>JACCDG011747276.1_pt1 | contig 17727 bp, 19 predicted proteins | sample 7442471 | NCBI WGS metagenome assembly JACCDG01 (sample SAMN15323444, study PRJNA562643) | freshwater metagenome | isolation source: river surface water | place: USA:Blue River Watershed | collected 2017-08-17 | reverse complement strand
GGCGCAGGCATCGCGCCTGCAAGGACTTACGCGAGTTCGTCTTCTTCCGAAACCCTTGGCTTGCCGTCGACTTCGCTCATGCGCATGCGCTTGCGACGGTCACCCATCAGTTCGCGCAGTTCGCGAATGCTGAGGTCCGTGACTTCGTGCATGCGGATCAGCAGCGATGCGCCGACCGGCAAGGTGCGGTGACGAATTTTGCTGATGACCGGCGGACGCACTTCCAGTGCACGCGACAGCGCAGCATCATTCTTCAGGTTCAGCTTCTGGATCAGTGCATCAAGAAGGCGGTTAGGGTCGTAACCTTCTTGCGATACCAGAGGATGTTTGTCCATCACGTCTCTCCCCAGCAGTTGGTATGAGTGGCAATGGTCAATTTTTTAGAACCATTACCCCCGAGCAATTACTCGAATGCTAATTTATATGTCATCGGGGCAACATTTTCAAGGGTTTCATGAAAATATTTGTCTGCTAACCCGGAAAATTGTGCAAACCTTATTTATTTGAAAATCAATCGACTGCCCATCAACCGACTTTTCCTGCCAAATCAGACACTTGCGATTTTCAATCAGCTTTTCGGCAATGGCCGCAAAAATGCCTACAAGCAGCTGCCGGAAAATCAGGACAAGGGCGAAAAAAAAGCACCCGTTACCGGGTGCTTTTTCAGGCATCAACGACGTGAGTCGGTAAAGTTCCTGCTTACTTGCAAGCGGCCCTTGCCTCTTCCAGCAAGTGTTTGCCGTCATAGCCTTTGGCATTCATGTCAGCCACCCACTCATCAGCCAGCTTGGCAGTCGCAGCGATCCAGCGTTTGATCTCCGCCTCGGACAAGGTGTAGAAGGTGTTCTTGCGCGCTACGGCAGCCTTGCGGCCGGGTGCCGCATCGTCGGCAAACACCTTGCCGACCCAGGCCGACTTCTCGGCACCGCTATTGGCGTCGATGACCTTCTTCAAGTCCGGCGGCAGGCTGTCGTACTTTGCCTGATTCATCCCGAACAGGAAGACCGTATTGAGCATCTGCGGATAACCGGGCGGGGACTCGGTGTGGAATTTCGTGATTTCCTCGAACTTCATCGACGGCACCACTTCCCATGGGATCAGCGCGCCATCGATCACGCCCTTGGACATCGCCTCGGCTGCCTGCGGCAGCGGCATCGGCACTGGCGTGGCGCCCAGCGCGGTGACCATCTTGGTACCCTGTCGCGTCGGCGCGCGCACCTTCAGCCCGCGGAAGTCTTCCATCATCTTCACTTGCCGCTTGGTCGTGTGCAGCAGCGCGCCGTCGTGCACATGGAACAAGATGGGCTTGATGCCCTTGTACTCGGCCTGCGCATTCTTCATCACGTAATTCCAGGCGCCGCGGCTGGCGCGCTCGGAATCGAACACCATGAACGGCAGCTCGATCGCTTCCGACACCGGGAATCGGCCCGCCTGATAACCGGGAACGGTCCAGACGATGTCGGCCACACCGTCTTTCGCCTGGTCGAACAGTTGCTGTGGCGTGCCGCCCAACTGCATTGCCGGATAAATCTGGCACTTGAGCTTGCCGCCCGACTCCTTCGCGATCGTGTCGCACCACGGCACCATGAAGTTCTGATGCGCGGTCGACCCGGGCGGCAGGAAGTGATGCACCTTGAGCGTGACAGCCGGGGCCGCCGCCGCGCCCCCGGCAAGCGCCAGCACGCCGATAGCCAACAGCGCGAATTTGCGGAGCATCCGATTTGCCATGGTTCCGTCCTATCTCTGGGAGGTGAAGTATCAGGCGCCGAAGGTGCGCACCAGGTAAAGCGAGAGCGCCGGGAAGAATACCAGCAGCACGATGCGGAGCAAATCCGATGCAAGGAAAGGCAGCACGCCTTTGAAGGTGTCCATCACCGGTACATCTTTCGCCATGCGATTGATGATGTAGATGTTCATGCCAACCGGCGGATGCACGAGACCAATCTCGACCACCATCAGCGCCAGGATGCCAAACCACACCGATTTGTCGGCGACCGTCATGCCCCAGAAGTCCAGGCCCATCACGATGGGATAGAAGATCGGGATCGTCAGCAGGATCATGGCCAGCGAATCCATCACGCAGCCAAGGAAGATGTAGATCAGCAGGATCGCGAACATCACCGACAGCGGCGGCAGTCCGCTGTCCTTCACCCATCCGGCCAGCTCGGCCGGCATCTGCGTGATGGCGAGGCCCGCATTGAGCATGTCGGCGCCCAGCAGCACGAGGAAGATCATGGCCGTCGCCTGCGCGGTGCCGGTGATGCTTTTCATCACTCCGTCGATGCGCATGCCACCGCTGACCACGGCCAGCACTCCGCAGGCTGCTGCGCCGATTGATGCGGCCTCGGTCGGATTGGCCCAGCCGTCATAGATGCCGACGATCACCACCAGAAACACAAGCAGGATGGGCACGACGCCGGCGAGCGACCGCAGTGCCTCCGGCAGCGGCACGCGCTCGCCGGCCGGACCGGCATCGGGCTGGAATGCGACCACGATGCGGATCACGATCATGTAGCCAAGCATGGCGATGAGGCCGGGGATGACCGCCGCCATGAACAATTTGCCGATCGACTCCTGCGTCAGCACCGCATAGATCACCAACGGCACCGATGGCGGGATCATGATCCCCAGCGTGCCGCCGGCCGCCAGCGCGCCAGTCGCCAGCGATCCGGCGTAGCGGTAACGCCGGAGCTCCGGCAGCGCGACCTGCCCCATGGTGGCCGCCGTGGCCAGCGACGAGCCGCAGATCGCGCCAAAGGCCGCGCACGCGCCGACCGCCGCCATCGCAACGCCACCACGAAAGTGTCCGACGAAACTGTTCACGCACTGGAACAGCGCGCGCGACAGGCCACCGTGGGTCGCGAACTGCCCCATCAGCATGAACAGCGGGATCACCGCCAGGTCGTAATTGGAGAAGCGTGCGTAGGCGACGTTCTTGAGGGATGACAGTATCGGCAACCACGAGAAATCGTTCATCACCAGGAAACCGCCAGCGCCAACGATGAACATGCCGATGCCGATATGGATGCGGATGGCCAGCATCAGCAGCAGTACGGCAAACATGATGAGGCCGATGGCCATGCCCGTCAGGTCGTTCATGCCGTGCCGCCTTGCGGGGATGCGGGTTGATGGCCATGCGAAGCCATGCGCCAGTACAGGCAGGCGTTGTACAAGCCCGCCAGCGCCAGCAGCCCAAAACTGGGCACCATCGCCGCCACCACGGTCCAGACCGGCCATAGCAACAGCATCGATGCCTCGCCAGCCTCCTTCAGCGAGGCAGCGCCCGCGCCGGTGCGCCAGGCGATGGCAGCGGCAACCAGTGCCAGCAGCAAATGGGACAAGGCATCGAGGCGATGCCGGAATGCGGGCGACAGGCCGGCGGTGAAGAAGTCCACGCGCAGGTGATGGTGCTCCATCTCACAGTGCGCCAGCATGGCGGCCGATGCGACCGCCGTGCCCATCTGCATGATCTCGATATCACCCGCCACGGGCGAGGCTGCCAGCTTGCGGCCGACGATCGATCCGATCGACATCGTCACCAGCGCAATGAATCCGGCGCCGCCGGCGATGGCGAATGCACGGGTCCATCCATGCAGGCGCCGCCCCCAAGGGCCGAACGCCACGGCCGCCTGCGCCTCCGACGCGCCAGCGAGTGCTGCATCCTCCATGCTGCCTCCTTCGGTAGCGGGTTGTTCCCGTCTTGATTTTTAATCTCCGGCAATCATAACCGCGATAGTGAGGCATCGGCCATATTCGCCGCGGACTCGACGGCGCGCTGCGGCCAATCGCCTACCCGCTGGGCGGGTCGTCTGCAATCCGATGTCGATTCCGGTAAGATCGTCCGTACACCAAAAATAATTCACTCCGGAGACACTCATGATGCTGCCCCTGGTACGCGCCCGGCTGGTGCCGCTATGGTGCTTCATGCTGCTGGCCATGCTGTCGCTGCCGGCAGCGGCGGTCGATTGGAAGCTGATTTCTGAAACCGAGGATCCCGACAAGGTCATCAGCTGGTACGTCGACATGGGCAGCATCGTGCGCGACGATGACTACTTGCGCGCCTTTCTTCGCACCTCGTGGTCGATGCCGCAGTACGCCGAGGATGGAACGCTCTACCAGTCATCAACCTATTTGAATTATTTCGATTGCGATGCGCGCAAGATCGCGTACACCGGCAATACCTACTTCGCAGGTGACGAGCCGGATGGCACACCGGTACATCAGGAGCCGGAAAATCCGGTGTCTCGGCTGAAGTTCCAGTCAGTGGTGCCGGGTTCGGCGGGCGCGATGCGGCTGGACTTCGTGTGCCAGTACCGTTCCAAGAATTTCCTCACGCGTGCCAGGATGATTGACCTGCAGGGCTGATCCCGCTGCCGAATCATCGTCGAGCGCATGTCTGGCCTGCCAGGCGCGATGGCAAACCAAAAAAAACGGCGGGGTCCTCCCCCGCCGTTTTTCATGACTGCGTCACAGGCGCCGATTCAACCCAGCGCGACGACCAAACCCCTGACCGGCGTCGACGCAAGCTGAACATCCCCGGACAGTTGGCCCCCCTCCTCGATGACCAGTTTGCCGTAACGCACCTTGCCGGTGACTCGCCCGCTCGCATACACCACCAACTTCTGGCGGACAGTCAGGTCGCCATCGAATTCACCACGAATTTCAGCGATGTCGAATTCGGCGCTGCCGATGAACGCTCCTTTTTCTGAAATTTGGATGACGCGCGAATCAATCGTTGCCTCGACTCGGCCTTCGACCACCAGCGTATCGCAATCGGTAATTTCAACGCCCTTGAGCTTGATGTTGGGACCGACGGTGAGCTTGCTGCGCACATCCGATCCTGTGACGACTGCAGGCGCCGCCGTCGTTACCGCCGGTGTGGCGATCGACGCTGGCACCACGCGCGGCGTCAGCGATGCTGGTGCCGATGCCACAGCGGCGCCCGGCAAGGATGATGCAATCGACAAACCGCTGACCGGCTTGTCGGACGCAGGCTTGTCGCTGGCGGGGGCAGCCTTCGCTTCCGTGACGCTTTCGCGCTTGCCGAAAAATTTTTCTGACTTGAGCATGGAATCTCCTGGATCAAATGATGGCGCAATGCAGCGCACTGAGGCTTGGGCTATTGCAGGAGATTAAAGTTCCAACGCTGCAGCAAAATTTTTTCGACGGTGAAAGATTGATGAAGACGCCAAGGTGCGTGACAGACCCACCGGCGAAAAAAAACCGCAGCTCAAGCTGCGGTTTTTTCTTTCGTCCTGACCAATGACGAAGTCAGCATCGTCCCGATCAGACGCGGCGCTTGTATTCGCCGGTGCGAGTATCGATTTCAATCTTGTCGCCCTGGTTGACGAACAAAGGCACCGACACTTCAAAACCGGTCGCGATCTTCGCCGGCTTCAGCACTTTGCCGGAGGTATCGCCCTTGACGCCCGGCTCGGTATAAGTGATTTCGCGCTCAACGGTGGTCGGCAGTTCGACCGAGATGGCCTTGCCGTCGTAAAACACCACTTCGCAAGCCATGCCGTCTTCGAGGTAGCTGATTGCGTCGCCCATGTTTTCGGCTTCAACCTCATACTGGTTGTAGTCGGTGTCCATGAACACATACAGCGGATCGGCGAAATAGGAATAGGTCGCTTCCTTGCGCTCGAGGACGACGATTTCGAATTTTTCATCCGAGCGGTAAACGACTTCCTGCGCTGCGCCCGTCAGCAGGTTCTTCAGTTTCATCTTGCAGACGGACGCGTTGCGGCCCGACTTCGAGAATTCGGTCTTGATCACGACCCAGGGCTTGCCTTCGATCATGAACACGTTGCCGGCGCGGAGTTCTTGTGCGGTTTTCATAGTGAGATAGCCAAAAAGTTCGGAATGCGTGCTCGCCTGCGCGGGCCAGGCCCTGTTGGCGGTGAAGACGATCATGATCCTCAAACAACGCGAACATCGCGCAGCGATGCGGACGCTGGCACGGCGTTCAGACGCGGCAAGCGGCTTGTTGTCAAAGGCTCCGGGATTGTTGTCTGAATTACCAGCACGCGGGAGTCAAAGCGCAGGCATTCTAACCGATTTTGCCCGCGAACTCGATCAGCCCTGCTGCCAGCTCAGTCTGTGCGCCCAGTCGTGCCGCCCAATGGCCGGCATGCAAACGCCAGGCAGGCAGCGCCGCCAGCAAGGCCGGCCAGCCGGGGGCATGGCTGCCCGCGCCCGCGCGCAAGTCGCTGCCATCCTCCGGCGCCCCGTTCCAGCGTCTCATCGCGCCTGTGACCAGGCCCGCCAGTTCCGGTGCCATGCCGGACGTGTACAGCGCGAGGAAGGCATCGAGCTTGACGCGGTGGGCGTCATCGTCCTGTGGGTAAAACTGCCACAGCAGCGGACACTCCGCCCATTGCGCTCGCACTGCGCTGTCCTCGCCGCGCACGAAGTTCAGGTCGCAACTCCACAGCAGCTGATCGTAATCGTCCGGCTCGACGAAGGGCATGCCATGCAAGGTCAGCGAACCCGTCGTGCGCGACTTCCCGACCGGCGGCGCCAGCGGCGTCACGCCTTCGGGTATCACGCAATGTACCGTCGGCCCCGACGCCATGGCCGCGAACAACCCTTCCACATCGGCGCCCGGATAGCAGAACAAGGAAACCAGCGGCGCGCCTTCTGGCACATGCACGTCGAGATGCCGGAGGAAAGCTTGCCTGTGGCCGCCATCGAAGGCGCGCCGCCGGGCGTCATACCCGGCTTCCTTCAGCAATCCGCCGGTACCGGCGCGGAAGCCGGGGAAATAGAAGTGTTCGGTCAGTTTCAGGCGCGGGTGCGGTGACGGCAGCCCATGGCTGCCCGCCACCCAGTCCTCGGCCGACAAGTATTCCAGGTTGAGCCAGGCCGGCGACTCAGCGCGCGCCGCCATCGCCGACAGATAGTCCTCCGGCAGCCGGCAGCCAAAGGCCGCCACGACAAGGTCGGCCGCTTGCACCGCCGGGCTCACCAGGGCCCCGCCCTTGCGCCAATGCCGCAGCCGGAATCCGTCGAGCGTCTGCTCCGGCAAGTCCGGATCCATCGCCGGGCGCAGCCGCCGGAGCCGCTGCAGGTCGTCGATCCACAGCGTGACCGCCAATCCCCGCGCCGCCAGCGCGCGCGCCAGCCGCCAGCAGACGCCGGCATCACCGAAATTGTCGATGACCTCGCAAAACACATCGGCCGAACGCAGGGTGCGCATGGATTCAATAGGGGCGCCGGGGCGCCGTCATCAGGGAGACCGAAGCCTACGCAGGCCGGCGCAGCCGCGCAAGCCCTCCCGGTTTCGTTGGTTTCTCGGGTGAAATTTGGCAAAAAAATTAACTTATGACAAAGTTGCACAAAATCACGATTGGTAACGTACTGCATCAAGGATTCGATCATCATCCCATTTCTTTGACACCGGGAAACTCGCATGTATCAGCTAAAGGAAACACCTGAGCGCCAGCGCGAGCCCGAAGCGGGCCTCTCCGTCGTCGAACTGCCTTCGCGCGAATCCGATCGCTATGACCAGCGCTCACGCTGGTATGTGCCGATACGCATCAAATTCGCGATTGCGATCAGCGCCGCCACGGCCTGGATGCTGGCGTCCGTCGCGTTGGCAAGTCCCTGGGCACATGAACTCGGCTCCTGGGTCACGATGCCCGTGGCCTGGGCCATCGTCGCCGGCATTGCGCTGATACCCGGTTTCATGAATGCCTTCCTGCTGATCAGCCTGGCGATGGACCGCCGGCCTTCCCATGCGCCGCTGGAGAATTATCCGGGCCTGACCGTGCTGGTCGCGGCGTACAACGAAGAGGCGACCATCGTCGAGACCATCGAGAGCATCGCGCGCCAGCAGTATCCGGGGCCGCTGCAGGTTATCGTCGCGAATGACGGCTCGAAGGACCGCACGGCCGAACTGGTGCGCGAACAACTGCCCAACTACCCATGGCTGCAATTGCTGGACCTGAAGCAGAACGTCGGCAAGGCCAATGCGTTGAACGAGGCGCTCAAACTTGTGTCGTATACGCTCACCGCCACCGTCGATGCCGATTCCTGGCTGTTCCATGATGCGCTGACCAGTATCGTCGAGCGCTATTTCCACGACCCGAAGAACACCCGTGCCGTGGCCGGTGCCGTCCTGGTGCGCAACTCGCGCGAGAGCTGGATGACGCGTGCGCAGGAATGGGATTATTTCCAGGGCATTGCCGCCATCAAGCGGGTGCAGTCGATGTACCAGGGCACGATGGTCGAGCAAGGCGCGTTCTCGCTGTACGACACTGCCACGCTGAAGAAGGTCGGTGGCTGGCCTGATTGCGTGGGCGAGGACATCGTGCTGTCATGGAGCATCCTCAAAGAGGGCTACCGTATCGGCCATTGTGAGGATGCACTGCTGTTCACCAATGCACCGGCCACGCTGATGCAGTTCGCGCGCCAGCGCAAGCGCTGGGCGCGCGGCATGGTCGAGGCTTTCAAGAAACATCCGGGCATCCTGCTGATGCCGTCACTGCCAACGACCTTCGTCTACTGGAACCTGTTCTTCCCGTTCCTTGACCTGATCTTCACCACGGTCTTCATCCCGGGCATCGTGCTGGCAATGTTCGGCTATTACTGGATTGCCGGCCCGATCACACTGGCCCTGGTACCGATGGCGATGGCGATGAACTACTTCATGTATCGTATCGGCCGTGAGCTGTTCATCGAGAAAGGGCTGAAGGTGCGGTTCAACCCATCGGGCTTCTTCATTTACACCCTTTTCTACAGCATGATCATGCAGCCGGTATCGCTGATGGGCTACCTCGCCGAAGTTCTCAACCTGCGCAAGACCTGGGGCACCAAGTAAAACAAGAACGCCATGACTGACACTGCCATGAACATCTTCGTCCCGCATCGACCTGCCCGCCGCCGAAAACCGCAGACACCCCTGCTGGCTGTCTCCCTGCCGGCTCTGGTACTGGCTGCAACCCTGCCGGCAACCGCAGCCGCCGAAGGCTTGCGCGCCGCTGGTGGCGGCGGACTTTATTATTCGACCGATAGCGAAGGCTTCAGCAGCCGTCGCTGGTCGATCGACGGCATGGCCCGGTACCAGCACCTTGATGACAAGCTTGGCGTCCGTTACACCAATTACGAGTTCTCGAAACCGGGCTGGAGCCGCAGCGGACAGCAACTGCGCCTCGTCGCCAACCAGTTCGATCGCAAGACGCTCGAAGGCTGGTCGGTCGAGTCGGGGATGTTCCAGGCGGCGAGCAAAGATTTGTTCACGCTGGATGCCACCTGGCGCAAGGCGCTGGCACCGGGACGCTCGTATGAGCTGTTCCTGAACCGCGATTTCGTCGAGACGGCCACCGCCATCGACAATGGCGTGTCGTATGACTTCGCCGGCGCTGCCATCGATTATCAATGGGCGCCGAAATGGACGACGGTGGGCCTGGCCGGCGTACAAAACTTCTCGGACGGGAACCAGCGCCGCCACCTGCGCGGTCGCCTGATCTACCAACCATCGCTGGATATCGGACTCACCACGCAGCTGCGCTATCGCTGGTATGACAGCAGCAAAACCGATGTCGGTGGTGCCTACTTCAATCCGTCTCGATATGACGAGATCATGCTGGCGGTCGGCTGGCGACAGCGCATCAACAACTGGCGCACCGCGGTGACTGCAGGGGTGGGCCAACAGCGCATTGACGCCGGCTCAGCCACCACGACCCGTCTCGCGGAAGCGTCGGCCGAACGACAGATGGATGGCTATGCGCTACGCCTGCGCGCCGGCTACACGCACGCGGCGAGCCTGGCAGCGTCGGACCCGAACTACTGGTATCGCTTTGCCGCGATCGACCTGCTGATTCCCTTCTGACGCCGCTGCGGCAGGAAACTAGCCTCATTCCCACTCCATCTGCAGGTACAGCAGTTCGGCATTGCGCGGATTGGCACTGTCGAACAGTAGCCACTGCGAACGCTCAGCTTCCGCCGCACGCGCTGTCACCTGCTGCAGCTTGAGGCCTTCATCCAGGCCGCGGCGCACATCATCCTGCAGCGATTGCAGGTAGCGCCGTTGCTTGTCGAAATAAGGGCGCGCATCGGCCACCACCGGTCCATGCCCCGGCACCGTCCGTACCGCACCCGATGCGGCCAACACCTTCATCGCTTCCAGCCAGCCCTTCAGGTCGCCGTCGAGCGTCGGCGTGCGCTCCAAAAACAGCAAGTCGCCCGCCCACAATGTGGCCGTCTTCTCGTCCATCACCGTCAGGTCGTGGTCGGTATGCGCGGACGGCCATGCACGCAGCAGCAGCCTGCGCCCGCCGAGGTCGATCGCCAGCGCATCCTGCACGGTGCGGGTCGGCAGCACAATATGGCTGCCTTGCGCCGCCTCACCCAACATGCGCGCAAGGTTCTCCTCGTACAAGGGCCCGCGCGAGCGCATCGCGGCCGGCAGCTTGTGGTGGCCAATGAATGCGGGCTGGTCTTGCGCGAATGCGGCATTGCCGAAAATATGGTCGGAATGCACATGGGTGTTGATCACATAGCGGATGGGCAGCGACGAACGGACCCGGATAGATTCGCGCAAGGCACTGCCGACGCGGAAGCTGCCACCGGTATCGATCACGGCGATCGCTTCCTCGCCGATCACGAAGCCAATGCTGGCGATGTCGCCGTGGTAGCCATCGCCGAATTCTTCATGCACGCCCTGGTGCACAAAGACGCCGGGCGCGATTTCACTGACTTCCAGCGGCGCTGCGGACAATGCGGATGTCATCGACCAGGCCAGTGCAGCGATCACCGCTGCAAGGCCGTGCCGCCAGCGATCGTGCGCCACCTGCCTGCCTTCCGTGGAACGACAGAAGATTTTTGCAAACCGGGACACGGGCGAAATCATGCCGGCGCGCACCTTCACGCACCGGCGCCGGTGTCGGCCGCGCGCTCCGCCGCAATCTGGCGCAGTGCCTGTTCGAATACGTCGGCCGGTTGCCCGCCCTGAATCAGATAGCGCCCGTTGACGATCACGGAAGGCACCGAGTGGATGCCCTGCTCCTGATAGAACTGCTCACGCGCCCGCACTGCTTGCGCATACTCGGTGCCGGCGATGATGGCGTCCGCCTGCTGACCATCGAGCCCGGCGGCCAGAGCCGCATCACGCAGCACGCCGGGGTCGGAAGGATCGCGTCCGTCGGTGAAATACGCGGCCAGCAAAGCCCGCTTCAGGCGACGCTGTGCCTCGGCGCCTGCCGCCTCGCCCGCCCAGTGCAGCAGGCGGTGGGCATCGAAGGTGTTGTAAATGCGCTTGCGCGCGCCGGGCGTGAACTGAAAGCCTGCGTCGGCGCCGCGCTGGTACAGGTGCTGCTGGTTCTGCTCGACCTGCGCCGGCGTGATCTGGTACTTGCGCGTGAGATGTTCGATGATGTCCTCACCACCGGGCGGCATGCCGGGGTTCAGTTCAAAGGGCTGGAAGTGCAGTGCGACGTCAAGTTCGTCGCGTACACTGTCGATCGCTTTTTCCAGCGCGGCGAGCCCGACGGCACACCATGGACAAGCCACATCGGAAACAAAGTCTAGGGTCAGGGGAGTGTTGGCAGTCGTGGCGGTCATGGTGTTGGTGTCGTGGGTTAGCGGGCGTCGCCGCGGGCAGCAAGGGTTGCGCCGGCCGGCGATGCAAAGATGCTAGCACGGCACCCTCGCCTCGCGCCGCGCCTGCCCCTGGGGGCCATTGCCTGCGACGGGACACGCTGCTAGCCTCGTCCATCGGGCGCGGCATTAGCTGCAAATAATGAAACTTCTTATCCTCTTCGGGAATATCCGCTGATGCCGCTGCATACGCAGACTGCGATCTTCATGATCTGCCTGGTGTACTTGCTGCTGCATGCATCGGTCTGGTTCGCGCTGTCGGAGCAGCAGAACAACCAGCTGCGCCTGTGGTGCGGGTCAGGCATTCTGTCGGGCATTGCCATCGTCTTCCTGTCGCTACGCGAGCAGGTCGGCGACCTGCTGTTCATCCACGCCGGCCAGTTGCTGATGGTGCTGGGCAATGCCGGCCGCTTGATCGCACTGCGCTGGTACCTGCCCTATTCAATCAGGACCGCGACTGTCGTGCACCTGGCAGCGGGCCTCGGTTTCTATTTTTGGATCGCTTACTCGTTTTTTTCGGGCGTGTCCGAACAAACGCTTGAAATCGCGTATCACGGTTTCTACGCCGTCGTCTGCATCGAGTATTTCCTGGTCGGCTGGCAAATGCGCCGCAATGTGCAGCCCGGCTCACTGGGTCCGCGCGTGCTGATGCTGGGTGGCCTGGTCCTGTGGTCGTCGCTCAGCTTCAAGGCAGTCATGGTCGCGGCCGGGCTGGGCGCGCCGAATATCTATGCGCCCGGCATCGACCAGTATGTGCTGATCACGGGCCAGTTCATCGCGATCCCCCTGATCAATATCGGCTTCCTGCGGATCTTCCTCGATCGTCGCGAACAACAAAACTTGCAGACCCAGCGTAGCCTGGCCGCTGCGGAAGAACGTGCCAGCCTGCTGTCGCAGCACAAGGCCGAGTTGCAGGATTTGCTGATCGAGCGTGAGGAAATCATCCGCCAACTGACACTGTCGAACAAAACGGCAGGCATGGGCGCGCTGGTGGCCAGCCTCGCCCACGAACTCAACCAGCCACTGTGCGCGATTGGCCTCAATACCCAGCTGGTGGAACGCAAGCTCAGCTCGTCGGATTTCGACCTGCAGGAAGCGCACCGTTTTCTCGAATCCATCAATGCCGACAATCGCCGGGCCGCGAACATCATCACCAAGCTACGCAACCTGTTCGAGAACCGCAAGGAAGGCAACGAACCTGTCGATTTCGATGCGCTGGTGCGCGACACGCTGGCCTTGGTGGAATCTCGTGCGTGCTCGGAGAATGTCGCCCTGCGACCGGCATTGGGCGCCGACGTGATTCTGAATGGCGACCACACCCAACTGCAGCAGGTGCTGCTCAACCTGTTCAACAATGCATTCGACGCGCTGGGCAGTGTCGCGCAGGCCGACAAGCACATCGACGTGCAGACCAGCCTGCGCGGCGGTCGATTGCAGTTGATCGTCCAGGACAACGGGCCCGGCATTCCCGTGCCAATGCAGTCTTCGGTGTTCGAGCTGTTCAAGACCACCAAGGCCGAGGGCATGGGCGTGGGCCTGTGGCTGTCCAAGACCGTGGTCAATGCGCACCGCGGCGACATCCGCTTTGTCAGCCAGCCGGGCATCGGTTCCCGTTTTGAAGTCGACCTGCCGGCCAGCTGAACAAGCCGCGCCCTGGTTTATACTCGGCAGACCTTTTACAGCCGACACGACCGGATGCCGTGATGACTGCTCCCATGCCCCTGCTGCAACAACGCCTGTTGGCGCCCCTGATCGCTGCCATGCTGGCGACGCTGGCGATACCGGCCCATGCCGCGACCTATACCTGCGTCACCAAGGCCTTTCGAGGCAACAAGTGGATCTGCAAGGACGACGTCAATGTCTGCTCTTTCATCTTCACCGTCAATGAACGCGCCCGGACCATGACGCGTCATGCCAGCGACGACGAACCCAGTGTGCCGGTGGTGATCGACAAGTGGGAAGACAACAAGATCATCGCGCACGAAGACCGCAACCGCGTCGACAGCCGGTTCATCGAGCAGTATTACTACAAGATCGAACTGGAAACGGGTGACTTCCTGATGGCCAATGAATACATGACCAACAGCGGACGCTACCTGACCCAGGAAGAATTGAACGCAGCCGACCCGAAGAAGTACGCGCGCTGGTTCAAGCCGCGCCTGTTTTCAGAAACCGGCAGCTGCCGATTCAAGGGTCGCAACTGATGACCGCTGGCTGACAAGGGCAGCGAACCGCCCGCGCAGCGCCTGCGTTCAGCGCGGCCTGACGCGCTTGTCGTTGAGCTTGGCACCGGCCGTCTCGAACGAACGATCGAGATAAACCGAGAAGAACTGGTGGTCGCCGCCCACTAGCGGTTCGGTCAGTATTTCACCGGCGGCGTTGACGAAGACCAGCGTCGGTGCCACTTTCACGCCATAGCGTTTGGCGACCGCCGTCGGCGTCGTCACCGTGCCATCGAAATCCCGGATCGCCTGCCGTCCCGCCATGTTCAGCTCGCGGATCTGCGGCGGGTCATTGCCGGCTTCGCGGATCATGGGCAGCAGGTAATTGCGGCGCACCACCTTGCAGTAAGGGCACTCCGGCAACGAGAACATCAGCACCAGCGGCTTGCCTGCCTGCTGTGCCTGCGCGGACTCATTGCGCAAATCTTCCGACATGATCAGTTCATGCTGGTCGGCTTGCGCGGATCCGCCGACCATCGCCAGCAGCACTGCGCATATCATCAGGAATCGCTTCATCATTCCATCCTCATGGTGGGGCGGCCGCCTGACAGGCAAACTCGCCGGTAGTCTCAATCATTTGCCCGGATCTCGGATGGTGGCGGGCGCCGCTGACTCGCAACACCAATCCGCGCCTGTCGAGAGAAAAATCCATCGTGATCTCGGTGCCGTCGGCCGCGATGCCCATGCTGCGGCAACGCACAACATCCTCGCCCTGCTCGCAACCGCAGATCTCCACCTTCTTTTCGAGGCAACCTGAAGCCAGCTCCGGCGGCCGCTTCACATAGCCGGCCTCAGGATTGACCGTGATGCGCCATTGCCGCTGCCCGAATTCAGGCTTGCTGCCGTCGAAAAGGTTCTCGACCTTCAACGGGCCGCTGCAATCAAAGTGCTTTGCCTGTGCGTGTGCCAACGCCGCGCCTGCGAGCGTAGCCACGACCAGCATGCACGAGGCCAGGCTGCGACCCGCCGCCAAGCAGCGGCGCATCAGCGCGGTGCGTGCCATCGTCAGGCGATGACCACGCCTTCGTCGGTACGCGTGTCGCCGAGGTTATCGACCCAGGTCACCGTGATCGGGTCGCCCTTCTCGGCACCGTGGAATGTGAAGACCAGATAAGGATTCTCCGACACCGCCATGCCCAGCCGCGCGTTGAAGACGACGCGGTCCTTGCACTTGACGACCAGCGTCTCGATGTAATGCGGCGGAATCTTCGTGCCCTGCTCGTCGCGGCGCAAGCCGGATTCCATCGGGTGCTTGACCTGCAATTTGACTTCGACCGCGCCGTTCAGCAGGAACGCACGGATCTTCATTGGTTCGCTCATCGTCTCTTCCAGTGTCAACTCATTCTGAACGGGCTGCCAGGCGGGTCGCTGGCAAGGCGCAGCGGCACAGACCGTACGCTTTGTACGGCAAGCCGTCGCAACGCGGCCAACGGCTCGCCTCGCGCGCCGCTTAGCCGCAGCCGCCGCCGCCGGCGCGTACCTTGATCATGGTGCTGCCGACGTAGAAATTGCCTTCGGCACGCACGATGCCGTAAATGGTCGAGGTCTCGCCCATCTTGATGCGGGTGCTGATCGTGGAGTTCGTGCCGGGTGGCAGCTGGAACACGGCGGTCATTGGCACCGGATTCTTGTGCACGAAGATGGCCATCAGATCGGTCTTGGGGATCTTGCTTTCCATGGACAGCGGCACGACAAAACCGCTGCCCACCAGTTCGGGGCCGGACAGCGTGACCAGCGGACTGTCGATGACGGACTCTCCGCCCATCGCCTGAACCGCAGCCGCCACCGTTTTTGCATCTGGCAGCGTGCCATCCCATTCGGCACCCAATACTTCAGTCGGCCGTATCACGCCGGCCGCGAAAGCGAGCGACAGGGCGGTGCCTATGCCGAGGAAATCGCGTCTTTCCATCTGTGGTGTCTCCAGTTATTTTTATCGTCCGGGCGCTGCCGGCTCTTTTTATGATGGTTCTTGCGGGGCATTAATCCGAACCGTTTTGCATCATAACCCAGCTTTCCGAACCGCGAATGCGGGAGTAATTTCATCGGGCCCGGACGGAAAAAAACCCGCCGGCGCTGGTGCGGGGCGGGCTTTTTCGTCGCGCTGCCGGACTCAGGCCGACTTCAGCACGGGGGCCGACTCGATATTATCGAGCGCAGTCTTCAGGTGCTCGACCGTGCGGTCCACATTCAGGAGCTTCTCGAGACCGAACAGGCCAAGGCGGAAGGTGCGGAAGTCATCCCGCTCGCCGACTTGCAGCGGCACGCCGGCGGCGGTCTGCAGGCCGAGCGCGGCGAATTTCTTGCCGTTCTGGATGTCCGGATCCGTCGTATAGCTGACGACCACGCACGGTGCCTGGAAGCCCGGCGCAGCCACGCTCTTGAAGCCTTTCGCTTCGAGCATGCGGCGCACTTTGTCGCCCAGCTCGACCTGCGCCTGCTTCAGTTTGTCCCAACCGGCGGCACGGGTTTCCTTCATCGTGTCGCGCAACTGGCGCAGGCCATCGGTCGGCATCGTAGTGTGGTAGATGTGCGAGCCCTTCTCGTAGGTCTCGACGATCTGCAGCCACTTCTTCAGGTCGCACGAATAGCTGGTGCTGGTGGTGCCGTCGATGGTGGCGCGCGCGCGATCATTCAGCGCGATCAGGGCGCAGCATGGCGAGCTGCTCCAGCCCTTTTGCGGCGCGCTGATGATGACGTCCACATTGCAGGCCTGCATGTCGACCCACATGGCGCCCGACGCGATGCAGTCCAGCACGAACAAGCCATCAACAGAGCGCACGGCTTCGCCCACGGCCTTCAGGTAGTCATCCGGCAGGATCATGCCGGCCGACGTCTCGACGTGCGGTGCGAACACGACAGCCGGCTTTTCTTGCTTGATCCAAGCGACGACGTCGTCGATGGCCGGTGGTGCATAGTCACCCTCGAATCCCGGGTGGGCCTGGCTGGCCTTGATCACGTGCAGGTCCTTCGAGATATGGCCCATCTCGAAGATCTGGGTCCAGCGGTAGCTGAACCAGCCATTACGGATCACGGCGCACTTGCGCTCGGAGGCAAACTGGCGCGCGACGGCTTCCATGCCATAGGTACCCGAACCCGGCACCACCACCGCCGACTTGGCGTTGTAGACCTCTTTCAGGATGGACGAGATGTCGTTGATCACGCCCATGAAAGCTTTCGACATGTGGTTCAGCGAGCGGTCGGTGTAGACCACCGAAAACTCGAGCAGGCCATCGGGATCGACGTGGGGAAGCAAGCCGGGCATAGGAATTCCTGTCTGGGTAAATATGATGTGGGGAGCCGATTGTCGGGAGGCCAGCCCTTATTGGAAGCAAGAGTTTAACAGAGCCGTTCATGCTTTCCTTGTGCATGACACAACCACCGTCGGGGGGCGAGCGAAACCGCTGCCAAGACGTGAGCTTTTCGACAAGTACCCGCGCTTTGCCTGCAGGCTTTAGAATCCCGACCTTTCCAGTATTCACTTCAGTATTCCCGGAGCCAGCATGCAAAGCGATATCGAGATTGCCCAACAAGCCAAAATGAAAAAGGTGGTCGATGTCGCCGCCACCCTGGGTATCCCGGAAGATTCGATCGAGCCCTATGGCCATTACAAGGGCAAGATCTCGCTCGACTATCTTGAGACGCTGAAAGGCCGCCCGGACGGCAAGCTGATCCTGGTGACTGCCATCAGCCCGACCCCGGCCGGCGAAGGCAAGACCACCACCACCGTCGGCCTCGGCGACGCGCTGAACCGCATCGGCAAGAAGGCCGTGATCTGCCTGCGCGAGCCTTCCCTGGGCCCGGTGTTCGGGGTCAAGGGCGGCGCAGCCGGCGGCGGCCATGCGCAGATCGTGCCGATGGAAGACATCAACCTGCACTTCACCGGCGATTTTTCGGCGATCGCGCT
>JACCDG010726174.1_pt1 | contig 17731 bp, 15 predicted proteins | sample 7442471 | NCBI WGS metagenome assembly JACCDG01 (sample SAMN15323444, study PRJNA562643) | freshwater metagenome | isolation source: river surface water | place: USA:Blue River Watershed | collected 2017-08-17 | reverse complement strand
TATGTAGACTTGATTGAATATGACGATAGAAGAAACCAATTAGAAAATTTATCTGGAGCTTTTGAAGCTGCACTTCGAAGAGGCTTTTATAGACATATCCACCTTGGAGGAAATAATCATCCAAGCAAAATTAATTTATCTACCACCAGAACCTTGATAGCAAAAGGCCCTATAGGATCTACAATATTTCTCACTTATGAATTAATTAATGATGTAGAAACAAGAGTTTCAAGCTGGAAACCTGAACTTTATGGGTTTCCAGAAGTTAGGCTTAATAATGCCATACTACGATCAACAGCATATTTTTTAGATCCAACAATTGGTAAAATATATTTAAAAAATTCTTTGACAACAACTGCATTCTTACAAATAATATTACCTCTTTCTCCCCAAACAAAGCTCTATGTAAAAAATACTTCTTCTATTACAGCAGCAAAAATTGTTTTAACAGATAGGACTACAAATGCAGAAGGTAACCAAAATACTTTCAGGTGGGATACTGGTCAATATTTAAATCCAATAGTATATTTGGATGATGTTGAGGTGTCTTCAGATTTATATACAATCAATGCTGGTGAAGGCACTATAACTTTTGATACTGCTTTGACTTCTCCTCCTTATGATGCTGACAGTTTAGTAATTTTACTTGAAAAAATAGGCAGAGAAATTACTGGAACTTTGTCTGGAACAAGATTGAAAAATGTAAGTGCAGGAATATTTACCAAAGGAATTATTGATCCAAGAAGAATCGCCCCTCTTGATCACATTGGTCAAGTTCGATATCTTGAAAATTTATTTTACAACCCAAATAGAATTTTGTTTTCTGCAGGAGATCATAGAAAATTTTACCCACAACTTACCAATCAAGATCTTCAATATACAACAGAAATAAATAAAATTAAAAAATCATCTGTCTTGAACACTGTCATGTATATGACAAAGCGCGGGTTGATGACATCTAATAATCCTTTATTGGTAAATTTATCTACATGGGTTATTGACAATGGAAAAGTTATTGATTATTCAGATGATTTATTAAGGTCGAGTGAAGGTGTTAATGAAGAACCTACAAATAGAACTTATGTTGTAACTTCACTGGGAACTGTTTACTACACTGATGATCAGGGCAGTACTTGGCAAAAATTATCTTTACCAGTAACATTTAATAGTAATGTTGCTACACCCGTTTTTGCAACATGTATTTTAGTCTCTACTAACAAAGAACCCATAGAAACTAACGGAGTAATAGATTATCTATACTCAACAACAATCTATTTAGGAACAACAGACGGTTTATATACGGCTTTTGCATACAGGGGTGAAGAATTTGCATGGTCTAGTGTTTGGGAAAGCGTGGCTGACCCAAAAGAAATTTATTGCATTACTGAAATCGTAACTCAAAATCTTGAAGTTAAAGATGGAGTTACAAAAGAGCAATATGATAGAACAATATATATAGGCAGTGATAAAGGTTTTACAACCTCACCATCTACAGGAGCATATTCTTCTTCAAGATTAATAAGTGCAGAAATTCCAAATGGATTTTTGTGGATAAGATCAAATTCTCCAAACGATTTATTATGGTATACAGATGAGGATATTTACATATCTCATACAGCCAGATTAACGGAAGAAAGACCAGATGAAAATACATATTTAAAATACTGGTCTCACCCTCTTTCTGGATGGAATTCTACTAGGTATACTAATAGAATTACTGTAACAGTTGGTACTACTTCAAGCTTTACTGCAACATACAATAACGGTAGCTCGGGCGTAGGAGCTACTTTAACTAATAGCGGTACTCAAGCAAAATTAAAAGTTGATGGAGTCGAGCCATCTGTTGGGCAAAGAGTTTTGGTAAAAGACCAAACTAATCAAGCCCACAATGGCATATATACAGTAACATCAGTTGGAAGCACTTCTACAAACTGGGTGCTTACAAGATACGCTTCTATGACCAGCACCTCTTGGGTTGAAATTACTTCTGGAGATTCTTGGATAAGATCTATTTTTACAATATCTTATATAGATTCTGATTCCTCTGGAACTTTGACTTATGGCTCAGATGCTATTTTATTTTCAGAATTCTGGGTCAATCCTGTCAGCTTAGCAGATAATTCAACTCCTTTTAGAGATGCTGTAGAAAGAACAAATTCAAATCAGTATGCCGTGGTAAGTTCAGTGGCTCCTTGGATTCTCACTGATTCAAAAACTCCAGGTCAGTATGAATGGGACCCTGTTTTATATACTAAGTCTTTGTGGGATACCTCTAACCAGCCGCTAATAAACACAGTTTATCACGATACTACAACAAGATTATTAGTAGGGACACAAGAGGGTTTATTTATTTCAGCTAAGCCTGACTCTGTTTTAAAATTAATTTTATCAAATGATTTAGCTCCGGCAGATACTGAAATATTTGTTACAGAACCCAGTTTTTTAGACGGATATACCCAAATAGTTATTGAATCAGGATTGAATAAAGAAGTTCTTACTATAGACGTAAATTCTACAGAAACTGATGGAATAATAGAATATACGATTGATATTACATCTGCTAGAACTAGCACGAATACATATATTACAACTGATTCTGTTGTGTATATTTTATCTGGAGGGTATAAACTTTCAAACGCAACATGGACTAGACCAATAAATATATTCAATTCAGAACCTGAGCCAGTAATATATTATGAAGATGAATTTGAAATATCATCTGATAGAACTACGTTGCTAGGAACAGTGCCTTCAGCAAATTATACTTTATATAAAAATTATCAATTGGTGAAATTTAGTTCTGATCAAGAAATCGGGCAAAGTTTTATTTTTGAAAGCGATTTCATTAATTACTATACTGATACATGGTATCCTGATGCAAATGTTATAGTATATGTTAATGATTTGCCAACTACTAAACTTTATTCATTATATCCTACTGAGGGTAGAATTACTTTTTCAAGCGCTTTAACAGGCGATGATATCGTAAAAGCAACATTTATAAAATTGAATGCTTATATCTCGAATGTTGGCGAAACCCCCCATGAAGAGCAGCTTAATTCTTTAGTATCTGACGACAATCCGCTTACTGTTTTAAATGAACCTCTGGCCGCAAGTGCTCCTGCGGGCACTGGAATTACAGTGAGTGATCCGTTGCAGATTCCTTTGAGCACTAATTTTATTGAATTAAGAAACTCAAATTTATCTGTATCTGAATATTTACAAGTTAAAGTCGAAAATGATTCTTTAGGATCAAGAACAATCACTTTACTTAGTCCAAGATCAAACAATGTCACTTTACCGATAACTACAACAACTATCTTCAGAGCAACACTTCAAAACATACCTGGTGTAGAAGACAAAATAAGCTTAATTCAAAGCAACCAATATTATCACTTCAATTCAATAGCAGCTTCAAATTTATTACAGCTTTCGATAACTAGTGATAAAAATTATGCTGATTTATTTACAAATTTTAGCACTCAACCTGATCCAATTTATACCATTGGTGCTAGAAGAGGTCCTGTAAATTCTTTATTTTATGACTTCGAACTAAGTGAGGGTGATACTCGTAATTCATCATCAAATTTATATGTTGGACTAGAACCGTCTAATGATAATTCATCATCGCCGCCCAGGGCTGTTTATGCCATGAGTAATCCTAGTAGTTCTGGATCTAATATGCGCATCGGAACAAATAAGGGAATATGGCTTTATAACGGCACTTATTGGGAAAAAGAATCTTCATTAGACAATTCTAATAAAGTTCATTTTATAACGCCTAATCCCTTTAGTTCTTATTTGATGGCAGGAACAGATTTAGGATTATATGAGCAGCAATCCGATAATACTTGGGATCATAATACAACATATACTCAAAATTTATATGCTTTTGCAACGGGCACTTGGGACACAAATTATACTTTTTATGCTTATGGTAAAGAAGACGGACTTGCATTTGTAAGACAGTCTTCTTCTGGAAGTTTTATCTCTGACCATTTCAATGATTTAGACACATATAATATATACGGCCTTCATAAAAATAAATTTTTCCGTTTTGTAGGATCTGGTGATAATAGAAAGCAAACTGAAGTTGATGGATTGTATCTCTGCACGAACGTAGGTCTATATGCTGTCTGCACTGGCAATGCATCTTCTAGGGGCGAATTTGCATCAATCTTGGTAGGAAGAGAAATGTTTGGAGATAATCCAAATAAAATTACAATAACAACTTCAACAGGCAACATATTAACAGTCCCTGTAAAGTATTATAAGATATTTCAAAGTCCAAGACCAAAGTCTGTACCATTAATTATTTTATCCTCAAACGGTGTTTATACGGTAAGAAACTGGAGATGGTGTGATCCTGATAATTCACAAGAAGATCTTAAAGACTTTGTAACCGAAAGTCATAATCTTGTTGGAATTTCTTGTAATTGTTTTGCCACTGCAACAGAAACCTTATCGACTGGCGAAACTGTTTACAAAATATTTGTTGGCACAAGCAAGGGAGTCTATAGAAGTTATAATGAGGCAAGAACATTTGAAAAATGTGAAAGATTAACAACTTACGATATAGCAATTAATGAATTATATTCTCTGTCTTCGACCTGTTTGCTAGCTGCAACAGATGATGGCTTGTGGTATTCAAATGATGATGGCGATACTTGGTACAGGACTGATGAATCACCTGAAACTGGCACTGCATGTACAAATATAAATAGATATATCGATTCATATGAATCATTTGAAGGCAGTAAGCTAGGTCAAACATTCAAGGCAACAACCACAGAAATTACAAAAGTATCTTTGTTCTTGAGCAGAAGAGAAGTATCTGACGGAGATCCTTCTTTAGACAACACATTAGAAGTCGCCATTTATAATACTGCATCAGGTCTTCCGACTGGCATGCCTTTGGCTACAACTGCTTCTACAACAAATTCAGTAAGTTGGGCGCCAGGTTATCAGGCTTCAAGTGGCTTCAATCCTGCACCAAGATTATATGATAATGATATTTTTGATACAACTACTTATTATGAGAGCACAAGTTCAGGGTCGAATGCCGGGATAACAGCGGTTTATGATTTTGGATCAGGAAGTAATAAACCTGTCAATAAGATAATTGCCAAAATTTATTATACTCAAACGCCAACTATAACTTTTGAATATTCAAATGATAATGTTACTTGGTTTACTGCAACTAATAGTACTATTGATGCCCCTATCCATGCTGGTTCGGGCCGTTGGGAAAGTATTTTATCTGTTGATACTGTTTCTTCTTCACATAGATATTGGAGATTGTCTGTAAGAGATGGTATTTCTGATCCATTGAAAACTAGAGTTGCTAGAATTGGTGATTTTAGATTATATTATATTGACCAGATAGTAGATATCGGAAAATTGAAACAGCATTTATTGCCTGAAAAATTTACAGCTGCTGATATACAATATCCTGGATTTAAATCATTTATAATAAATGTAACAGGTTTGACAGTTAATAATACATATGCATTAGTTGCGACAGAAACAATTGCAACTGGCGGCACAAGCATAATCAATTGGGTCAAATCTAACATTCAAGGTTATTAAAATGGCTGATGGCAATTTGGTAAAATTTAGTGGTGCATCTTGGTCTGCAAGATCTGATGAAGATTTCTTTTTTAGAGTATATTTCGAAACAGGAAATGTCCCAACAGAAACCATAAACTATGTAGATTTTGATTCAGGAAACTACAGAGGCATCATAAAAAATGATGATGGATATATTACAACTGATGCAAAATTTTTACATGGATTGCTTGTTGATGATACTGTTTCTATAACATGGAGCGACCCATTTTATAGTACTTCTGAAAAATTAAAATTATCTTTACAAGATTATCTGACTGATTTATATGAAAGAACTGAATCATCAATATCATGGTCTGGAACTGGCACCTACAAAGTTTCCTATACTGATTATTGGGTTATTTCATCTCAAGAACTAAATAGAACAAATGGATATTCTAATGATTTAGATTCTGTAAACCTTTTCTCCAATGCCCTTTATCAGCGTGGTCTAAGATCAACACTGCTTGGTACATCGCCATTGGTAATGAGTGGACTAAATTATCAAAGTGTATATGACGCAATTATTAAAGAAAATGATACTCTTAACAATATTTCTAGGGTTAATGATGTAGTTACTTATTTAGACTCTATTAATTGTCTTAGACTTCAGGATATAATAGATTACTGGGATTCTTTGCCAGTTGGTACTAGAAGTGAGTGGGGTGATCCAACTGGTGGTAACTATGACTCTGCAACAATTGCAAATTACACAGATGTTTCAGAATATTTGATAAACAGGTGGTCAAAAACCTTTACTCCAATTGGCACTATAATTGCAGATGGAGACAATGTAAGCTCCGAAACAACAACTGTTACCATACAAGCTGCAAATAGCGCTTGGGGCGATAATGGCATACCTGTATATACTTTTGGGCTTGGTTCATCACATAATGAAAAGCACCTAAGAGAAATTTCAACTGGCACCAGTGGTTTACATTTTCACATTTCAGAGTCAGGTGATTGGGGTAACGCACTTAATACATTATTGCATTCTGGGAGTAATACACTTTTCAAAGCTTCTTGGAGTAAAACTTATGATTTTTTAAATCCCACATGGATTTCTGGAATAGGAGCTTCATTTTACCCAGCCTTAGAAAATGCCTATGGTGCTTCTTGTGAGATCAAAGCCAGATGGTCTTTTGATAGACTTAACTATTCCCCTTGGGTAAATATTCCTTCTGGAGTAGATTTTCAATTAAAAGATGAAATATTGTCTTTGGAATATGAAATAAATTTATATGATGGTTGGAATTCTGGATCATCAGTTGTGTCCAAGCCTTATGTTGAATATTTATATCACAAAACAGTCACACCTTCGATCCAATATTTATATACACCCGTTCAAATAGTAGACGGTATGATATTTGAGGCAATTCTTTCAGCTTCACAATTTCTGCCCGACACCGCCATTGCAACTTGGGGTATATGCCGTGGTGACTCTACAGATTTTTCTGATTTTACCACAATACACACTTCGAGAAAAAGCGCACTCCCAAATAGACAAAGTGGCATATTATTTTCAGAAGAAAATATTGATACAAGATTAAGTACACAAGGTGACGAAAGTTTTGTAAATTATACTGTGCTTAAAGATAACAGAGTACGAACTTGGCTCGAATCCGATGAAATTCTTGTTGAACTTAAAGATGCACAAAATAGGTATTCATCTGTAAGCCCATCTGCTTATTCTGAGCTTCCTTCAAATGGAATTATTGTTTTTAACCCAGCTCTTCGAGCTGATGCCAGCGGCAATGCACCTGTAGTAGTGGTTACAATTACTACTCCATCTGCAAAATATAGATCAAAGGGTGAACCTGCTTCAACTGTTGATTATAAAACATATACTTTGCAAAACGGTAGATGGCCACAAGATGCAACTGCAATTGTTTTAAAAAATCAACAAATTGTCCGTGGAGGTTATTGGTTAAACCCTGAAGAGGGTACAGTAACATTTACTAAAGAGTTAGAAACTAGTGACAATGTTTCTGTATACATTCAACACTCAGATTATTATAGAGTTGGCGTAGAGATAAAAAATTATGATCCTAGTGTCGATAATTTAGGCGATCCAATACCTATCGATATTAGGAATTTTGGCTTATTCTATACGACGTTGGAAAATCCTAGTGTCTTATCAGAATATAACGAAACTCAAGTGCCAAGCGCTCTGAATGTAAAAATGCTTCCTCAGAATTTTGATGAAGACGGTGTTCTTATCAATCCTACAATTTATGAAAGATTAACAATTGGTTATGATTTTTATTCCCCAAACAATGCAGATGAAAGTGGTACAGAAACTAAATGGTGGAGATACAGGTCTGGTTTCAGTGGGGTTGGCACTACTCAACTAGTAAATAGTTTAACTTATTATTTGATACCAAGTTATAATAATAGAATTACTCAGAAAAAAATTGATGTAGGCACAGGTGTTACTTTTGCGCAAGGAGATAAATTTTTTATCGAAGTTACTCCATCAGACGGTTTCAGTACTGGATTGAAAGTAAGATCTAACATCGTGACTTTAAACGGAGATAAGATACCTTATATAGTAAGTGGTTCAGGTAATTCTGAATTAGTATATGTAAATGCAAACACAATTCTCGTTGATGCTGCTACATCATTAAGATCTGCTTTAGCTGGAGATTCACTGAATGCAGTTTATGAGTATAAAAATCCTGACAATACACCTGATAATTTTCCAGATGAAACGCTAGTAGAGTGGTATCTTGATAGTTCTGGCGGTGTGGGCGGAGCGACTGGTATAGGCTCAACTGCTGTGTTTACAGGTAAAGTAGTAGATGCTAATTTAACTAAATCAGGGGAAGTATATATTTTTAAAGCCACTCCTTACAATGGCCAGCGTTATGGTAAACCAGTTTGGAGCACAACTGTTTATATTAGATAGGAAAGTTCTCACAGAATAAAGAAAATTAATTTAAGAACTTTTTTCAGGTGGCTACAGATGTCTGGCTTGATTACACTATATAAAAATGCTGCGTTAACACAAGAATTATCAGATGGTTCGTGGGCACAATCATTAATTTTGCCTACTTTGACATTGCCAGGAAGTGGCACAACTACAACTTCTGGTGTTGTAGGATATGCGCTGAACAATGGCACTACAACTATGCAGGATGTCTACATACAACCAACTGCTGGTGCTGGTATAAACGGTACAAGTTTTGTTGCTAATTTACAAATTGCTCCAGACTCACAAGGCACTCCAGGAACATTTGGTGCATCTGGTGGGAACGTTTTAGTTTTTTCTGGTAATTTTTCACCTTCTACATCAGAACCAAATTCTAATTCGTCAAGCCCAGCTATTTCAAACCCTTCGACAGCTCCTACATTAGCGGCAGTAGGTACTACTTCCAATTTGCCAGGCGGTGTATACACAGTTGCATATTCGTATACAAATGCTGGTGGAGAAACTTTAGTAAGTTCATCTGGCACAATAACTATTACATCAGGTCAAGCAATACAAGTTGCTAGTCTTGGTTTGGTATCTAATGCCACTGGAATAAACTATTACATGAGTCCAATTCCTGGCAGAACAGAGATTTATAAAGCTACTGCAGGTACTGGGACAACAGTAGTACTTACTCAAGTAGAGGGCTTCTGCAGATTTTGGGCTAGACAAGTAGTCGATTACAATGACCCAACCGGTTATTATCAAGCGCAGTTAACTGTAACTTCAGTTGATATAGGATAAAAAAATGTCAATAAATCTTAATTTATTAAAACAAGAAATTCAAAACGATCCTGAAAATTTAGGATATTCAATCTTTTTATCTTTAAGAGATGATATTAGTATTGCTAATATTCTGAATACTGTAAGAGATTCTGATTCTTATATAGTTTCCAAAGGCAGAATTTCAAAAGATCAATTTTTGGAGGACACAGCTGATATCGTTTTCAATTTGATGGTTTTAGAATCACAGAATGTAACGTCTGCTACTTTTTGGCTCAAAGTTTTTGATAGATTAGTAGCTAATTCTGACACAGTAAACTCGGAAGATGTAACACTTGTGAATTTATTAGACCAAATGATATCTGAAAATTTGATTACCACAAACCAAAAAAATTCAATATTGAATAAACAAGGAAGCAGAGCTCAAGTGTTATTTGGTAGAAATATTACAGTGGACCAAGTTAGCGATAGTTTAAATGAGGTAGAAGAGTAATGGCAACAACACAAAAATGGTCAAGAGGTACAGCTGATACTGTAATGTCCTCAGAATTAAACTCTTTGGCAAATAATAGCAATGCAGTCAAAGCTTCTGCTGTTGCTTTATCAACTACTGGATATATTATGGCGGAAGCCGAGCTTGTAGTAACTTTTGGATCAACTCCAACTGCAAATACTGCGGTTAGCGTTTGGTTCTTAAGAGAAATTGATGGATCTAATTATGAAGATGGAACTGCTAGTGTTACCCCTTCAAGAAATCCTGATTTAGTACTCCCAATTAGAGCAACAACAAATGCTCAGAGAATAATAAAGCAATGTGTTTTACCAGCTGGTGATTTTAAGCCTTTGGTTAGAAATGAAGGCACTGGCCAAGCATTTGCATCTACTGGTAATACTTTAAAACTCAGACCTGTAACTTTGCAAAGCGTTTAATTATGATAAGTCTCGCCTCAGCTAGTTTTAAATATGACAACTTACTTAATACTAGTGCTGTTTTGAATGAATACAAAATAGGCTGGTGGCTAGGCCTGCCTGCATATGCAGGTGGTAAATATTTTTATAATCTTTACGAATATAATAATGGTACTCTTAATGGATTTTCAAGTTCCTCATATGGCTGGATGGGATCTACAAAGCCCGCAGGGTATGTATCTTTAAGGTTAAATGGCAATGGCGATTATGTATCAATTGATGACGCTTCAAAATTTCAATTTTCCACTAATAATTTTTCTTTGTCTTGCTGGTTTATGCTTGAAACATTAAATAATGTTAACTCAAATGGAAGACAAACTGTAGTATCTAGATATGAATCGGCTGCTAGTAAAGGTTTTAGTATAGACATAGATACTTTGGGGCAAATAATTTTTAGAGTATCTGAATCATCCATACTATTTGGAGAATATAGCAGTTTGCCTTCTACAATTTCAGCAAATATTTGGTACCATTGCTTAGCCGTCAGACAAGGTCAAAATTCATATTTATACTTAAATGGTAAATTAGTTGCTAGTGGATCAGCTGCTTCAACATTTAATGTATCAAATACTTCACAAAATTTATTATTTGGTGATTTGGTCACAAGTACTAGCGAACATCAGTATTTGCAAGGATATATCGATGATATATGTATTTACAATGTATCCCTTTCTAGCCAATCTGCACAAAGAATTTTTAATGAGTCGCGCTTAGATTATCCAACAACTTTGCATAAAATTTCAGTCAATAGAACTTTTCCTATAGCCGCGCCTTGGATTTATTTCAACACTTTACAAAATGCATATGGAGTTTCATTATGAGTGATTTTAGGACACAAGAAGCTGGTTCTACTCAGCCAAGAGCTTTTACAATGATTGACAAAACAAGTGGTTCGCCATTAACCGGAGGATATACTGTAAACTATTATTTGAAAGCTATTACTGGGACAAATTCTGGAAAATGGTGGAGAGATTCAGACCAAACCTGGCAGGCTTCAGAAACATCAAATGCAATGACACATCAGGCAGATGGTCACTGGACCAGAACTCTTGCTGCATCGCCTTTTGTTTCTGGTGATGTTTGTTTAGAGTATGCAAAAGAATCAGGAGATACTCATGTTCCTGTAAGCAGATTGCTTTCTGTAGAATACACACCCTCTGCTAACTCTTCAAGAGCAGTTTCTCTGGCTTCTTCTGAATATGCAAGTATAGCTGGTGGTCTTTTAGACCTTGCAAGTGGCGTAGAAACTTCTTTAACTCTAAGGCAAGCTCTAAGACTTATTGTTGCTGCATCAGCTGGTAAGGTCTCTGGGGCTTCAACTACCACTGTCACAATTAGAAATTATGGGGATTCAAAAGATAGAATTGTAGCAACTGTAGATGCCTATGGTAATAGAACGGCAATTTCCACGGACCTAACATAACATGTTTCCAGGAAGTTATTTTCCAGCTCGATATTTTGGAGCAAGATATTGGAGTAAAACAGGTGATTTGTCTGGCTTATATACCAATGCCGGTGATATTAAAACTCGCATTATTGGAGCTTATTTAAACAATGGTGACATTGAATCGTTTTTAGGTATTGAATTTGGAAAAACTGGTGATGTGTACGCACTCGTACTGAAGAGAGCGCCTCAACAAAGAGTGTATTTCACATTTGATATTCAATCTCAATTGAATTAAGGAGAAAAAAATGGAAGATTTGATTGAATTTTTACCTATTCATGAAATGCAATATGAAGTGCAATTTGCGCAATTATCGCAAACAGTTGACTGGGGATTGAAAAAGGCAAATATACAAGATTTTCATGCAATCACAAAAGGATCTGGTATTAAGGTTGCTGTTTTAGATACTGGTAAGCCTATTCATTCTGATTTGCCTGGAGATATTTTAGGTTTAGATACCACTGGTGGAAATAATCCAATCGATAATCAAGGGCATGCGACACATGTTTGTGGTATTGTGGCAGCCAGAGATAACGAATTAGGAATTCTTGGCGTTGCACCTGAGTGCGAAATTATGACTGTCAAAGTTCTTGGAGACTCTGGTCATGGTGGATATGCAAGCATCGAGGCTGGAATAAGAGCAGCCATAGCTGAAAACGTTGATGTCATTAATATGAGCTTGGGTGCTCCAGTTGAGCCGCCAGCATCATTTCATCAAGCTATAATTGATGCTGCAAACCAAGGTATTATTATTGTTGCTGCTGCCGGGAATGATGGTGGTGCTGTAAATTGGCCTGCTAAATATCCTGAGGTCATTGCGGTCGGAGCAATGGATGAAAATGGCAATTTATGTGATTTTTCTTCCCATGGTTCTGAGATTAGCCTAATTGCAGCAGGAGTAAATATATATAGTACATACTTGAATAACCAATATGCTGTTTTAAGAGGTACTAGTCAAGCATCTCCATTCATAGCTGGTATTTGCGCACTTTTATTAGCTAAAGACAGATTAGAAAACGCTGAAAGCCCTAAAATCACATGTGCGCAAAGTATGCTAGAAGCTCTTGATGTCATATGTGATCCAAATGGTAAATTTAATACCATCGGTAAAGAAGGTCATATAGGTTTTGGTATTCCTAAATTTTGCAATAACTATAGATAATAAATATTATGTGGTACAAATTTTCATCAATAAAAAATAATCTAGAAAAATACAGCTTGCCTGATATAAATGAAGGCAAATGGTTCGAAATTGTACCACAAAACATTTGGTTATTACCTGGAACTGAATTTAAAGTTATGAAGTCTATAATTATTGAAAATAATTTGCCTAAATCAAATTTTCTACTATTTAAGGATGATAAAAAATTGGATGAATTTAAAGATTTGGAAAAGGCAAAAAAAGCTGCTGAGAAGTCAAATGCTTAAAATTTATGAAAAAAATTTAATAAAATTTATATTCAAAATTATTTTTTTAATCTTTTCTATTATATTTCTTTACTATCGTCCTTTTTTTATCACAAAAGTAGTTGGATCCTCAATGGAGCCAACCTTTAAATCTGGTCAGATAATTTTAACAAATTCTTTCGATAAGAATTATTCCATCGGTGATGTAGTATTGGCTGAACAAAACTCAGAACTTATACTTAAGAGAATCGCATATGTTGGTGGGCAAAAAATTCCCATTGTTGATTTGGGAATTAGAAAATATCAACCTTTGCCTATAATCAAAAATATGGATGATCATATGCAACATCTTAGGAATGAAGGCATAAGATCAGAATATTTAACAATACCACAAAATCATGTTTTTTTAATTGGTGATAATGGAAATGAATCAGAAGATTCAAGAAGTTTTGGTCCTTTGCCAATTGAAAAAATAAAAGCTAAAATTGTAGAGTTTTAATTATGTTCAACCTTAACATCAATTCCCTAGAATATAAATTAAGAATTGCTCAAGAAAAAGTAGAAGACACTATATCTGAGGTAATTCAAAAAGCAATTGCAAGCAACTGTACCATTTCTGTCAAATCTGGCAAAAGAAATTGGATAGGCAGCGGTTTTCATTTGGGAGATGGGTATGTGGCTACTGCATCTCACGTTGTTCCTCCAGAATTGATAAATACAGGCGCTACTATAAATGCGACATTTGATGGAAAAGTTATGTTCCCTTTGCAGCTGTTGGCTTCTGATCCAAATGTAGATTCTGCAATTTTAATAAACCCTCAAATTGCTGGAACTATACCACCGTGCTCATTGGGTGATTCTAATTCTGCAAAAATTGGAGAAATTATTGCAGTTATTAGTTCCCCTGAAGGCTGGCATGATACTGCAACAGTAGGTAGGATTTCAAATATTCATCAATCTTTAGGCGAGGCGAATAAACCAGCTTGGAATGATATTATTTTTATTGATGCGGATATTTTGCAAGGCTCAAGTGGCGGCATGACAATTGGTACAGATGGTCTTGTATATGGATCTATCATGGGAGTTACAGGGCAACATGCTGAAGTTGGTATTGGGCAAAGAGCAATTTGCCCCTCAAACAAAATTTCAGTGTTGCTGCAAAGTGCAAAAAAATAGTATAATATAATTTGATTAAATTTGTTTTAGGAACAATTATGTCAGATTATTATTCTATTTTAGGTGTAAATAAAAGTTCTTCTCAAGAAGATATCAAAAGCGCATACAGAAAGCTAGCAAGAGAATGGCACCCTGATATAAACAAGTCTAGTAACGCAGAAGAAAAGTTCAAAGAAATAAGTCAGGCTTATGAAACTCTTTCTGATCCTGCAAAAAAATCTGCTTACGATAATCCTGGGTTTCCTTTTCCAAATTTTACCCAGCATAGAAATATTCACAGGCAACCAAATTCTGCCGCTGTGATTCAAGTTGAGCTAACTCCATTTGAATCAATGAAAAATACTACGAAAACTGTCGAATACAACATAGACTTATTTTGTTCAGATTGTAATGGCGAAGGTGGAAGATCCCAAAATGGTGTGCCGACTCCTTGCCCTGATTGCGGTGGTAGCGGCAGGCACGTTCATGTTATTAATAATGGATTTTTCCACATGCAACATGATTTAGGACCTTGTGGAAGATGCAGGGGTAGAGGCTATCTTCATGCTGTAGTTTGTGGCACTTGTCACGGTTTTGGTCTTAAAAAGAAACAAGTGCAGAGAGATTTAACATTTCCATTGGGTAGTATCAATAAACAGTTTGTTTTACAAGGTGCAGGTTCTCAAGAAGACAAAGAGCAAGAACCAGGTCCATTGGTAATTCACTGCAGATTGAAAAATGATGATTATTTTAAACTTGATGATGCAGGCAATTGTATAGTTCAATTAGATTTAAACCCTGTTGAAGCTATGCTTGGTGCTGAAAAGAAGGTAAAAAGCCTAGATGATACAGAAGTTACTATTAAGATACCTCGTTCTTGCAGGTCTGGACAGAGATTGCAATATAAAAGTCAAGGATTTTATTTGGACCAAACAAATAGATCAGATTACATAGTGCAAATTAATTTCCAAATGCCAGAAAAGTTTTCTTCTGAGCAAGAAGCTGCGCTAAGGGGCTATCTATCCTTGGTAAAATAAAAAAATTAATAAACAAGGTTTGAGGTAAAAATATGGCAATGATTAGAAGAGCCACGGGAAGAATTGAAAATGTAGCTGATGCTGCTGATTCAACCGAAGGCGTTATAGTTTGTAAAGCTTGCTCTCATATAGTATTTAGGGTAAATTTAGGAGCAAATGGCAGTTGTCCATTTTGTCACAGAGATGCATCTAAATCAATTGAAATTCCAGTTGTAGAGGATGCTCTGCTTGATGATGATGATAACGACCCAGATATTATTGCAGTAAGATGCTAAGTTCAATAAAATCTGCTTTTGATTTTTTCTTATCTATTTGGGGCATCTGGATTTTATTTGCCCTAGGAGCTACTTTATTTTTAAGGTATTTGTCAAAAAGACCCATTGGTGATATTGAGTTAGTTGAGAAATGCTTAACTAATATTGATAAATATGTAAGTGATAAATTTGGAGACAAAGCATCAATAATTATAAATTGTATACTTCAAGGGTTAGATGCAATTAAAGATGGTGAATTCACCGATCAAGAAATGCTTGAAGAATTCATAAGAATTATTAAAGTAAAAACAGCAGAAAAAATTGAAACTCCTCTTACCGAAGAACAAAACAAGGCAATTGAAGAAATTGGTTTGATGACATTGAGTTCGATGTCAGACAAAAATAAAAGAAAAATAGCATTTCAAATATTATCAAAAAATTAAAGGATTGATACCATTATGGCTGAAGAAGTTAAAACAAAAACAACTAAAACAAAACTAGAAAAAGAAGAAGTGGTAAGTGTACCTGTTGCTGTATCTGAAACAGTTGAAGAAACTGCTGAAATCCCCGTTGCAGAAGCTGTTGTTGAACAGACTCTGGCAACAGAACCTACAATTGTAAAAACTGAGAAAAAGTCTGTTAAAACTGAGCCAGTAACTTCTGATGACGTTGAATCTGATGACGTTGAAGTGATGGGCAGAAGAGGCAGAAAGAGCAAAGCTCAATTACGGGATCAATATGCTCATGAACTTACCATTAAAGTTTCCAATGAGCCTTGGAAGGCAGATGTTTATAGAGAAGAGTATCAAGAAAAAATTAATTCACTTAAGTAATAATTTTTACTTTTTTTCTTAAATAGACACCATAAAAATTATTATGGTGTCTATTGTTATATCGAATACTAGATGTCAAATTATTGGCAGAATGCATGAAGACAAAAACCACGAGCATGCATTTCACAACATGCTTAGAGAAAAATGCGGGTATATGGTGCCAAATGCTGAATGGTCTCCTGCTTATAAAAATAATATCTGGGATGGTATTATTTCTCTCTATGACAAAAAGAGCCAGTCATTTCCTACTGGTTTACTTTCAAATGTCTTAAAATCATTAAAATCACAAGGATGTGATTATAAATTAATAGATAAAAGAATAAAGCCAAAAGAAAATGTTAAAATTGATACAACATTTTCTGAGCATGGTAGGGATCTTTATGATTATCAATTGTCTGCCGTTGAAAAAGCAATGTCAGTATCAAGGGGCATTTTAGCTTTAGCTACTGGAGCAGGAAAAACGATGACTGCATGTGAGCTAATTTCAAGAATGTCTGTGTCTCCAGTTTTATTTATTGTGCCATCAAGATCATTGCTGAAACAAACACAAAAAGAATTTTCTAAATACATTAAGGTTAATGGTGAGCCAGCACATATTGGAATGCTTGGCGATGGAGTTTTCGATATAAATCATAATGGAATAAATATAATAACTTATCAGACAGCATTAGCTGCATTCAATGAAAAATTTAGCGAGTCTAAAAATAAAATCGAAGTAGATGAACTTGCGGGTGAAAATACTAGAAAAACACTCGACCAGTTAAAATCAGAATTTGCAATTGCTGAGAAAAATTATAAAGTTGCCAAATCTAAAGCATCAAATGAGCTATCAGAATTGTCAGTTCGCATTGAAGACTTACAAATTTTATTTGAAACAGTTGATGACAAAGAGAAGAAAACCATAGATAAATTAATTTTATCGTCTCAAAAAGAATTTGATAAATTATTTAACAATCTTGTTAAAAATGAAATTAATATTTATAAAAAGGCCAAATCTTCTTTAGACACTAGATTAAAATCTATTGAAAATAAAAGACAAATTAGAGAGTTATTTTCTAAAGCGCAAGCTGTTATTGTTGATGAAGCACATTTGGCGGCTATTGTTATTGAGGCATTGGCAAATCATGCAGACAGGGCATATTACAGATTTGGATTAAGTGCAACTCCTTGGAGAGAAGACAATCAAGAAATTAGATTAGAAGGATGCATGGGTAAAAAGCTTATAGAAGTAAGTCCTTCTTTTTTAATTGAAAGAGGTTTTCTTGTTCCCCCAAGAATATTTATGGTTCCAATTAATCATTCTGAAGAAAATACTTTGAACTATGCTGAT
>JACCDG010427599.1_pt1 | contig 17739 bp, 17 predicted proteins | sample 7442471 | NCBI WGS metagenome assembly JACCDG01 (sample SAMN15323444, study PRJNA562643) | freshwater metagenome | isolation source: river surface water | place: USA:Blue River Watershed | collected 2017-08-17 | reverse complement strand
TGGCCGCAGACAGGCTCACCTTGTTGACGGTGACGCTCAACTGCTGCGAAAAGTGCCGCACGCGATCTTGAAAAATGGCTTTGGCCTCACGTTGCAACCAAGACTGCACCGCGTCCCGAATTTGTTCGGGCGTGGCCATTTGCGGCAGGCCTAAATGCAAAGCCTGACTGGCGATGCCCGGCAAGGCGGTATCCCCCCGCTGCAACTGCGCACCCTGCACGCGCGGGTCCAGAACCCGGACAAGAGGCTCACCCAAAAAGGGCACAACCGCCCCTTCCTTCCAATCGATCTTGGATTCGGCCATTTTTTGGGCCCGCTCGCGCTGGTCCAGCAATTTGGTGCAAATCCAGCGCTCTTTGGCTCGCAGCGCGGTTTCAATGTCCGTCCAGGATGCCCATTTGGGCGCCCGAACGGAGAGTCCATCCACAGTGACCACCATGCCGATGCTGCGACGCCGCGCACGCTTGAACTCATAGGCCACCACAGCCTGGCCCAAGCGGATTTCATGCTGCGCCTGGGGGTGCCTAAACGCGGCCCGAATGGCATCACTGCCCGAAGCCATCAAGGGCACAGGCTTGGTATGCGCCTCGGCGGTCAAACCGTAACCAAATCGATCTGAAACAGAGTCGGCTCCGCCAGGTTCGTGGGCCGGAGCCTCGTCCCAAGGCAAGCCCATTTGAAAGTCTTGATCCGAATCGTTCGCGGCAGAACTCACGTCAACTCGCCCATGTGTGTTGCCACGGGGCTGTCTTCACCATGCACGCGTTTTTCACGCAGGATGATGAAGTCAGCAAACGCAGACAAGTCAGGATGAATCGTCAAGTCAGGCACACGCTGACGCAGGTCAACCAATTCAGCATCCTGCATGGTGGCGGCCTGCCCTGTACGAACGAGGTGAGGCTCGCAACCGACGGACTGAGCAGCCAGAACGTCACGCGGCAAATCGCCCGCCATGGGCACGCCAGCCAGATCCACACCAAAGCGTTGACCAATGGCTTGAAACAACCCAGGTTGTGGCTTGCGACAAGTGCATTGGTCTTCGGGCGTGTGCGGGCAGAAAAACACCGCATCCACCCGGCCGCCCAAGCGGGCCAACATCTGGTTCATCTTGGCGTGCATGGCATTGAGTGCCACCATGTCAAACAACCCCCGTCCAATACCTGACTGGTTGGTGGCAACAACCACGTGCCAGCCGGCATGGTTCAAACGGGCAATGGCCTCGAGAGCCCCGGGCAAAGGCACCCACTCGTCGCTGGACTTGATGTAGTCCTCGCGCTCGTGATTGATGGTGCCATCGCGATCGAGGATGACGAGTTTCATGCCCTCTCCAGGGGGATGTTGACGCACGATCGTATCAAGAAGCCAGACGAGAAATATCAGCGACCTGGTTCATCGCCTGATGCAAAGTTGCCAACAAGCCCAAACGATTGGCCTTGAGGGCTGCATCTTCCGCGTTAACCATCACGCCATCGAAGAAAGCGTCCACCGGCGCTTTGAGCACCGCCAACGCTTGCAAGGAAGCCGCATAGTCACCTTGGTCAAAGGCAGACTGAGCCTTGGGCGCAGCCACTTGCAGTGCTTCGTACAACGCAGCTTCTGCAGCCTCCTTCAACAAAGCGGTGTCCACTTTGGCTTCGACCGCAGTATCCGCCTTCTTGAGGATGTTGCCCACCCGTTTGTTGGCGGCAGCCAAGGATGCGGCCTCAGGCAGCGCGGCAAATGCACGAACGGCAGCCAGACGACGCGGGATTTCGCCCAGACGCTTAGGCTGCAGGGCCAGCACGGCATCGACTTCCTGGGCGCTGTAGCCTTGCTCGCGCAACGAGACGGCCAAGCGGTCAGACATGAAGGTCAGCAAAGCTTCTGTCGGGTTGGTGATCAACTCACCAAATGCAGGCACCACGGCCTCAATGACCGAGGGCAGCTGCAGCGGCAGGTTGTTTTCAACCAGGATGCGGATCACGCCCAGTGCGTGACGACGCAAAGCAAACGGATCCTTGTCACCCGTTGGCAATTGGCCAATACCGAACAAACCCACCAGGGTTTCCAGCTTGTCGGCCAGCGCCACAACCGTGCCGGTGTGGTTACGAGGCAGCGCATCGCCTGCAAAGCGTGGCTTGTAATGGTCTTCAATGGCAATGGCCACGCCATCACGCAAGCCTTCGTGACGGGCGTAGTAACCGCCCATGATGCCTTGCAGCTCAGGGAACTCACCCACCATGTCGGTCAGCAAGTCAGTCTTGGCCAACTGGGCGGCCTGCTGCGCCTTGCTGTCGAGTACGTCAAAGTGATCTTTGTCGTCCACCGAGTAAGGCACGGTGCCCAAACGCCATTGGTTCACGATGGCGTGAGCGATGGCTCGCACGCGCTCAGCACGCTCGCCTTGTGTACCCAACTTGCCGTGGTAAACCACCTTACCCAAACCGGCCACGCGAGACTCCAGCGTCTTCTTGCGATCTTGGTCGAAGAAGAACTTGGCATCGGCCAATCGAGGACGCACCACGCGCTCGTTGCCACCGATCACCGCACTCGGGTCTTGCGGGCTGATGTTGCTGACGATCAGGAACTGATTGGTCAACTTGCCAGCGGCATCCAACAGGGGGAAGTACTTCTGATTGGCCTTCATGGTCAAAATCAGGCACTCTTGGGGCACCGCCAGGAAGGCTTCTTCAAAGCGACCGGTCAGCACATTGGGGCGCTCGACCAAGGCTGTCACTTCGTCCAACAAGGCGTCGTCATCAATCGGCTTCAGATTGGTGCCTGCCTTGGCTGCGGCAGCTTGCAATTGACGCACGATTTCGGCGCGACGCTCAGCAAAGCTCGCAATCACGGCACCTTGCGATGTCAATTGCTCGGCATAGCTGTCGGCCGTTGTGATCGACACGGGGTCCACATTGGCTTCAAAGCGGTGGCCATGCGTATCACGGCCAGACTTCAAACCCAAAGTCTGAATGGGCACAACTTGGTCGCCATGCAAAGCAATCAAGCCATGCGCAGGGCGAACAAAATTCACGCTGGTCCAGCCAGCCTGGAAGTCAGCACCCCCGCCTGTTTCCAGTTGGTAGGTCATCACCTTGGGGATTGGCAACTTGGCCAGGGCTTCGTCCAGTGCTTTTTGCAGGCCCTCAGCCAAAGTGGCGCCAGCTTTGACGCTGTCCAGGAACAGTGCCTCGGCTTTGCCGTCTGGGGCGCGCTTGAGTTGCGGCACCACCTCTGGGCCCACGCCCAATGAGGCCAGCTTTTTGACCAAGGCTGGGGTGGCATTGCCAGCACCATCCAAGGCCACGCTCACCGGCATCAGCTTTTGCTGAACAGCCTGATCAGCCGCCTTGGATGCCACCGCGGTGACATGCACAGCCAAGCGACGCGGAGAGGCAAAAGGCGTCACTTCAGCATCAGCGCCAGCCAAGCCTTGGGCCTTCAGGCTGTCAGACAAGGTGGCAGCAAAGGACTCGCCCAGCTTTTTGAGTGCCTTGGGAGGCAACTCTTCAACAAACAATTCGACCAGCAGGTTGGCCTTGAGGTTCGCGGACGTCATGCTCAGGCAGCTTTCTTGTTCAGTTGTTCGATCACTTCGTCAGCCCAGGCCTTTGGCGCCATTGGGAAGCCCAGACGGGCGCGGCTGTCGAGGTAGCTGGCAGCAACGGCGCGAGCCAGATTACGGATGCGGCCGATGTAGGCAGCGCGCTCGGTCACCGAGATGGCGCCACGGGCATCCAGCAAGTTGAAGGTATGCGCGGCCTTGAGCACTTGCTCATAGGCGGGCAAAGCCAACTGCTGCTCCATCAGATACTTGGCCTGGGTTTCGTAGTTGGTAAACGCACCCAGCAAGAACTCGACGTTGCTGTGTTCAAAGTTATAGGTCGATTGTTCCACCTCGTTTTGGTGGAACACATCACCGTACTTCACGCCTGGGGCATAGACCAGGTCATAAACGCTTTCCACGCCTTGCAGGTACATGGCCAGACGTTCGAGACCGTAGGTGATTTCGCCGGTGATGGGTTTGCAATCAATGCCGCCAACCTGCTGGAAGTAGGTGAACTGCGTCACTTCCATGCCGTTGAGCCAGACTTCCCAGCCCAAACCCCAAGCACCCAGGGTTGGGTTTTCCCAGTCGTCTTCTACAAAACGGATGTCGTTCTTCTTCAGGTCAAAGCCCAAAGCCTCCAACGAGCCCAGATACAGCTCCAGGATGTTGGACGGAGCGGGCTTGAGCACCACCTGGTACTGGTAGTAATGCTGCAGACGGTTAGGGTTTTCGCCGTAACGACCGTCCTTGGGACGGCGGCTAGGCTGAACATAGGCAGCCTTCCAAGGCTCAGGGCCCAGGGCGCGCAAGAAGGTGGCGGTATGGCTCGTGCCGGCCCCGACTTCCATGTCGTAAGGTTGCAGCAAAGCACAGCCCTGGGCATCCCAGTAGCTTTGCAAACGCAGGATCAGTTGCTGGAAGGTCAGCATGTTGTTGCCTTTTTTTGTTTTGCTCGCGCCGAATTTCAACGGCGCAAAAGCCTGATTCTATTAAATGGGATCGACACCAGCAGACCAAACGCAAACAAGGGCATCAATCCCCAGCGTCCAGCCCACCAAGCGTAGGGCGTCACGCCCTCGTAACCTTGCACTTGTCCAGTCAAAACCGACTGGGTATTGGTCTTCAATGCCTGCACGACAGCACCGTCGTGGTCCACGATCATGGTGGCGCCTGTATTGGTCGCACGGATGGTCGGAATTTGAAACTCCAAGGACCGCATCCGAGCAATTTGCCTGTGCTGGAAGATGGCCACCTCTTCGCCAAACCAACCCAAATTACTGACGTTGGCCAAAATCGTTGGCGATTGGGCTGGGTTCACAAACCGGGCAGCGATTTCTTCTCCATACAAGTCTTCATAGCAAATGGTGGGCGCCACGCGCTGCCCCTTCACCACAAAGGGAGGCGTCACCAATGGCCCACGGGCAAAGTCGCCCAAGGGCATGTTCATCAACTGAACAAACCAGTGAAATCCAAAAGGGATGAACTCACCGAACGGGACCAGATGGTGTTTGTCGTACCGATAAAACCCGAATGATGTCTTGGATGCCGCTGCGGATAGCCCCGCAATGGAGTTGGTGTAGCCATCTTCAAAACTACCCAGCGGCACCCCGACCAGGGCATGGCGCCCCGGTGGTTGAAAGCCGGACACCAACGCGTCCCAATAGCCTTCTGGCAACTGCGACGGCAACAAAGGAATCGCTGTTTCTGGCGCCACGACCAGATCGGTTTTGGCCAACATCAATTGCTGCGTGTGCCACATCAACATGGGCACCTGCAGTTCAGGCACAAATTTTTCGTCCTGCGGAACATTACCCTGAAGCAAGGTCACGCTCAAGGCCTGCCCTGCGGGCTTTGTAAATTGAACCGCCGCCGCGCCAGGCTGCACGATCAGGCTTGCGAGCAAAGCCACCACCGAGGCCACCCAAACAGCAAACCCGCGCCCGATTGGTTTTGATGGCATCGCCAAAACAGCCGCAGCCACACAGCCCGCCCAACAAGCCCCTAAGCCGTAAACGCCCAGCCAAGGCGCCAACCAGCGCCAGGACACGTCCACCAGACCATAACCGCTGGCTGCCCACGGGAACCCCGTGAAGATCCACGCCCGCGCCAATTCGGCCAAGAGCCACAAGCCTGCCCAGGCACATGCATCCACACCAACCCGGTTGCGACGCCACCTCACCCAAAGTCCACCGACCATCGCCAGATAGATCGACAAAAATGAACTCAGCGCCAACACCGAGAAACCGGCCAACCACGCAGGCAGGCCACCAAATCGGTGCAAGCTGACATACGTCCAGCCCGTGCCACCGATCAACCATGCCGTGCCATACAGCCAAGCGGCAAACGCACCCAACTTGGCCTCAGTTTGACGAGACAGCACCCACAACAGGCAGACCAGGCCAGCGGTCTGCATCAAGGCTGTCAAAGGCGCCCAGGCTTGCGCCACCCAGGGTGACAAAGCCAGTGCATGCAACAGACCACCAAAAAGAACCCAACAGCCATCCCGGCTGCTGACAAAGCGCAGCAGTGGCATCACGGCTCGATCGAATCGCCGGACACAGGTGTGCGCGTCACTTTGAACCAGCGCACTGCCCCGCCTCTGCCCAACATCACGGTGCAGCGCAAGCCACCCACATCCACAAACTCGCCACGACGAGGTACGCGCCCCAACTCATGGGCGACCAAGCCACCAATCGTGTCAAAGTCTTCTGTCGACAATTGGGTCCCGAAGGATTCGTTGACATCGGATATGGACGCGTCGCCCGCCACACGCTGGCTGCCATCAGCCAAAGTGAAGATGCTGGACTGTCCATCGGCGTCGTCAAACTCGTCCTCGATTTCGCCCACGATCTCCTCCAGCACATCCTCGATCGTCAGCAAGCCAGCGGTCTTGCCGAACTCATCAATGACGATCGCCAAATGGCTTCGGTTGGATCGGAACTCGCGCAGCAACTCATTCAAGCCTTTTGACTCAGGCACGAATTCAGGGGCGCGCAGCAGGGTCCGCAAATTCAACTCAGGGGCGCGCTGCAATTTCAACAAATCCTTGGCCAACAAAATGCCAATGATGTTGTCCCGCGATCCTTCAAAAACAGGGAAACGCGAATGCCCGGTGGTGATCACCTCTGCCAGCAAATCGTCGTAGGGCGCATCAATATCGAGCAGATCCATCCGCTTGACCGCAACCATGACGTCGCCAGCAGTCATGCTGGCCATGCGGATGACGCCTTCCAGCATCACCCGTGATTCAGGTTCAATCAGCTCACGGTGCTCGGCCTCGGCCAAGGTTTCAATCAACTCGTCGGTAGAGTCCGGCCCAGGGGACAGGAAGTCGACCACGCGGTCAAACAAGCTACGACGGTCTTGCTCACGCAGAAGGTGCGGAGCAGTTTTGGGTTTATCAACCTTATTCGGTCGACTATGAGAAGGTTCGGACACGGAGGGGGTGTCTTGGTTGCAATGTGACAAGAATACCCCATCACCATGTCAAATCCGTCACAACTAAGCGCGACGCCCTCGTCTGCGGGGCTACACTGGTGAAATGAGCCAGATTCCAGTCACCATCCTTACCGGGTTCTTGGGCAGTGGCAAGACCACTTTGCTCAAGCGAGTCCTGACCGAAGCCCACGGCCAGAAAATTGCCGTGATCGAAAACGAGTTCGGTGAAGAAAACATCGACAACGACATCCTCGTTGCCGACACCGAAGAGCACATCGTCCAGATGAGCAACGGCTGCGTTTGCTGCACGATCCGCGAAGATCTGCGCGAAACCCTGGCCGACCTGGCTGCGCAAAAGCGCGCCGGCACGCTCAACTTTGACCGCGTTGTGATCGAAACGACCGGCTTGGCAGACCCAGGCCCGGTTGCCCAGACCTTCTTCATGGATGACGAGATTGCAGAGTTGTACCTGCTTGACTCGATCCTGACCTTGGTGGACGCCAAACACGCCAACCAACAACTGGACCAGCGCCAGGAAGCGCGCCGTCAAGTGGGCTTTGCCGACCAGATCTTCATCAGCAAGACTGATTTGGTCAGCGAGCAAGAAGCCAATGCCCTGTCGCACCGCCTCAAGCACATGAACCCACGTGCGCCCCAGCAACGGGTGCATTTTGGCGAAGTGCCCATCAAGGACGTTCTGGACCTCAAGGGCTTCAACCTGAACGCCAAGCTCGACATCGACCCGGACTTCCTGACTGATGGTGGTCATAGCCATGATCACGGTCATGACCATGATTGCGGACACGACCATGCTCATGGCGAGCATTGCGACCACCCGCACCACCATCGCCATGACGACGACGTCAAGTCCTTCGTCTTCAAGTCCAACCGTCCCTTTAATGCCACAAAGCTGGAAGACTTCCTGGGCTCTATCGTTCAGATCTATGGCCCCAAGATGTTGCGCTACAAGGGCGTTTTGTACGTCTCCGGCATGGAACGCAAAGTGGTCTTCCAGGGCGTACACCAGTTGATGGGCAGCGACGTGGGCCCCAAGTGGGCTGCCGGCGAAACCAAGAACAGCAAGATGGTGTTCATCGGCATTGACTTGCCGCAGGACCTGTTCAAAGCTGGCTTGGAACAATGTTTAGGGTGAAACCAATGGTTACCCCGGGGGCGTTTATGGTTCAAATGCCTGGAAGCGTGGCTACAATCCGCGCGCTTCAGGCCTCTGACTCATCAGGGCCCCTGAAACCGCAAAAACATTTTTGAGGGCGATGGAGCAGTACCTGGCCATGCGTCAATGTATCGACAACCTGTCTGTGGATCTTGCATTGAATGAAGGAGGATCCTGTGACCAAGTCTTCTACTGCTCCCGCCAAAACGGCTACACCTACGGCCAAAACCGCCAAACCTGCAGCCAAGAAAGCGTCAGCAAGCGCCAGCAAAACAACCGAGTCCTCCAAGCCTGAGCCCTCAAAAGCTCAAGGTTCAGCCAAGACTGCCGAAGCTGTCGTATCAGCCCAAACAGCGGCACCAGCACGATCGTCGTCAAAAATCAGTACCCAAGACAACATGCCTACCCCCGCAACCAAGGTTGACCCCAAACTCGCTAACGCCTGGAAGAACAAGTCCGGCCGTGAACTGACAGAAGCCGAATTGATGGCCATGCCAGAAGCCGAGTACATGAGCGACAAGCAGCTCGACTTCTTCCGTGCTCAACTGGAAGCCCAAAAAGAAGACCTGCTGTCCAACGCCGGCGAAACCACCGAACACTTGCGTGAAGACACCTCCATCGTGCCCGATCCAGCCGACCGCGCCACGATCGAAGAAGAACACGCACTGGAATTGCGCACACGCGACCGCGAACGCAAGCTGCTCAAGAAGATTTCTCAAGCGCTGGCTCGCATCGACTCCGGCGAGTACGGTTTCTGCGACGAAACAGGCGAGCCCATCGGCTTGGGCCGTCTGATCGCCCGTCCTACCGCCACTTTGTCGCTCGAAGCGCAACAGCGCCGCGAGCTCAAGCAAAAGATGTTTGGAGATTGAGTCCTGCTCATCTCAACTTCAATGACTGATTTGACTCTCTCGCCCTGGCAACCAGAATCATGACCAAGGAATCTGGCGGCTTTTTGCGTAAGGTTGTGCGATTCGTCGCCAATCCGACCACGGATTGGACCGAATTGGATGCCCCTGTCTCGGAAGAAGACCGGGAAAGCGAATACGCAAAGAGCGAGATCAAAGCGATGATCGAGCGCAAGCGGCGTAACGATTTCGTGCGCAAGCGCGAACTCGACATGCTGCGCAAGATCCGACGCGAAGGCCTGAGCCCCGACAACGCCTTGTTGTTGGGCTCGGCCTCACGCCTGGACCCTGATTCGCGCCCGCAAAATGGTGCGCGTTCAGACATCGCTGTCAAAGCCAAGATCGACGAAATTGAAATGCAGATGGTCGGCGACCCTGCAGCCAGGCTGTTGCGCCCACCTGCGGCCGTCGTGTCCGGCCACGGCAGGCTGACTGATCTGCCTCCGGCACGCCCGGCGGTATCGCCTGTCGCGCCGACTCAGCCTTCCGTTTTGCCCGCTTCCGCACCGACCAGGGCCCAAGCGACGCCCTCAGCCAGCGCACCGCTGGATCTGGACCTTCCCACATTACCAACGGGTGATGCCGTTGCAGAGGCCGCGGCCGTGCAACCGCCCCCCATGATGGCCCCCAGCGGCTTTAATGTCGCCAACGCATTCGAGGTCGCTGAAGTTGTTCACGACCCAGAGTTAGACGAAGCCGTCATTGCCTTCGCCAACGCAGACTTTGATCTTTGCGAGCGATGCTTGCTGGATCTGGTCAACCCAGGCGGAGCGCGATACGACAACACAGAAACCTGGATGGTTCTGTTTGACTTCTATCGCTCGCTGGACCTGCCCGAGCCTTTCGATAACCTGGCCGTTTCCTTCGTCCATAAATTTGGCTTGTCGGCACCGCAGTGGTATTCCTTGCCGCAACGTGTGGCCGAATTCCTCGCATCCAAAGCCTCGCAGGCACCTGCTCCTCAAGATGACGAAGCACCGGCTGAAGCCTCTGCTGAGTCCCACGAAGACGATGGCCAGAGTGTCAAGACACTGGAGGGCTGGATTGCCCCACGCCTGCTCGACTCCGAAGCCATTTCGCAGTTGCGCGTAGAAGCCTTGCAGATGCCCAAGCCATGGACCATGGACTGGACAGATGTGGCTCGCGTCAGCCCGGAAGGCGCCGCCAGCCTGAGCCAATTGATGCAACAGTGGGCCAAAGAAAACACCGACATCAACTGGATTGGTGTCGATGCCCTTCTGAACTTGCTGACGGACACCGCCCCCTCGGGCGTCAAAGACGCAGACCCAGCCTATTGGATGCTGCGCCTGGACTTGCTGAGGTTGTCCAACCGCCCTACCGATTTCGACGAAGTCGCCATCGAATACTGCGTGACCTACGAGCTGTCGCCACCGTCGTGGGAACCCGCTCAGGCACGTGTGCGCTTGCTGGATGACTCGGTCAGCCCGCTGTCTCGGTCGCTGTCGCACGTGGGCGAGGTGTCCACCAGCTTTGTCGAATCTCAACTGCACAACGAGGTTGAGTTTGTGCAAGTTGCCTCGCTCGACCTGTCTGGTCAATTGATTGGCGACATCGGCAACATCCTCACCGATCTGGACCAACAGCTGGGTGAAAGCGTGTCGCTCGACATCGACTGCACCTACCTGCTCCGTGTCGACTTCATCGCAGCGGGTGATTTGCTCAACTGGGTTTTGGCTCGCAGGTCTGAAGACCGCGCAGTGAACTTCATCAACCCACACCGTCTGGTTGCGCTGTTCTTCGGCGCCATGGGCATCAACGAACACGCACGGGTCAAACTGCAGTTGGTTTGAGGGCTTGAAAGTCTTCACTCAGACCCCATTTGAGTCTGAAATCAACTGCACCTCGTTTTGGAACGAGGCCCCTCAGCATGGATTCCTATCACGGCACGACGATCGTCAGCGTTCGCCGCCAAACACCCAATGGCTGGGAAGTCGCCATGGGTGGAGACGGCCAAGTCACGCTTGGCCACATCGTGGTCAAAGCCACCGCTCGCAAGGTACGCAAACTCTATCGGGACCAGGTTCTGGCGGGCTTTGCTGGCGCAACAGCCGACGCGTTCACGCTTTTTGAGCGATTCGAAGCCAAGCTCGAAAAGCACCAAGGGCATCTGGCCCGAGCTGCCGTGGAGCTGACACGCGACTGGCGCACAGACCGCGTCCTGCGCAAGCTGGAAGCCATGCTGGCCGTGGCAGACCGCGAAACCTCTCTGATCATCACCGGCAACGGCGACGTACTGGAACCTGAGCACGGCATCATCGCCATCGGATCAGGAGGCGCCTACGCACACGCCGCAGCACGAGCCCTGGTAGCCAACACCGAACTGTCGGCGCAACAGATGGTCAAAAAGTCACTCGAAATTGCGGGCGACCTGTGCATCTACACCAACCAGAATCACACGATCGAGACTTTGTCATGAGTTTGACTCCGCAAGAAATCGTCAACGAACTGGACGCCCACATCGTTGGCCAACGGGGCGCCAAACGCGCTGTTGCCATTGCGCTGCGCAACCGTTGGCGGCGCCAGAAAGTCTCGGCGGCGCTGAGATCCGAGATCACACCCAAGAACATCCTGATGATTGGCCCCACGGGCGTGGGCAAAACCGAAATTGCCCGCCGCCTGGCCAAACTGGCTGATGCCCCGTTCATCAAGGTAGAGGCAACCAAGTTCACTGAAGTGGGCTACGTTGGCAAAGACGTCGACACCATCATTCGCGACCTGCTTGAAAGTGCCATCAAGCAAGAACGCACCCGCCAGATGCAAGCGCAAAAAGCCAAGGCCGAAGATGCCGCTGAGGAGCGTCTGCTGGATGTCCTCGTGCCACCGCCACGCACCGAATTTGGCATCGCCCCGTCAGCCGCCCCTGCGCAAGACAACACAGCCCGCCAGGTCATGCGCAAACGCCTGCGGGAAGGCACGATGGATGACCGCGAGATCGAACTCGAGCTGGCAGACGCATCGCCCAAAGCTGTCGAAATCCTCAGCCCAGCTGGCATGGAAGACATGGCCGAGCAACTGCGCGGCATGTTCTCCAATATGGGACAGAACCAGCGCAAGATGCGCAAACTGACCATCGCCGAGGCCCGCGCGCAGCTGATTGAAGAAGAGTCCTCCAAGTTGCTCAATGAAGACGACATCAGGGCGCAAGCGCTGGAACGTACGGAACAAAACGGCATCGTCTTCATCGACGAGATCGACAAGGTCGCCAGCCGATCCGAGGGCAATCAAGCGGAAGTATCGCGTCAAGGTGTGCAACGAGATCTGCTGCCACTGGTGGAAGGCACAACGGTCAGCACCAAGTACGGCATGGTCAAGACAGACCACATCCTGTTCATTGCGTCCGGGGCATTTCATCTGAGCAAGCCCAGCGATTTGATTCCGGAATTGCAAGGCCGCTTCCCGATCCGGGTCGAGCTGTCATCCTTGTCCATCGATGACTTTGAGGCGATCCTGACACAGCCAACAGCCAGCTTGATCAAGCAGTATCAGGCCCTGTTGTCCGCCGAGGGCGTCAGCCTCACCTTCACGCCCGACGCCATCCGCCGACTGGCCCAAATTGCCTTCGAAGTGAACGAGCGCACCGAAAACATCGGGGCCCGCCGCCTGTCGACGGTGATGGAGCGCTTGTTGGATGAGTTGTCGTTCAACGCGCCCAACTTGCAGGGCTCAACCCACGAAGTGACGGCTGAGGAAGTCGATCAACGCTTGGGCGAGCTATCGCGCAACGAAGACCTGTCTCGCTTCATCCTGTGACCTGAGCCGTCTCGGCCAGTGTGAGCAAGCCTTCAAAAATCAGGTTTTCAACCACACTGGCGGGCAACTCATCGACGTGAGACAAGCGGGAAACCGCCCCACCCGACATGATCAGCAGCGGTTGCTGCCCCGTACGCTGAGTCAAGCGCTTGAACGAGCGCTCGATGGCGCCAGCAATGGCATCGGTGCCACCGCTCATCAGGGCATCACTGGTATTGGTGGGGAAGTCCCTCACCTCACCGGTGGGCACCTTCAGGCCTGCGGTGCCACTTTCAAGGGCCCGATACATCAAGCCAAAGCCCGGCATGATCAAACCGCCCAGAAAGTGCCCTTGTTCATCCACGGCATCCACGGTCACAGCCGTTCCCACCATCACCGCCAGAACTGGCGGCGGAGAGGATGGGTTGCTGGATATCGCTCGTTGACGCGCCCCAATGATGGCCGCCCAACGATCCGATCCCAGGCGCTGAGGGTGCTCGTAGCCATTCTTGACCCCACCAGCCTGCGCACCAGACACCAGCCACCGAGGCTTGACGCCCCACTCGGACAACTGCTCCTCGACGCGGCGCTTGATCACCTCACCGGCCACAACGCATCCCAACATCGCATGGGGTGTCGGCAGGGACTTCCAATCTGACTCCCAGAGGCGATCAATGTCCTCCAGAACCACCGCACCATGGGCCATCAACCGTGCACCCGATGAAGCTGTGTCGTACAAGCCCCATTTCAAACGGGTGTTACCAATATCGATGACCAAAAATGACATGCGGCAATCTTTCAGACAGTTACGTGATTCTGCCTTCAAGAAGGCCCTCAAACGAGGGATCCGTTGTCTTTGTGCCCCTCAACCCGAGGGTTCCCCTAGGCTTGCCCCCTATTAGGTTAGGCATTTTTTGAGCTATGGTCGTCAACTCAAAGCAGGGCAACACGTTAAAACACCTGCTAGATCACACTAATCGGAGAAAGCAATGAAATCCTTCGCACGTTCGCTGGTTTTGGCCGCTGCTGTTGCTGCCCTGCCTGCCATGGCCGCTGTTCAAGTCAAAAGCGCCAAATTTGAAGACACCCTGCAAGTCGGCAGCCAAGCCTTGGTGCTGAACGGTGCGGGCGTTCGCGTCAAGATCATCGTTGACGTTTACGCTGCCGGTCTGTACCTGCCAAACAAGGTTCGCTCCGAAGGCAAGGCCATCGCCTCGACTGGCGCCAAGAGCATGCAAATCGTGCTGTTGCGAGACCTGACCGGCGAAAAGTTCGCTGAAGCCATGATCGACGGCTTCAAGGCCAACAACACCGACGCTGACATCGCCAAGTACCAAGGCAAGCTGGACCAACTGCGTTCGCTGATGCTGACTTTTGGCACCGTCAAGGAAGGCACCACCATCAACATGACCAGCATCCCTGGTGCCGGTCTGCGCGTCTACATCAACGGCCAACAAAAGGGCTCTGAGATCACTGGCGACGACTTCTACCAAGCCATGCTGAAGATCTGGTTGGGCGAAAAGCCTGTTGACTCCGATCTGAAGTCGGCTCTGTTGGGCGGCAACTGATCACAAGCTTGCAAGACCTTGACCCCACTGGACACGCCAAAGCGTGAAAAGTTGGCACGGTTACCAAGCAAATGATAAAAACGAGCAGTGGAGTCACTCCCACTGCTCTTTTTTTGACCGATAAGGTCTTCATGTACGGAGCTAAGCTCTCCAGATCATGATTGACACACCACTGCCATCATTGCGAGCCTGGACTCAGGCATTCACAGACGCTGAAATACCGGTCTTGCCGGGCTCAGTGGCTGAGTTGAATCAACTCAAGGCCATCGAAGAAGCCAACGGCAGCATGGATGCTCACACACTGGCTGAGAGCTTCTGCAATGACCCCCTGATGACCTTGAAGGTGTTGGTGCACGTCGCACGCACCTGCACCCGACAACAGACCGAACCACCAGAGACTCTGGTTGGCTCCATCGTCATGCAAGGCATTGGCCCATTTTTTCGGGCCTATGACCAGACCCCGAACATTCTGGATTGGCTCAGAAGCACACCAGAAGCCTTAAGCGGCCTGCTCAAGGTGATCACCCGAGCTCGACGCGCCTCCAACTTTGCCATGAGCTTCGCGCTGCATCGTCAGGATGAGGACGTCATGGTCGTGCAAGAAGCTGCCCTGCTGCACGACTTTGCTGAAATGCTGCTGTGGTGTCACGCCCCGAAACTGGCCATCGAAATGGCCCGACGCCTGAAAGCAGACTTTCGAGTCCGCTCCGCAGACATCCAAAACGAGGTTCTAGGTATCGAACTGGGCGATTTGGGTCAAGCGTTGATGCACCAGTGGCGCCTGCCTGAATTGCTCATCCAGGCAACGGACGACCACAACGCCCATCACCCCAAGGTTCGCAGCGTGATGCTGGCTGTGCGCATCGCGCGTCACACCCAATACGGCTGGGACGACCCACACGCTCAGGCATCCCTACCGGACGACATCGCTGAGGTCGCCCAACTTCTGACCATGTCTCACGACGCAACCCGTCGCCTCATCGAGGGGCTGGACAGCGTGCCAGAGAGTGGTTCGCCGACACCGCCCCCACCACAAGATCAGTGAATCGACACACTCGAGCGCATCGCGTGCACCGCGCCTGAGCCAATGGCGGCACCAAAACGCTTGGCCAAACGCTCAGCCAGGTTTTCTTTCAGTGTGTAGTCGACGATGTCTTCGGCCTTGACGATGTCGCGGGCGACGTGATCGAGGCTCCCCAACTGGTCAGCAATACCTTGCTCAACAGCTTGCTGGCCATTCCAGAACAAACCAGAGAAGGTTTCGGCAGATTCCTTCAAGCGCTTACCGCGCCCCTGGCGCACCACCTGGATGAACTGCTGATGAATCTGATCCAGCATGGCTTGGGCAAAGCTGTCTTGCTGCGGGTTCCGAGGTGAGAAGGGGTCAAGCATGCCCTTGTTCTGTCCCGCTGTCATCAAACGGCGTTCCACACCCAATTTATCCATGACGCCGACAAAGCCGAAACCGTCCATCAGCACGCCGATTGAACCCACCATGGACGCTTTATCCACATAGATTTGGTCAGCTGCCACCGCAATGTAGTAGGCCGCAGAGGCGCACATTTCCTCGCACACGGCATACACGGGCTTCTTGTGAAGGGCCTTCAGACGGCGAATTTCATCGTTGACCAAACCCGCTTGAACGGGGCTGCCGCCAGGCGAGTTGATGCGCAACACCACGGCTTTGGCGCCAGCATCTTCAAATGCGCTGCGCAAAGCCGTTGTCAGGCTGTCCGCACTGGAATCGGTTTCACTGGCAATTTCGCCACGGATCTCGACCAAAGCCGTATGGGCTTTGACTGGTGCCGTCGCAGAGGGCACCGATTCAATCGTGGCCCACACCATGCTGATGGCCACACCAACCCACACGAACCGCCAAAACCAGCGCCAGCGCTTGGCTTTACGCTGCTCTTCCAGGTAGGCACGGGCAAATTGCGTCAGCAATGCGTTTTGGGTGGCGGCCATGTCGGCGCCGTTGGACTCAACATCACTCATCAGATCTGTCTCGGTTCAAAACAATGTCAAAAAAAAGGCTGGATACGGTCCGTGGGGCGCCAAAAAACCTCACCCGACTGCTCTCGCACTTCAATCGCATGAAGTTTGGCACCGGGACAGGGGCCGCCAACACATCGGCCGGTAGGTGGATCGTACAAGGCGCCATGGATCGAACAAATGATGAATCGCTTGTCCTGATCAAAAAACTGCCCCTCCTGCCAGTCCATGGCTGTCGGGACGTGTGCGCAGCGGTTCAGATAGGCCACCGCAACGTTGTCATAGCGCACCGCAAAAGCCTGGATGGTCTGCCCAAACTCCTGCACATCAAACAACACCGCTGCACCGCCCTCTTCCAGGTCCGGCGACTGACACAGGGGCTGCCAATCCAGATTCAAATCAGGCATGTTCCATCAACCACTGATGCAGATCGGCCATCGAATGGGCCACGTAGCGGGTCTCAAATGAAGCAAATGAGTCCGGGTCATGCGCACCGTAACTGACCCCCACACTGTGGGTGCCGGCGTTGGCCGCCAACTGCAAGTCATGCGTGGTGTCACCAATCATCAGCGTGCGCTCAGGCTCGACACCGAACTCGGCCATCAACTCCTGCAACATCATCGGATGCGGCTTGGAGGCTGTTTCGTCAGCCGTCCGGGTGCCATCAAATACGCCGCGCAACTCGACATGGGTTAATGCCTCATTCAGGCCTTGACGAGATTTACCCGTTGCCACCGCCAGCCAATGATTGCGCTCTTTCAAGGCAGTCAGCAAACCCAACGTGCCCTCAAACAGACTGAGTTCGTGCTGCTTGCCAAAATAGTGATGTCGGTAACGCAGGCCCAATTCAGGTACGCGAGCCGGGTCCAATGTCGGGGCCACATGCGCCAAGGCATCGTGCAAACCCAGACCAATCACGTATGCAGCCTGCGTTTTGTCAGGCACCGGCAAGCCCAAGTCTGCACAAGCAGCCTGAATGGCCCCCACGATCAAGGCCGTCGAGTCATAAAGGGTGCCATCCCAGTCAAAAACGACCAGATCGAAGTTTCTGGGCCGCAGCACGGACTGTTGGGTCGTTGTCACATTCACTCCGATGATCAATTAGGGCAGCACATCCAACAGGGATTGGCAGTCAGGCGGCACAGGTGCCTCCAGCACCAAATCCTCACCCGAAACAGGATGAGGCAGTCGAAGATACCGCGCATGCAAAAACATACGGCTAAAACGGGCATCGCCGCGCGTCATGGCCTTATTGAGCGCGAAATCACCGTATTTTTCATCCCCAACAATGGGGTGACCTTCGTGCGACAAATGCACCCGAATTTGATGCGTACGCCCGGTTTTGATGGTCACATCCAAAAGCGTGAACGCCTCAAAACG
>JACCDG010644134.1_pt1 | contig 17740 bp, 15 predicted proteins | sample 7442471 | NCBI WGS metagenome assembly JACCDG01 (sample SAMN15323444, study PRJNA562643) | freshwater metagenome | isolation source: river surface water | place: USA:Blue River Watershed | collected 2017-08-17 | reverse complement strand
GTGAGCAGCCCCGCCTTATGAAGATTGCGTGCCATGGAGATACCCATGGCGCCGAGACCGATGAATCCGACTTGCATGCCCGAGAGTTTAGCAGGCCATCATCGATCGGCATCCGCACAGACCGGTACGTAAAAAAATGGGGCGGCAACCTTTCGATTGCCGCCCCCAGGGCTTACAGGGGACAACGTAAAACTCGGAGAAATCAGCTGGTGTAAGCCCGCTCGTTGTGCTCGTTGGTGTCGAGCCCCTCGCGCTCGGCTTCCTCGGCGACGCGTAGGCCTACGATGAGGTCGGCAATTTTGAAGGCGATGAATGCCGCGATGGCGGACCAGACGATCGTGACACCAACCGCCTTGGCCTGAGTGAGCACCTGCGTTGCGATCGGGTTCGAACCGACCGAGGCCGTGACCCAGTCGGTGACGAGACCCGGGCCGCCGAGACTCTGATGATTGAACACACCGGTGAGCAGCGCGCCCAAAATTCCACCGATGCCATGGACACCGAACACATCGAGAGAGTCGTCGGCCTTGAGCAATCGCTTGAGCCCGGTGACACCCCAGAGGCAGATGAGTCCTGCTGCGATGCCGATGACGAGCGCGCCCATTATCCCGACGTTACCCGCTGCAGGGGTGATCGCGACGAGGCCGGCGACTGCACCTGACGCTCCACCAAGCATGGAGGCGTGGCCCTTCAGCGCCCACTCGGCGAAGGACCAGGCGACGACGGCGCCTGCCGTAGCAAGTAAGGTGTTGAGGAAGGCGAGGGCTGCGAAGTTACCCGCCTCGAGGGCTGAGCCCGCGTTGAATCCGAACCAACCCACCCACAGCAGCGAGGCGCCCACCATCGTGTGTACGAGGTTGTGCGGCGGCATGGGTTCGCGGCCGTAGCCGACGCGCTTGCCCACCATGTAGGCGCCGACGAGTCCTGCGATACCAGCGTTGATGTGGACGACGGTACCGCCGGCGAAGTCGAGCGCACCCCATTGCCAGAGTAGACCCGCTTTGGAGTTCAACTCATCGACGACGCTCGGGTCGGTGTACGCGTCGGGTCCCATCCAGAACCAGACCATATGAGCGATCGGCAGATAGCAGATGGTGAACCAGATCACCATGAAGATCAGTACCGCTGAGAATTTCATACGCTCGGCGAAGGCGCCGACGATCAGGGCGCACGTGATACCCGCAAATGTCGCCTGAAACGCCACGAAGCTGATCTCCGGAATGACGACACCCTTGCTGAAGGTCGCTGCGTAGGCAAAGGTTCCGGCGACCGGATCCCAGACGCCGTTCAGGAAGAGCCGATCGGTGCCTCCGATGAAGGCGCTGCCTTCAGTGAAGGCGAACGAGTACCCGTAGATACACCACAGCACGACGATGAGGGAAAAACCCACCATCACTTGCATCAGCACGGAGAGAATATTTTTTGATCTGACGAGACCGCCGTAGAAGAGCGCGAGACCCGGAATCGTCATCAGCACGACAAGCAGCGTCGAAACCATCATCCAAGACACGTCGCCTTTGTCCGGAGTGGGCGCGTCCTGCGCAAGCGAGATCGCAGGCGCAAGCAAACCGACCAAGAGCGCCGCAAAGCTGGACGTCTTGTGATGCCCACCGGTGATCGATGTGATCCAATCTTTCGTCATCTTCATGTCTCTCTCCCTGCTCGCCGTGTAATCAGGTTGCCGCCACACCGGTTTCGCCGGTGCGAATACGAATGGCTTGCTCGATATCCGTCACGAAAATCCTGCCGTCTCCGACTTTGCCCGTGCGAGTCACGTTGGCGATGGCCTCGAGCACGGGCTCGACGATACTTTCGTCGACGGCGATCAAGACCTGCATCCGTGGTACGAACTCGACGCGGTACTCCGCGCTGCGATAAACCTCTGCATGCCCGTGCTGTGCGCCGTATCCCTGGACTTCCATTACGGTCATGCCTTGCACACCAATCTGAGCCACAGCCATTTCAAGATCGTCCAACTTGTAGGGCCGGATGATCGCGGTGATCATTTTCATCGCCACGTCTTCATCGCCATGTCTGCCCCGATGGCCCCAAACCGAACGATCCGAGGGTTAATGCCGCTCGGCGCGTGACCCGACATCGCGTTATCCTTCGCATCGTCCGGTACGCGTCAGGGGTTTTGCAGATTCCATGCCATCCCCCGACTGCCCCAAACCGGGCGATTCGGGCCTTTTTTTCTGTTTTTTTCGAGTTTGGCGCACCGTTTTGGCGCTTCGGGCGAAACCGCCTGCGTCAATAGGGGGCAAAGGAGGAAGCAACATGGATTTCCGCGTCGACGATCTCGCTCGCAGACTGTTCGAGAGCATGCCACCCACCGTGCAAAACATGCGTCACGATCTCGAAGCCAACTTCCGAGCGGTGCTGCGCGCCAATCTGGCCCGCCTCGATCTTCTCGCTCGCGACGAGTTCACGGCGCAGACCAAAGTGCTCGAGCGCACTCGCGCCCGCCTCGAAGACGTCGAGCAACGACTCGCCCAACTCGAAGCCCGTCTCGCCGCCACGACTCGCGACTGATCGTTTGCCATGTCGGTCGCGCGCATTCTCTGTCGTGCGCAAGTCGGCCTAATTGCGCCACGTGTCGATGTCGAGGTTCATCTCGGCGCCGGGTTGCCCTGCTTCAACATCGTCGGCTTGCCTGCTACCGAGGTCAAAGAAAGCAAGGAGCGAGTCCGGGCTGCACTCGTCAACTCGGGTTTCGAGTTTCCAGCTGGGCGTATCACGATCAACCTCGCGCCTGCCGAGTTACCCAAAGACGGGGGTCGCTTCGAGCTCGCCATTGCCATCGGCATCTTGGTGGCCAGTGAGCAGGTGATACCGAGCCGCTCTTTAGACACACTCGAGTTCTTTGGTGAGCTCGGCTTGTCGGGCGACCTTCGAGCGATTCGCGGGGCGTTGCCCGCTGCCGCAGCGGCGGCGACCGACGGGCACTCCGTGGTGTTGCCACAAGGTAACCGTCATGAACTCAACTGGTGCCCCAATCTCGAAGCCTGGGTCGCAGATAGTTTGCGTTCCGTCTGTGAAAAACTCGCGATCAAAGAAATTCAGACTAGATCGTCATCGGGCTTCGTCGACGCCGATCAGGTGAACGCCCGCACAGACGACGATGCGGTCGAGGGCCTGCGGTTGTCCGATGTATGCGGTCAAGCGAGCGGCAAGCGCGCGCTGGTGGTCGCAGCGGCTGGCGGGCATAGCCTCCTCATGGTGGGTCCGCCTGGCTGTGGCAAAACAATGCTTGCGGAACGCTTGCCATGGTTGCTGCCGAGGCTATCGAGCGAAGAGGCACTCGAGGTCGCAACGATCATGTCGCTCTCGGTCGCGTCGTTACCCGCGGTCGTACATCGACCCTTTCGCGCGCCACACCACACGGCATCGGCGAGCGCCATCATCGGTGGAGGCGCGGCTGCAGGGCCCGGTGAAATCACGGCGGCGCATCGAGGTGTGCTGTTCCTCGACGAACTGCCGGAGTTCGATCGGCGCGTTCTCGAAGCGCTACGCGAGCCACTCGAAACAGGTCGAGTAGCGATATCTCGCGTCGGCGCCAAAACCGAATACCCCGCTCGCTTTCAGCTGATCGCGGCCATGAACCCTTGCCCCTGCGGACAAGCGGGCTCCCGATTCGCGGGCTGCCGTTGCAAGCTAGCGTCCGTCGAGCGATATCGAGCGCGACTGTCGGAGCCCTTGCTCGACCGACTCGATCTCCGGGTCGCACTCGAGTCGGTGAGTGATGCCGATCTCGCCGAGCATCGCCGGAATCGGCATCACCCCTCAGCCGAAGAGGCGACGGTCGCCGACGAGCGCCGCCTCAGAGCAAAGATCATCGCGACGAGGTCGCGGCAGATCGAGCGCCAGGGTTGTCTCAATGTGTCATTAGAGGGCAGGGCACTCACGACTGCGTGCCGTCTGGGTCATGCGGCACATCGGGTGTTGCTGTCTGCCCGAGCTTCACAAGGCGGAAGCCTTCGTTCTCAAGACCGCTTATTACGCGTGGCCCGAACGATTGCCGACTTAAGGGAATCTGGAGAGATCAGCGACTCGGACGTACTCCAAGCCGCTGCACTGCGACAGAATTTTTCGTGAGCGAAGGGCGCTTACTGCGCCTTCGTCACCATGTAATCGACAGCGGCTTTAACTAGATCGTCGGGCAGATCGGTACGTCCGCCCTTGGCGGGCATCACGCCTGCTTTACCGCTGTAGCCTTCGATCGCGTGCTTGTAGAGCGTGTCTTTGCCCTGCGCGATGCGAGGCGCCCAAGCGGCTTTATCGTCGGAGCGCGGCGCTCCGCCAATGCCGTTGAGGTGGCATGCGCCACACACTTGTTCGTAAACGCCGATCCCGTCGGTCGGAATGGCGAGCTGGGCTACGACGGCTCCGGCGGCCGGAACGATCGCGAGAGCGGAGTTGTCTTGGCCGGCGACGGCGACCCGTCCCGTCGTGAGGTTTTTTTCGACGTCGGCGACGTACTTCTGATCGAGCAGAAGATGGGCGCTCTGGGTCTCACGGCCCACCGATCGCGCCAAGGCGAACAGCAAGATCGCGATGACGATGAGGATGCCGAGCACGATGCTGAAGATATTGAAGAACTGGGAGTCCTGTTTGCTCACGACGATATCCAAAAGGCCCTTGGGAAAGTCGGGCCGGAGTATAGCTGCTACCGGGGGGCTGGCGCACCCGCCGGGGTCGACTCCATCCGCAACGAAACCCCCACCAAGTTCGCACCGCGGGCACTGATCTTGCCGAAGCGGATACGTCCGTCGAGGGGAAGGCCCTGTAGCAATTTACCCGGGAAAACGAGCGGCGCATCGGGGTCGTAGCCCCCGCCTCCCGCTACGGCTGCGGCATAACGCTCGAAGTCGATTTGGTCGACATCGACGGCGAGACGCACGGGGTCCTCGAGTCGGACATTGCCTGACACCCGCGAGTCGTCGACCCGCACCATGAACTTGTCGGCACTCAATATACCGTCTGCATACGCCAACTCCGCAGACAGTTGCTTGAGCTGAAAAAGGTCGGGCCGACTGCGGAAGGGCGGATCGATACCCGCCAAACGCATCAATGCATCGATGGCCACGGGTTGAATCTCGAGTGTCGACTGTGCGGCCTTTGGGCTCGCGACGATATTCTTGAGCGAAGCGTGAAGCGCGCCGAGTCGGAGCATTACCTCGTCGACTTGGACCGATGCGTCGGCGTTTTCGGGTGTGCTCAGATCGACGGTGGTAAGACGAGTCTTGAGGGTACTGTCGACGTGCAGCCCGAGACTTCTCGAGGTGCGCAACCCGCTCTCGAACTCTATCGAAGCGATATCGAATCGACGCCCATCGACCGGCCCGACTCCGCGACTCACCTTGCCGACAGTGAGTTGCATATTTTCAAGAGCGAGTAGAGGGACATCTGAAATCGATTCATCGGTATATCGAACAACGGCATCGCGTAATTCGATTCGTGGAATCGCCAGCGCCGCTTCGGGGGGGCCGGTGTCTTCGAGTGGTCCGATATCACTGAAGTTGTCGCGACCCGCCCGATCGGTGCGGGGCTCAGCGACGAGCCCCTCGACGATGACCGGGCCGAGTAGCGGCTCAGGCTCATAGAGCGTGCTGTAATGAACTTTGAGAGTGATGCGTTGCCAGCTTATTAGCGGTGGACCATCGAAGCCTTCGGGGTTGCTCAGTGTGCCCGGACCTACGATGACTGTGATCCAGGGAAACTCGTCGATGACGATGTCTCCGGTAATGACAACCTCTCGTCCAGTCAAACGTTTCATCATTTCGGCGATTTCTGCTCGGACCGGATCAGAGTTGACGATGGGCTGCCTCAGCAGCACCGTTACGAGCGGGAGAAACAAAAAAAGGGTTAGCGCAATCAAGCCACCGACCATGACGATGGTGGGCAGCCTCCGAGCGGCGGTACGCGAGGGCTCTGACTCGGTCATCGACGTATTGGAAAGGGGGGCGTTGATCAACCTCAGCGCTGCTTCCAGTTGCCGTCGAGATCTTTGAAGTACCAGCCGGGTTTGGCACCGCGCTCGACCCAGCGCTGCGCAAAAATGCGACGAATGTCCGACGCCCATTCTGGGCGCTCGTTTTTACGAGCGATGGCATCGTAAAGCGCATTGCGATCGGCGTTGTCTTCGGCCACGAGGCGTTTGATCAGTGCACGGTCGGGCAGAGCCGCTGCGCTGATGTCTCGAATGTCGATGAGCCCATCTGCCGTGAGCCCGACTACGCCGGCATCAAAAAATTTCTCTAGTTGACTGAACCGAGTTTGCATGGAAGCCGTGATGGCGCGGATCTCGGGTGAGGAAACGTCGAGATTCATCTCGGTCTGCGCGTGCGCTCTCGGGATGAGCGCGTCGATGAGTAAAGAAGCGACGTGGCGCAGCGGCTGTGCGTCAAAAGAGTCGATCAGCGTGGTGGGAGGTGTAGTCGTCGTCGGCGGTGAAGCGGGCGGTGTTTGGGGAGCGCCCCGCACGTCGCCGCCACCTTGGATCACCGAGTCGATGATTTGATCGGCAGCTTTCTCAGCAGCCCCTGCTGGGAAATACACGTTGATCGTGATGCACGAGGCGATGAGCAGCGTGGCTGCCGTTAACTTGAGCTTGAGCAAGTTCTTCATGGTTATCCCCATAAGCGAAGACCGAGTTCCTTGAGATTACTGAACGCTGAATGTGCCGCCGGTTTCGATCTGCCAGGCGATCTGCCGGAGTAGTTCTGACCACTGTATACGCCCAGAGTTGCCGACGATATCGACGCGAGGCACTCCGGCACCTTCCAGCAAGTAATAACGATTATTGGCGATCGGCGCACCGGAGAGCTGACAGACATCGTCTTCCAGCACACACCGGACAGCAAGCTGCCGATAGCTGTAACGCGAGAAGAAACGTAGCGCTCCCATTTGCAATGCCGACGCCACACCCGACCCGGCGTTTCCGCCTACATTTGCGATGCTGTTGATGGCGTCGACGCTGATGCGTTTTCGACTACGGTCGTCCTCGGGGGTGCGCAACCAGGCATCGAAAGATACCGGGGCCCAGGCGAAGAGTTCGAGGTTATTCACTTGACCATCGATCCGACCGCTTATGGCGCCGAACTCAAGCGTCGAAGTGAGTGTCTCCAGATTGAGATTGTCGATGACGAGGTCGGCGGAAAGGCGCGGCCAGCGACCGAAAGGGTCGCTCAAGGTGATGTTGCTGCCGCGCACGATGCCATCAAAGATCTCGGCTTCCAGGTCGCCGCCAAAAATCAGAGTATCGTCTTTGTACTCGACTCGCGGTATGCGCCCCGTCACAAACCCCCCGAGTTCAGGCCAGCCGAACGCCTTGCTGATCTCGCTCATGCTGATCGGCTCGATCTCGCCGGTGAACTGGATTTGCATGGTCGGGGACCCGGCATTTCTCACGCGTAATTCCTGGATGTTGATCGCGCCATCGAAAACCGGGAGGCGAACGGGTTCCAACAAAGCTGCCGACGTACCACGTAACACCAGCCGCAGTGACGATGCCCCTCCGCGCACGTCATAAATTCCGCCGGCATCCCAGGTAAGCGAGGAGGGCTCCATCGGCTCATCGACCTCTGGTACCCAGTTGATACGTCCACGCATTCGATCAAAGAAAAATAGGCCCTTCGCGTCACGCAAGGAAAGATCGTCTAGAGCGAGATTTCCTGAGACCGGGGCGTTATCACGAACTTCGAGAGTGCCCGAGATGCGACCCGAAGACTCGAGTGAGTCGAGGGCTGTCCCGGCGAGAGCCGTTTGGAGATAGCTCGTATAGACTGCCGGAAAGCGGAGTTCTTGCAGAGAGAGCACTGCAGATTCCACTTTTAATTTTTGGATATCCAGTGGTGCTTCGAGGAAGTTTCCGGGCTGCGCTACGGTGGCGCTTGCAGTGGCGCTGATGAGCCCCTCTTGCTTGATCTCGAGCAAATTGATCTTCAAGCGGTTCGCATCGAGCTCACCTTCAAAACCGACACGCGTCGGATGCGAACCCAACTTCAAATAGGCGTTATCGAGAAGCGCTTCGCCAGTCTCGCTCTTCAAATAACCGGCGACGCTGATTTTTCCCTTGTCGTCGGAGGAGAGCCCGATACGGACATCGAGGTCTATGCCTTCGGCGGCGAAGTTCCCTTCCGCATTCGAGAACCCCAGGTTAGAACCACGAAACTCGAGATTGGCCGTTTCGGGCAGCAGAGCGGTGGTGCGACCTGCGAGCTGCAAGACGGTGTCGAGTTGTCCCTGTGCTGTGAATCCCGCCGGAACATCAATGAATGATCGACTGAGTTCGAGCAGCGATTCGCTGGTGATCGCGTTAGCCGTGACAGCGAAGGTCCAGCGTTGGCCGATGAGCGAGGCGTTGAATCCCACGTCCCCTCCGGCGAGCCGAAATCGGTCACCGGCGAAGAAGAGGCCTTGGCTTCCTGCGTCGCGTAGCGCCAGATTCATCGAAATGGGGCCGGCCGGGGTCGAGCCGATGCTCAGGCTGCCTCGGGGTGTAGCTGTCTTTTGATCGATCGATACTTTGAGCCGAGCGTCTTTCAGCACTGCAGCGGGGGTTTCGATCCGCTCGATACGCAGTTCGAGGCGATCAATGGCCAGTATGGCCTGCGGCATCGTGGCAAGTAATGCCGCGAAACCCAAGGAGACAATACGGGAGAGGCGGGTAAGGCGCGCCATGGCCTGCCTACTATGTAATAAGGACGGCGACCGTGTCGACCGCCGACCCGTGGTCGGTCAAAAGATCACTAATCACAGTGCTTTATCGGCCGCGTTCTCCGGATTAGATTGTGCCCATGAGGTTGTGGCTTCTGCTGCCGGTTCTCGCTCTCTACTCGGTCATTTCTTTTGCCGAGGAACAGCGCGCATTTTTCACGGTCGACGATGTTCTTCGTGCCGAACCCGTACCGACTGCTCCGACGGTGGCCCGAGCTCAGGCCGGGGAGCGGATTTCCGCCCGCGAGCGCAGGGGCTTCTGGCGACGCGTCGAATTGCGCTCGGGCCAGAGCGGATGGGTACGTATTTCTTCGGTCCGCCTTTTCGCTCCGGGACCTGCTGCCGGTCTCGCGGCGGTCTCCTCTGGCCGCGATGCGACGAACAACGTGGTGTTGGTCAGCGGTACGCGAAGTATGCTCGGGCGCAACGCGCCATTCGATCGTACGAGCATCCTTGCCGCTACGGCTGATCCCGCCGTGATCCGAAGCGTGCCGTCCGTTCCATACGATGCCGCTAGCCGAGCGCGTTTTGCTGCTGCGGGGGGTCTCGTCCCGCGCAAGATAAAATTGCCGGGGCCGTCACCCATCGATTCCCCCGTTGAGTCGTCCGTTGACCCACAGCTCGCCCAGGACGAGATTGCTGCGACGCTCTTTGGTGTGGCGAAACCGATCGCAGATAACACCTTACAGGTGTACGTCAATCAGGTTGGTCAGTGGGTCGTCAGTCGTATCGGTGGGGGCCCACAATGGCGTTTCGTGGTCGTCGATTCGCCGTCGATCATCTCGTTTGCCCTGCCTGGTGGGCTCGTCATCGTGAGCAGCGGGCTCTATCGTCTGCTGGCCACCGAAGACGAACTCGCCGCAGTACTCGCCAGAGAAATCGCTCATGCGCGAAGAGGGCATCACCTCAAAAATTTACGTCGGCCTTCCATAGAAACCTATTTGAGGCCGCTCGATCCGGCTCTCGAGTTCATCGCTGATGAGGAAGGCATGCGGCTTGCCGCGAGCGCAGGCTACGACGCATCGGCGCTCATCGGAGTGCTGGAGCGTATCGCGGCTGCAGCATCACAAGGCGTCGACGTCGCCCTCTTGAGGACCGCCTCTCCAACGATCAACGACCGTATTGCAACTCTGGCCGGAGCCGTTACCCCGGAACTCGAATCGGCAGTAGTGCTATCTGCGGCATCGGCGCGCATCAACCAATACAAGGTGGGAACTCAATGAATTCCATGCTCAGTCGAATCTTGCCTTCGATTGGCAGCCTCGCGCGCCGCTGGGAGTCGCGGTTTTATCTCGTGCTTGGACTCGCTTTAGGTTTATTTGTGATCGCCGACTTTTCTCTGAAGGGGGTGTACGGCGCGCGTGGCGCAGATGTCGATGACCAACTGCTCGATTGGCGCTTATCGAGCCCTCGTCCTTCCTCGGACATCCTGATCGTCGACATCGACGAGAGGTCGATTGAGCGCGTCGGTCGAGAGCAGGGGCGATGGCCTTGGACTCGCGCCGTACTCGCAGAAGCTCTGGCCAATATTTCCGAAGCCGGGCCGAAGGCGGTGTTACTGAATGTGCAGGTCTCCGAGCTCGATATGCGAGACCCGGCAGGGGACGAGGCGCTTGCCGAAGTGGCGGCTGCCTATGATCGCCTCGTCTTCCCGTTCATACGATTGTCGCCGTCCAATGACGCCATCAGCGAGCTTGAATCCGCCAGTATTCCTGGGGCTCGCCCATTGGGTGAGGGGTCATCAGGGCCATCGACGGTGGCCGCCGTCATGCCGATGTTCGCGAGTCTGCAGCGAAATACCGGAGCCTCCAACTTGATGACCGACAGCGATGGCATCGTCAGGCGCTATCAATATTGGCTGCCAGCAGGCACTCATTATTTACCTTCGACGGTTGCCAGTGTCGTGAGGCTTGCCGGAGGTGATGTGATGCCCGGCGAGGAACAGTTTTCGAAACTGAACTGGCGGAATAAGCGGGGAGATTACACAAGAGTCTCGTTCGCCGATCTTTACGAAGACATGCGCGGCAGCGGGGCTTTCGATTGGCGTCTATTCGAAGGAAAAATCGTGATCATCGGCGCTTCGGCGCCGGGCATCTCGACCATCAAGCCCACGGCCGTCGCGACGACGGTCGATGACAACACCATCATCGCAACGGCCATCGACGATGCCTTGTCGGGAACCGCGCTGCGAGTGACGTCTCCTTTGTTCGGCGTGGTGATCGCGCTCGTCATGCTGGCGTTGTTATCTCGCGCGTTTTTGATCGGGACCGACCAGGGGATGATCACCCGGGTGTTCACCATCGGGCAGACCGCATTGGTCGTCGTGACGTTTTTCAGTCTTAGCTATTCGAACTTCGTCATCGATCTGACACTGCCCTTCAAAGTAGGGCTCGCCTATTTTGCTGTAGCCAAAACTTACTATGGCGCTCAGCACGCGACCGAGCGAGGGTTCGAAAGGTTTTGGGATGCATCGCGTGTTCGCGAGGCGGAGACGGTCATGATCATGCTGTTCGACATGAATCGCCCCGGCTCTAGGCAACTCATCACTAAAGTGCGACGTCAGCTCGAGCGCGAGGTGTCATGGGAAGCCGTTCTGCATGTCAATGATTTTGTCGACGGTCGAACATTTCTCGGCGCCGGAATGACGCACGTAGAATTGTTGCTCGCCTTTTTGCCTCGCGGCTCGTCCTCTGGCGATCTCAAGTCCGTTCAGTTGGCCAAAGATGAGCAGTTCAAGGTGCTGCAGGTCAGCATCAAAGATCTCGATGAACGCCAATGTCGTGCAGTGGTCTGGCGCAAGGTCGTGGATAACGTGCTGCCTTCGCCCGGAGACATGTTCTCAGCTTGAGCCACCTCTCGAAATCGACACGCAGGCTCCTGAGGCGAGCATGGATTCCCATTCTTCTCGCCTCCCAGAGTGAAGGCCAGTCGCCGGGATAATCGTCCGCAGTACCACGTCGCCATGATTCGGGATGTCGCCTGCCGCGAGGCCATAGTCGAGAGCGAACCAGGCACTGCCTGAGCGCTGCCATTTTGGCCACTGATCGGGCGTCGCTGTTTCGTCGATACCGACTTGATCGATCATCAGTCGAACGACATCGATCATCGTCGTGATCAGCGTATGGCCCTCGAACCGGAGTCCTTGCATCAGGCGCTCGAAAAAATGAGGGGTGGCGAGCAGGGGAAAGTCATAGCTTTCACTCAAGATCTCGGCAGGACGCTTTCGCAGTGCCTGGCCACGGAGTTGATACACGCCATCCGCGTTGAGTTCGCAATATCCCCACATCGCAAACTTTCGGGTTCCCTCAATCATCATCACTCTGCTGTGACCGAGAGTATCGAATAAAAACTCGTGGACGCTCCGAACCCTCGGTCCGAATTTCCGGGGCCGACGCTCAAGACGATAATGATTACGTCGATCGCGGATCCGGCGCTCGAGATCACGTCGCAGTCCCCGTGCATGACGGTCGCTGATGGGATGATCTGGCAGTTCGAGCATGACCGAATCCTCGGAAGGTCCACGAGCGGGGATAAACCGCCCCTGCGAGTTGTATCGGTCGCAAGCGATCTCATTTGAGGGGCGGGGCGGCCCACAGAACGGACCTGCTTCGCACTTGTGCATCACCCCCTTTTGGAGTGCGCCCCTTGCGGTGAGAATCCAGTCACTGGATGGTGCGACGGACAGGGGGGTGACATGTCGAAGACCAGCGTTTTTTCGTGCACGTTCGCGGTGGGTGCGGCGTTGGCTCTCGTCGCAGCTGCGCAGGCGCAAGGCCAAGAGGTGCCGATGTGCGCCTCGCCAGAGCAGATCACCGCTGTCCGTTCCGCCCTCAGCGGAAAAGAACCCGCTCCGCTCGGCGCTACCGCCGCCATCCTTAAAACGCCGGAAGCCGTCGTTGCGAGCGCCTTACCTACCGCTCAGGCGTACGGAGTGAGCGCTACCCATTTTCAAGCGATCTGGAAAAGCCTCGAAACTTGGAGCGATGCGACGATATTCATCTCAAAGGGCTCCGATCTTTTCGAGGTGCAGGGGCCGGTGGCTCGAGGCGAGCTCTCGAAACGCAGCAAGTTCTTCAACCTCTATCGTGAGGGTCCGGGACTCATCGGACATCTTCGGCCAGATCTTTACTCCTCTATTTATCTACTCGAAATACCCGGCACCTCGACGACGCTCCGAGGCGTCGTGTTTTTCGATCAGTCGGGGGGTTCCGTATTTTCGGTATACGTGCCGGGCGAGGGCGCGCCCCCACCCGCTGCAGTGGTCGATCAGTTTAAATCGACATCGACACTCATCCGGTCATTGCCAAAGCTCTGCCAAAACGAGAGCAGCTCTCATTAATATAACGGCCTGAATTTTCGGAACTTTATGCGATCCCGTCGGTCTGACTAATCCTTTCTCATGGCTACTCTCCGCTCACGCGCCAACTTTCTCCGTAGCCATTTATGGGTTCCGTTAATCCTCGCGGCGATCCTCTTGGTCGGCCTCGCGCTGCTCGACGGAGACCTTCGTCTGGCGCAAACGTTTTTTTTCGATACAGCGACGCAGAGTTGGTCGGGCGCCCAGAGCTTTTGGGCGACCGATTTACTTCATCGGGGTGGCCGCAATCTCATGCGTTTGGTGAGCGTCCTCGCAATCGTGGGATGGGCGGCGAGTTATCGATCGACCTCTCTCGCGCCGCATCGGCGCGCGCTCGGATACCTTGCGCTCTGCATGACGATCGTTCCGCTGACAGTCGGCGCACTCAAGGAGACCACCAACGTCGACTGTCCCTGGAGTCTTCAGGGGCTCGGGGGCGATCGTCCCGTGATCCACTGGTATCAAGATCGACCCGATGAATTGCCTCGGGCGGCGTGCTTCCCTGGAGCTCACTCTTCGTCGGCGTTCGCCTTGTTCGCGCTCTACTTCCTCTGGCTTGGCAGTCATCCCACTCGCGCTCGAATGGCGTTGGTTGGCGTCTTCGCCCTCGGAGGTTTGTTTTCCATTGCGCAGCAATCTCGCGGTGCGCACTTCATCTCGCACGACCTCACGTCTGCGCTGATCGCCTGGCTGATCTGCCTTGTGCTTTATATGAAGGTAATACGACGTGCTTGAAATGATCTTGGCCCTGTCGTTGGCGACTGGCAGCGAGCCTTCTGCTGAGGCTCCGAAGACTGAGCAGCGCCCTCGATTTTCGGCTCGCTCCGATCGATTGACCGCGTCCCGACCTCCCGGTGTTCCCGATGACGCCACGCTCGAAGCTGCCGGCGCGCGCATCGGAACAATCACGATCCGTGCGCTCGACGTCTTCGACACCAGTCGACCAGACGAAGACATCCGACTATTCCGACTCGCCAACCGTCTGCATCGCAACACTCGCAATACGACGATCGTCGATCGTCTTCTGTTTCGGGAAGGAGAGCCTTACCAAGGCCGATTGCTAGAAGAGAGTGAACGTTTGCTTCGCGATACCCGATATCTTTACGACGCTTCGGTCACGCCCGTTCGTTACGCCGACGGTGTCGTCGATATTGAAGTCGTCACCCGCGACGTCTGGACATTGAACCCCGGCGTCTCTTTCGGAAGAAAAGGTGGAAAGAGCACGTCTGGAATCGAGCTTGAAGAGCTCAACTTGCTCGGTCTCGGCTCGCAGATCAACTTCAAGCAACTCAATGACGTAGATCGCGACATCACATCTGTTCGGTATGTCGATCGACAGCTTGGCAGTTCTTGGTGGGCGCTTGAGGCAGAGCACTCTGACTTCAGCGACGGTGGCGCAAAAAGGTTCAGTCTTGAGCAACCGTTCTATTCGCTCGACACCCGTTGGGCTGGCGGAGTCTCGACCTACGACACCGATAGAATCGACTCACGTTACGATCTCGGCGAGGAAGTCGGCGAGTATTTGGTCGATCAGCGATTCAAAAGCGCTTATGTCGGTTTCTCTAAAGGCCTACAAGGTCGATTCGTGACACGCTGGTCGCTGGGTGTGACGAGCGACGCGCGAGAATTCGCAGAAGTGTCGGGGGGCAACCCGGATACGCTCATTCCAGGTGACCGCAAGCTTGTGTACCCCTGGATTCGCATCGATTGGCTCGAAAACGATTTTCGCGCCGCGCGAAATCGTGACCAGATCGAGCGAACCGAAGATTTTCAATACGGTTGGAATGTCAGTGCGCGACTCGGTTATTCCACGACGGGGCTAGGCGCTGATCGCAACGCATTCGTCTTCGACTCCCAGATGTCCAAGGGGCTCGAGCTCAGCGAAAAGCGCAGTCTGCTTTTTGCGGCCTCGCTCGAAGGTCGTTACGAAGAAGGAAACTTTCAAGACACGCTGCTGAGCGCTTCGGCGCGCTATTACCATCGCCAGTCCGACCGAAGATTGTTCTTCGCCTCGCTCAGCGTCGATTCTGGCGAAAAACTCGACGTCGATCGCGAGTTGATGCTTGGTGGCGATACGGGTCTGCGCGGATATCCTTTGCGTTATCAAGGTGGTCAGGGGCGCTGGCTCATGACGCTCGAGCAGCGCGCGTTCACCGACTGGTATCCGTTCCGACTCGTCCATGTGGGCGCCGCGGCGTTTCTAGATGTGGGCGGAACCTGGGGTCGTGATCCCTATGCGAGCAAGACACAGGGCGTGCTCGGCGATGTCGGTGTGGGGTTGAGGCTCGGAAATAGCCGGTCTGCGCTCGGAAACGTTCTTCATATCGATCTCGCGTTTCCGGTAAACGGCGACAAATCGATCAAGAACATGCAGGTCATCGTCGAGACTAAGAGAAGTTTTTAATTCGGGGCGGGGGCCCCTTCATCAATGAAATTCCGATTGCCGTCATGGAAGTTCAACACGACGGCGCTGACCGCATGGGTCGCGCTGTGGTGTTTGGTTGCGCTTAACGTCCCGTTCTGGTCGAGGGTCTTCGAGATTCGACCTCTCACGTCCATCGACGACGCACTATATCTGCTCTCTTTTGCGGTTCTCGCATTCATCGTCATCAATCTGTTCTTGATGCCGCTGACGCTGATCAGACCCATTGCCAAGCCATTGCTGGCGCTTGCGGTATTGCTCGCGGGGCTCGCCTCTTATTTCGTTTCGGCTTACGGCGTGCTCGTCGACAAAGTCATGATCCGTAACGTCTTCGAGACGAACGGGACGGAGGCCGGTGAGCTCGTCAATTTCAATCTGATTTTCTACGTCGGGCTACTCGGCGTTCTGCCCGCGTTCCTCGTGATGCGTGCCGGAGTGATTGCCGTCAGCTGGCGACGCGAACTCGCCCATCGCGGCATTGCACTCGCGTTGACCGTGATCGGAGTGGGGGTCGTCGCTACAGCGTTTTATCAAGATCACGCTTCGACGTTCCGCAACAACCGAGAGTTGCGTCACATGATCGTGCCTGTCAATTATTTAGCCGGGGTCGGCAGCTACGTCGGCGAAATCACAAGGCCCGATCTGCCTTATCAAGCGATAGGTCGTGACGCGAAGCTTGGGCCCAAGTGGAGCGGGGCCGGTGCAGAGCGTCCGATGATCGTCGTACTGGTGGTCGGAGAAACCGCGCGCGCTGCAAACTTCGGCCTCAATGGGTATGCGCGTCAGACGACACCTCAACTCGCCGCGACGCCTGGGCTCGTTCACTTCACCAATGTGTCGTCGTGCGGAACCTCGACGGCGATCTCCGTGCCTTGCCTGTTCTCCGATCTCGGTCGCGAGGGGTTTGACCCCGACCATGCGAAGGCACGAGACAACCTCATCGACATCGTTCAGCAGGCGGGCTTCGATGTGCAATGGTTCGGTAACAACACGAGCTGCAAGGGCGTTTGCCGAAAGGTGCCCGAGGTTCGAGCCGTTCGAGAGGACTACCCGCAGTTCTGTGTGGGTGACAGCCCGTGTATGGATGGCGCGATCTTCGACATGATGGGCAAGACACTGACCGAGCCCTCCGGTCGTCGGCTCGTCGTGATGCATATGCTCGGTAGCCATGGGCCCGGTTATCACCTGCGATATCCCAAGGAGTTCGAGCAGTTCACGCCGGTCTGTCGCGAGACCGACTTTTCTAAATGCGATGTCGCTGACATCGTGAATGCCTACGACAACACCATTCTTTATACGGACCACCTACTCGCCGACACCATTCGGAAGTTGGCTGCCCTTGGCGATCGGGCCGACACCGCTCTTATATATGTGTCGGATCACGGCGAGTCGCTTGGTGAGAATGGAATCTTCCTGCATGCCTTGCCCTACGCCGTGGCACCGAAATTTCAGACTCATGTTCCGATGGTGTTCTGGGCCTCGCCGGGTTTTGCGTCTCGGATGGGCATCGACATGAGCTGCGTGGCGAAGATGAAGGATCGAGAGCTGTCACATGATCATGTGATGCATTCGGTGTTGGGAATGCTTGATGTAGAGACCAAATCAAAAAAATTCGATCTCGATGTTTTTAGAAATTGCCCAGCCTCATCTCGCAAACAAGACGACCGCGATCAAATAAATACTATGAATATGTGATCTTTGATCTGCGCAAGCGAACAAATTCATTGAGTCCTCTCCGAAAAATCTTTGAACACTGGCGTTTAATTTCTTAGGCGTTAGGTGTTAGTTAATAAAACCCAGACTTAATATAGACTAGAAATCTAGTTTTACCTTCAGGGTCTGGGACTTCTTTGGAAGGCTCTTCCAAAAAAATCATTCCTCGCGCAAAGCTTCGCGCGTTTAACGTTTCGATTTGGGTGCTGCTTGCGCTCTGTTACGCGCCGTTTGGGTTTGGTGCGTCTGCGACGTTTCGGGATGTCTATCCAAGCTCTAGCACTACGACATCGAGCTTTACCACTGGAACTAAGCTTTCTGACCCATCGTTTGTTATTCGGTCGATACCAATAACAGCAACTACATTTCGTAACTCGGTCTCAAGCGACAGCAACCCAGCTCCGGTCGGGCTTTACCGGTGGAACGGGTCATCCTATGTATTAATCGCTGAAGGCACGATCGATAAGTCTTTTGGAAATCCGAGAACCGGCTACTGGTTTAAGCCAACGACCGGTACAACTAACTACCTG
>JACCDG011656640.1_pt1 | contig 17744 bp, 17 predicted proteins | sample 7442471 | NCBI WGS metagenome assembly JACCDG01 (sample SAMN15323444, study PRJNA562643) | freshwater metagenome | isolation source: river surface water | place: USA:Blue River Watershed | collected 2017-08-17 | reverse complement strand
GGAAGTGGTGAAAACGGCGATTTTTTCGGAGGATAAGATCTTTTCGAGTGCCTGAAGTGAAAAGGAAATAAAGAACAAAAGTAAGCAGATTTTTTTCATCGAGACTCCGTCATTTTTTGCCAATCAAGAAATTCGCGGGAGTCCTCATATGAGGAGCATTTCATTTTTTTTGTGAAATATTTTCCTTCAAATGTTTTTTTAATTCCTGTTTTAAAGTTTTTGACGGTGACCTTTTCTAATTCCCAATCCGCCCAGGTGGAGAAAAGTTTTCTGGTATGAATCTTACATTCATTTTTATTTTCACTTTTTGGCTGGACACGAATCTCAACAGCATCAAAGTCGCTTAATTCAGGAGCAGGGTAATAAAAACAATCCCAGTTTTCAGAAGAGGTGGAGGAATATAGGGGTAAGGATTTTTTTTCAGTGGTGCCTTTTATTATTCTTAATTCAAGGCCGGAAATATCTACCTTTTTCCCACTTTTATAACAGACTTCGACTCTCTCATCATTTCCAATTTTTTCCAAGAAATTTGAAAGAAGCGGGTAGAGATGTTTGGTTAGCTCATCCACTTCGCTTTTACAGGTCCATTTGTCCCGATTGCAATTCAAACCGGCTATCTTTATCTTTTTTAGATTCTTATTAATTTTGGCGGCGTAGATGGCAACCAATTTACTATAATCCTGTGCCAATTTAGATCCTTGGGTATTGGAGAATTCTTCCAATCGAATCAATTCATCCATATACAACTTTCTTTTTTCCTCCAAGGTGTTTAATTGATTTTGAATGTCCAATGAATCATCACAGTTTAAGTTAGGAGGTCTATTTGGAGGCACCAACTTACAGTAAGAGGTTGTGACATAAGAAAGTGGTGTAGCGGTATTAGGAAGAATAATAACTCCGCTTCCACTTGAATCCCTGAAATAGGGATCAAATTGCGTACCGAAATCCTTGGAAAAATAGGTAGCAATATCACCCGTAATTTTTGCGCATTGGGGAAGGGAGCTGAGGGTGCAACTAGAAACCCCTGCACCAGTACCAAAAATACCGTTGATCCTGGCGCTAAATCCCCCTTCTTGTTGACCGGAAATGGAAAGCTTTACCTCCACGTTGGTTTTTTGTCTTAACTTTTTGAGATAGCTGGAAAAATCCACCAGGTTCACAAAACTTAAGGAAAGCTCCGACGCCAAAGTTTTCTTATCTTCAGAGCTCTGTATATCAAGTTTTGCAGTTACAGTACCTATACCGCCTTTGTTAATTCGGGTTACAAATTCATTTCCACAAACTTCTTCAAAAAGAGAAGGATCTTCTTCAGCTATTTTTTTCGCCTCATCAGTGAGTTTATAAGGTCCTTCAAGTAACTCGCTACCTAAAAATACGGTTGTTTTATATACATTAAAAAAGGAAAGGCTAGAGTCAAAGGTGGAATTAAAGTAATCCATCGAAAAACCATAACCATCCCCATTGGGAGTCTTGCCATCGAATTCAAAACCAAATCCAAATTCCCGGGTCAACTCCGTTTGAGTTGATTCCGTTGTATAGTCAACATTTCCTTGGTTGTTAAATACCTGGATTACATTTTTTTTCTCATCCACTTCCACACAACGAATTCCGGGAGAAAAAAACTTTCCCTTGCTATTGTAGGCACCGCCTATTACCTGGGGATCTTTTTGTTCAAAACTATTCTCTAGGGTAGTGGCAAAGGAAAGGGGAATAAAAAAAATTAAAAGAAGATATTTCAAGAAATGCTCCGGTTTTTTCAAATTGAAGGATAGGAATATCTTAAGTTTTTAAGCCTTTTAAATGCGCAAAGGGTCCATAAAAAAATTATGCCATGTTGTATTATTAAGAAAGTCCAGTTTTCTGGTCTATTTCAAATTCAAAAATGATGCATCCCATTTCAAATGCCAAGGAGAAAGATCTTATTTTGTGGATTTTAGAAAAAATCTAATCTCGGTAATTCTGTCGGTTATTTTTTTGTTCCCATTGCCGGGCAATCGCCTTTAACTCCAGATCATGTTTTTCTGCCTGTTTTTTATTTTGCATACGATATCTTAAAATCAAAAAGATTGGAGCAATGATCATTATGCCAACTATAAGGGTAAAAAGAATATTTTGGAGAAAAATTGGGTCAATTTTCTTCATTTAACGAAAACTTTAACAGCTAATCTTTAAAAAATAAAATTTAGATTTGTTTTATTGTCAGAAAATGGGTTCCTTAATATAATATTGCCTAACCACTCAAGGAAGAGTAACCAATGGAAATAGCAAGTTTAAAGGGCAGTTTTTCTGTCAACTTTGAGAAAATTGCCGGAGTTTTTAATTCCGCTCTACCCCTTTTATTTTTATCATTCTTCTTTTTGGGTTACTACGTTAGTTTTTACTTTCATTTTTTAACTGTAACTTTTTTTCTCATTAACCTCCTAAATTTTTACTTTCTTCATATTCAAAAGAAACATGCCCTGCTTTCCAACTACGGATTATTCGCCCAAGTAAGGTATCTATTAGAAAGTATTGGGCCAGAATTTAGGCAATACCTATATTCCTCTGACACCGAGGAAAAGCCATTTAACCGAATTGAGAGATCCGAGGTTTACCGAAAATCCAAAGCAACTGACGCTTCTTCTGCCTTTGGATCTTTGATGAATTTCAACAATCAGGAAATAAAACTACGGCACTCTTTATATCCTAACGTAAATAAAGATATTATTCCATTCCGTTTAGTATTTGGAGAAGAAAGAGGAATAAAAAACACCTATACGTTAAAACATCCAGTCATCATATCTGCTATGAGTTTTGGTGCGCTTGGTTCTCATGCTGTACGTGCTCTTGCCAGAGGAGCTAAAAAAACCGGGACCCTGATGAATACCGGTGAAGGTGGTTGGCCAAAATATCATTTAATGGAAGATTGTGATCTGGTTTTCCAAATGGGAACGGCAAAATTTGGTGTAAGAAATGAAGATGGTTCATTTAGTGAAGAGAGATTAAGAGAATTGTCCCAGTTAGAACAAATTAAAATGATAGAAATAAAACTATCTCAAGGGGCCAAACCAGGAAAAGGTGGTCTCTTACCCAAAGAGAAAATCACCAAAGAAATTTCAGAACTTCGGGGTGTTCCAATGGGGAAGGATGTTATATCACCGCCTTTTCATCAGGAATGCACCTCACCCACTGAATTGGTAAAATTTATCCGAAAGGTTCAGGATATTTCTGAATTACCGGTTGGCATTAAATTTTGTTTGGGAAGAGAATCAGAAGTCAGGGAATTGGTTCAAACTATGAAAAGATTTGATCTTTTTCCTGACTATATAACTATTGATGGCGCCGAAGGTGGTACGGGTGCTGCTCCAAAAAGTTTTATGGATGATCTTGGAGTTCCTATTTTTAAGGCATTGCCCGCTGTTCAAAAAATTTTAGTTGAGGAAGGTGTTCGAAATAAGTTGAAATTAATGAGTGCAGGAAAGCTGATAAACCCAGGTCGTCAATTTATGGCACTATCAATGGGTGCCGATGCAGTTTACACTGCCAGGGGTTTTATGTTGGCAATTGGCTGTATACAGGCACTTCAATGTAATAAAAATACCTGTCCTGTAGGAATAACTACTCAAAGCCCAAAATTGCAAAAAGGACTTGATATAGAGGAAAAATCACAACGAGTGATAAATTATATCCACAGTCTTATTCACGAACATAATGAAATACTTTCGGCAATGGGAAAAAATTCAATACGGAATTTAACCCCAGAATTCCTTTATCAAGAAGGAGTTTATTAAGATGCCCAGACCAAATAAAAGAGAAAAAATTCTTTCATGGATCTTTCAAATTATATCTGCAATGATTTTTTGGTACGCCGCCTATGAAAAGTTTTTTGGGGATGATTTAAGCGGAATGGTATTTGACCAACTTAAAATGGGAGATCATGGAAGAAAGTTGATTGGAGTCATTGAATCTCTTTCTGCTTTAATGCTCGTAACCAAAAACCTTTCCCATTTTGGTGCCCTTTTAGGTTTGGGAACAATGCTTGGTGCCCTAATAGCTCATTTGACCGTTCTAGGCTTAAATGTAAATAATGATGGCGGAATGATGGTAGGTTTTATGTGCTTAAATATAATTTCCTGTTCAATTGTAATGTATATAAGAAGAAGAAGTTATCCATTAATAGGTGATACTTTTAACTAAAAAAAGGAGTTTTTATGAAACCGAATCTTCACAAGTATGACAGAGCAATCCGATTTGTAGGGGGCTTGTTTATTGCTTCCATGGCCTTTTGGGGACCAACTAATATGTGGTTTCTAATTGCATTAATTTTTCCCGCCACTGCCTTTATGAACTGGTGTCCAATCTATTCAATGTTGGGATTTAGAACCAATAAAGAAGAAAATAAACCATAAGGCAATTCAATGGAATCCATTTCATGGCATGCAAAAGAATGTGAATGGGTTCTAACCCATCTTGGTGTAGACCAAAATTTGGGGCTCACTTTCGATGAGGTTTCAAAAAGAGAAAAGATATTTGGTAAAAACGAGCTGATTCAAAAACCTCTTAGACCACTCTATAAGGTTTTCCTCGGCCAATTTGCCAGCCCCCTTATCTACCTTCTTATAATAGCTGCAGTCGCAGCGGCCCTTTTAGGAGAGGTTAAAGACTCCATCGTTATTATTTTTGTGGTCCTTTTAAATTCAATCATCGGAACCATTCAAGAAGGTAGGGCAGAAAGATCCTTAGCAGCGCTAAAAAAAATCACCAGCGTTTTGGCTTCCGTTTTAAGGGATGGAAAAATGATAAAAATTCCCAGTACGGATTTGGTTCCCGGGGATATAATTTTACTTGCAGCTGGTGATTCAATTCCGGCAGATTCTAGATTAATAGATTCATTTTCCTTTGAAATAAGCGAAGCCGCATTAACAGGCGAATCCTTACCAGTTCCAAAAACTAAGAAAGTTCTAGCTACAAACACATTTATTGCAGATAGATATAATATGGTTTATGCCGGTACTTTTGTAACTTCCGGTCGGGCCAAAGCCGTCGTGGTCGCCACCGGTTTAGAAACCGAAATTGGACAAATTTCAAAACTGGCGGAATCCGCTGAGATATTGGCCACACCCCTGGAAAAAAGAATTGCGATATTTAGTAGATACCTAATTGTTGCGGCCGTATTTTTATTAATAATTATCCTCTTTGCCGGTTGGGTAGATAAAATACCATGGGTAGAGATAATTCTAATTGGCATCAGCCAAGTAGTCAGTATGGTACCAGAAGGTCTGCCAGTCGCCATGACCGTGGCCTTAGCCGTTGGAGTTCAACGGATGGCCGCAAAAAAAACCATCGTTAGAAAACTATCCGCTGTAGAAACCCTGGGCTCGACCACGGTTATATGCTCAGATAAAACCGGTACCCTTACCAAAAATGAAATGACTGTTACCAAAATTAAATTGGGAAGCGGAAGAAATTTTTCAATTGAAGGTGTGGGTTATTTCCCGGAAGGAAGTATTCTTGAGAAAGGAGAAAAAATATTTCCCGATGAAAACGATGATCTAGGAATTCTTATCAAGATGGCCGTTCTATGCAATGACTCGGATCTCACTTTTCAGGATGGAACATGGAAAGCAATTGGAGATCCTACAGAAGCCGCCCTTATCGTCATGGGTAAAAAAAGTGGATTTTTAAAATCTAAATTAGAAAAAGAAAACCCCAGAGTGGCAGAAATCCCTTTTAACTCAATAAATAAAATAATGGTGACCGAACATCTTTCCCAAGATGGAAAAAAATTTATGGCATTAAAGGGGGCTTTAGAAGTCATTCTCCCTTTATGCTCACACTTTTCTGATCAGGGTGAAAAAAAACATCTTGATGAGGAAAGGATAAAAAAAATCCACCTTTGGGGAAATCAATTGGCCCATGAAGCTTTGAGGGTTTTGGCCATGGCCTATATTCCTGGAAAAGCTTTGGGAAGCGATAATATCGATAATCTAAAAAATAAGGCGGTATTTCTGGGGTTAATCGGACAAATCGATCCACCTAGGGAAGAAGTTGCAGAGGCCATTAAGAATTGTAAAAGCGCTGGAATCCGACCAATTATGATTACAGGTGATCATAAGATCACAGGCCTTGAAATTGCTAAGACCATTGGATTAGCAAAAAAAGATGATATCGCTATGGATGGGGAAGAACTTGAAAAACTCTCCCCGGAAGAAATTAGAAAAAAATTAAAACACGTATCCGTCTTTGCAAGGGTTCACCCTTCCCAAAAGTTAAAAATCGTTGAGGCCTTCCAAAAAAATCATGAAGTGGTCGCAGTTACCGGAGATGGAGTAAATGATGCTCCTGCACTAACCAAGGCAGATGTGGGAGTGGCCATGGGGATTACAGGTACCGAAGTTGCCAAAGAAGCATCTAAGATCATTATAACCGATGATAATTTCTCCACCATTGTTTCCGCCATTGCTCAAGGAAGATTAGTTTATCAAAATATTAAAAAGACCATTTTACTTTTCTTTTCCACCTCCGCTGCTGAAGTGGTGGTTTTGTTGGGCGCCTTGTTTATGGGATTTCCCCCACCCTTTGCGGCAGTTCAAATACTTTGGAATAACCTGGTCACCGAGGGACTAATCACCGTAAACCTTATTATGGATCCTATGGAGGGTGATGAGCTTAAACGGCCACCTACCCCACCAAATGAACCATTAGTAACAAGGATGATGTTTAAGAGAATAATTTTAATGACGACCACCATCTCCATAGTAACCCTTGGATGGTTTATCTATCGTCTGAAAACGGGAATATCTTTTGCACAGGCAAGAACAGAAACTTTTACTCTTTTAGCAATTTGCGAATGGTACAATGTTTTAAACTGCAGATCTGAGCTAAAAACCGCCTTTAGTCTAAGTATTTTTAAAAATAAATGGCTTATCTTTGGCCTTATCACCGGTGCCCTTCTCCAAGGAGCAGTAGTTTATTGGAAACCGCTATCAACTCTTTTCTATACTGTGCCTCTTGATTTGGTCGAAATTCCGATGCTTGGATTGGTGGCCCTCCCAGTGTTACTAGTGGAAGAATTAAGAAAACTAATTGCAAGAAAACATAAGGAGATCTCATGAAAATTTTAATTTTATTTTTTCTAATTTTTAATTTGAATTGGGCCCAGGGGCAATCCTTTCAAAAGGCCGGGCAAAAAGTAATCGATGTAAAGAAATTCCTAAGAATCCCTCCAGAAAACCTACACGACCCGCTATATGGAATAAAATTTGAAGACAAAAGGGTTCTTTCCAATACAGGAGGAAAGTACAAAACAATTCCCATGATTGAACAGTACAGGGATTTTGATAGAAAAAAATGGACTAAATATTTTACTCCAACAGAAATGGCCGAAAGAGAAGTGATCATCAATAAAGGCATTTTTATTCGAAAAGGTACCAATATCCCACTTGATAGCAACACTGATTCCCAAGATTACCCAACTCCTTTCGTTTTTGTCATGGACAAGAATGGAAGATTATTTGTAGAAAGACCTGGCATTGATGAACATGTCAAAAACTTTCACCATTCAAGCTTTTTAAGCGGTAATCCTGCAGCCATGGCCGGAACTATTCAATTTAATGATGATGGACAAATTGTGGCCTTAACCAGTCAGAGTGGACATTATCGTCCAAAAAAAGGAATGATAGACCAAACTATCGATTTATTTCTAGCTAATGGCGTAAATTATATATTTTGGGTTAGAGATTTTTGGGGGCCAGACTTTTATAAACCTGAAGTACCGGTTAATGAAAATGGTTGGTGGGGTTGTTGCAAAAATAGAGTTCCATTAAAAAAATAACATTTAGCGCAATTAATGCATTTGATTGATTAATTGTAACATATGTTATAATTATTCCATCCATGAGTACTCAAGAAAAAATCCTTAATGCTGCTAAAACTTCTTTTGCCCGTAAGGGATTTAACGGAACCTCGGTGAGAGATATTTGCCTTGAAGCGGATGTTGCCTCGAGTGCCATCCATTACCATTTCAAAAATAAGGAAGGCCTGCTCCAACACCTCTTCGAATCTTTTGGAAAAAAGCAATTAGAGGCCGCTTGCAAAATATTGGATAATCCCAAAACTTTTGATGAGCTAAACATCAGGCTAGAAATGTTTTTTGATTCGGTACTTTCATCCTTTCTAGAGGATCCTGATTTATTTCGATTGGTGCAAAAAGAAATTGAAGATTTAAATCCCAACATTGAGGAAACTTTTAAAAATACTTTATTAAAAATTTTAGAAAGAATGATTGAATTCTTGGAAAAAGCAAAGAAAAACGGATTTATAAATAAAAAAACAGATTCCTCGATCGCAGTTAAGTTTTTGCTAAATCATATTTGCGGACAAGTACGCTCTGATGATTTAAATAATCGTTTTTTTAAACTTTCTCTCAAAGACCCAAAATATAGAAAATTTTGGATTGAACAATCCCTAAATATTTTCTTAAACGGAGTTAAAAATGAATCTCGCCGAACTATCCATTAAACGCCCTATATTTATCACCTGTATTGTACTCCTTATGATGGTGCTGGGTTGGATGTCTTTAAATAAAATGCCGGTCGATCTTTTCCCAAACGTGACCTTTCCCATAGTAATGGTAAATACCCCTTATCCAGGTGCAGGGCCTGTGGAAGTTGAAACTCAAATATCAAAAGTTCTTGAAGATGAGATATCCACATTACCCGGTATCAAAAGCATAAAATCCATAAATAAAGAAGGTATCTCCACGGTCATTGCTGAATTCACCTTGGAAACCGATATCAAATATGCTGAACAACAAATCAGGGACCGTGTCGGTTCTGCCAAGAGAAAACTACCCGCAGATATAAAGGAGCCAATGATTAGAAGGATTGATCCTGCCGATCAACCTGTTCTAATTTTATCTTTAAATGCAGAGCTTCCTGAAGGTGAGATGTTTGATTTAGCTGATGAAATATTAAAACCAAAAATAGAACAAGTTCCCCAAGTAGGTCTGGTAGAAACGATTGGTGGAAGAAAACGAGAAATACAGGTCCTCCTAGATAGAAATAAACTAAAATCTTACGGAATTTCTGCCAATCAATTGGCCGCAAGAATTGGGGCCGCTGGTCAGAATATACCCGCAGGAAAAGTAAATGAACCAAAAATAGAAATGGTTTTCAGAACTCTTGGGGAATTTAAATCTCTTAATGACATTAAAAATACCATCATTAACTTCTTAGGAAATGATGTCCCCGTTACTGTGGGGGATGTCGGCGAAGTGGTTGATACATTGGAAGATGAAAAGTCTGAAAGTTTTGTTAATGGGAAAAAATCGCTACTCCTTATGGTCTTTCGTCAATCTGGTTCGAACACTATAGCGGTAGTAGAAGCGGTAAAGAAAAGAATAGAAAAAATAAATGAGGAAATTTCCCTGCTTCCGGGAAAACCGCAAATTTCTATGGTTAGAGATGGGTCCAAAGTAATTGAGGCAAACGTATTAGATGTTAAAGAATCAATTTTGATTGGGATTTTGCTCACCTTTATTGTGGTTTATTTATTCTTAGGAAGTGGTAGATCTACTTTTATTACCGGTCTAGCGATTCCAAACTCTCTTATCGGCGCATTTTTGCTTATGTCTGCGGCGGGATTTTCCATCAATATTATGAGTCTATTGGCCCTTTCTCTCTCAGTTGGTCTTCTTATTGATGATGCCATCGTTGTAAGGGAAAATATTTTCCGACATATCGAAATGGGGATTAAACCCAAAATTGCCGCGTTAACTGGAACTAAAGAAGTTACCTTGGCCGTTGTTGCAACGACCTTCGCTGTCCTGGCGGTTTTTGGTCCAATTGGATTTTTAGAGGGTGTCGTAGGCCAATTCTTCAAAGAGTTTGGGCTTACCATTTGTTTTGCCATGGCCATAAGTTTATTTGATGCCTTAACCGTGGCACCAATGCTTTCCGCTTATTATGCTGGAAGTATTCATAAAACAGAAGATGAATCTGGAATTTGGGCAAGGACCATGGGAAGGGCCTTAAAAGCATTTGATCGTTTTCAAACTTGGTTGGAAAACCAATATGAAAAAACCATCATCGCTACCCTTAAACGACCAATTTTAGTTTTATCCTCTGCCTTATTTATTTTTATTTTCTCCTTATTTTTAACTAAATATATTCCTAAAACCTTTCTTCCCCCTCAGGACACAGGAGAATTTTCTGTAGGTTTGGAGATGGCACCCGGTACCAATCTGGCAAGAATGAGTGAAGTTGCCAAGGCCGTCGATGATACCCTTAGGGCCAACAAAGAAGTGGCGACTACCGTAATGTTTCTTGGAAGTAGAGATGGAGAATCCAATATCGCGACATTTTTCGTCACTTTGGTTCATGCAAAACAAAGAAAAGTGAACACCAATGAAATGAAAGATATTGTTCGGGAACAGTTAAAAAAATTCTCGATTGCAAAACCGGTGGTAAAAGAAATCGATATGGTCGGAGGAGGCCAGCGTCCTTTTAACGTAAATATAATTGGACCAGACCTAAAAGAAATCGAAGATATTTCCAATAAACTTTTTGCTAAACTTGAAAGACATCCAGGACTTAAAGATATCCAGATCAGCTCTAAATCCGGAAAACCAGAATTCCAAGTTGCCATCGATAACCGCAAGGCAGAACAATTAGGTGTTTCCACCCTTGTTGCCGGTGCCGAACTTCGAACCCTAGTAGAAGGCTCCACACCTGCAGTGTATAGAGAATTTGGTAAAGAATATGAAATCCGCGTCCGCTTAAAAGAAGATCAAAGAAATATCAGGGAAGATTTTGATAAAATTAACGTTCCCAATATCAACTTCTCGTTGGTGAAACTTCCGCTTATTGCTACGCCTGTACAGACTACTGGACCTGCAACCATTAACCGCCAGGATAGAGGAAGATATGTTTCGATCTCTGGAGATATCGCCCCAAAAGGTCCTGGAATGGGGGGAGTTATGGCCGATGTGACTAGAATATTAGAAAAAGAAATTAAACTTCCACCAGGCGTCCGTTACGCCTTTGTAGGACAGGCCGAAAATTTTAAAGAATTAGGATATAGCTTAAGCATGGCCGCGGCACTGGGTGTACTTTTTATTTACCTGGTTCTAGCGAGTCTTTATGAGTCTTTTATTACTCCATTTACCATCATGCTGGTTCTTCCACTTGCTGCCTGTGGGGCCTTTATTGCTTTATTTATCACTCAAAGCACTTTAGATATTTTCTCCATGATCGGCTGTATTATGCTTTTAGGGATTGCATCTAAAAACTCCATCTTGCTGGTTGATTATACCAACCAATTGGTGGCCGAAGGAATGGATCTAAAAACGGCAATTGTTAAGGCCGGGAAAATTAGACTTAGACCAATTTTAATGACTTCCATAGCCTTAATTGCGGGTATGCTACCCATAGCTATTGGATTAAATGAAGCTTCAAAACAAAGAACAAGTATGGGTATTGCCATTATCGGAGGATTGGTCAGCTCCACCCTATTAACCTTGGTGGTGGTTCCAGCTGCATTTTCCTATATTGAAAGATTTAGAACTTGGAGTGGAAATTTGGTTAAAAGACTTGTGGGGGCCCAGGAATAATTGGGTAGGCAAAAGACCCTGCCCATTCCTCCAAATTAGAGGAACCTTTTTTTACTCTAAATTCGGTAAATTTCCACCAAGAAGGAGTTCCTTTATCTCCGGGAAGATTCACCAAAACTAAGTAGTGATCATAATCTTCTGAAAGTCCGTTAAGTGTAAATTTAGATACCCAAAGATTTAAAATTTCTGGATATTGTTTTACCCAAAGAAAATATTCTCTAATTCTTAAGGAAAAAGGATCTGCCGTTTCTGGTTTAATTTGGATCATTTCTATTTGTTCAAAGGAATTGTCATTTTGATTATGGCAATCTAATCGATAAATTCCGGCCATTTGGGTTTTTGGGAAAAAACCATAACCTCTCAGGTCCTCTTTATCCTCATGCACTCCGTGAGCTCCTACAAAGGCCAGAGATGATTCTTCCAAACCCAATTGAATCGGCATATTTTGAGTTAAATAGGTTCTTATTTCCTTAAAATCCACCTTACCCTGACAAGGTTCCTGACAAGCAAAGGCTGTACTGGAAAGCAGCATTAAAAAGGCCACAATTTTCATTTTCATTTCCTAGTTTAAATTTGTCACAATTTACCCTAATATACGTATCTTATCCAACAGGTGGTCTTTTATTAAGCACAGCAGCGATGAAGAACTAATGTGTCTCTACCAAGATGGAAGCCAGGAGGCGTTTAACCTCTTATATGAGAGAAATTCCACTAAAATTTATGGTTTTCTTATTAATCGAGTCAAGGACTCCGAAACCGCAAACGAAATTTTCCAATCCACTTTTTTAAAACTCCATAAAGGACGACACCTCTATAATAAAGATCTTCCTTTCCTCCCTTGGTTGTTTACTATTTGCCGTAATGCTTTAAATGACCATTTAAGAAAAAGTATGGGAAACAAAGAGGAGTTTAACGAGCTTGCAGTTGCCAATGCTCAGGCCTCTGCGGAATTTGGAACGCCCGATCTTCCTAAATTGCCTAAGACCCAGCTGAGAGCAATTGAACTTAGATACGTAGAAGGTTTTTCATTTGAGGAAATTTCTAAAAAATTAAACACCACCTCTCTAAACGTTAGACAACTGATCAGCAGGGGAACCAGGAAAATTAAAGATCACTTATCAAGCGGAGAAAAAAAATGAAAAAGGAATTTATTGAATTTCTATCCTCTGAGCCTATTTCTCCTCCTAGGGAAATCTCCCAAAATATTATTGAAAAAATATCGAGAGATTTAAATCCTTCATCCCTATCCGTTTTTGCAAAGGTAAGTTTAATCCATCTTTTGGTGGGATCTATTACCCTGCTTTTTTGCCCGCAATTTGGACTCGGTTTTTTATCGGGTATGGGAATGATGCATCTTTTTATGACTTTGGGCAGTTTCGGTTGCGCCCTTTTATGTGGATCTTTTTTTCTAGGATTTAGCACCCTAACGGTTGCCTTAATTCTTCGGCCTGAAGAAATCAGGGTGGTTAGAAAAAATAATTTTATTCAAATTTCTCTTTTGGCCATTTTTTCACTTCTAATCTTTATGATTTTTGGTGAAATAATAGTATCAGGCCATTCCATGGCCTGGTTACTAGGTGGAATTTTAATGGGAATATTTTCCTTAGAGCTTGGCTGGTATCTAAGGAAAAATATTTTAACTTAGAGATCCATCATAAAAATATCTTGCTCGGTTACAAAATCCAACTCTGCCCTTAACGGCGAAATCGCTGGAAAATATAAGACAAACAATGCTGGATTTACTTCATTTATCGTTGAGCCAATTGAAATTGGGCAGGTATCGTAATCAAATCCACTGATAAGTCCTGTGCTTAAGTCAATACATGCAACTGCTTGAGGAGAAGATGCTTCCACTCCCCCAAGTGATTCGGCCCTAATATTTAACTTCCCGTAACGAGGAAGATCCTCACCAAGATCGGCTGAATAAGTAAATTGCACCGACTCGGAACCTGTGTGGTTTACAAGCATTGAACCCTCTCCTGCTATCTCATCAAAATAAATTCTAATTAAGGAATCTTTGGCAGGAGTCAAAAGAACTGTTTCCAAAGATAGGGTTTGATTATCCTTATCTACGGTCAAACGTTTCATTTTATCCAAAGACCATTCCCCATAAACAAACTTATCGGGATTATCACCAAAATGGATTTCTTCACCATTGAACTTTATGATTCTTTCAAAATTCCCATTTTGAACTTTCTCAACAGAGATAGTTCCATCCATATTTAAGGTGGATGGTAATACGCCACACTTTTCCTCAATAGAAAAATCGGCGGTATTTATCAGATGACTTCCTTCCAAAAATCTACCATCTACCCCAATTGGTAAAACCTCGATTAAGGCACATAATTTATCTAAATTAAAACCCAAAATTTGATTCCTTAAGAAATCCTCTAAAAAGCTTTTACTTGTTTCATTTCCAAAATACTTAAGCTTGTTCCAAGAATATCCTCCAGTTTCATCAAATCCAAAAATCATGTTTTCCAATTTTGAGGAATCAACTCCATTGGGGTTAATCAATTTTTTAGTCTTTGGAGGACTACAATTAGTTACACAATTCTCAGCGATAAAATTATCCAACTTTAGGATATCCACTTTTACTTCAGCTAGATCTGGAGATAGGGTAACGGGGATAATTTCCCCACCAGTTCCCCCAGAGGTAATGGAAGCTGTTTCAGAGTTGGAATTGGTCCCACTACAGGACACGGTTAAAGTAACAATGGCAAACAGAGCGATTTCTTTAGAACGGTTCATCAGGTCCCCCTTTTGGTTGAAAAAGAGAAGGACTTTTGATTCTATCACAAAAGGGCTTTCCATAAACCTTTGAAAATACTGGTTATTAAATAAATTTTATTTAGTGTCACAAACTTAGCTAGCCATCAGTAATCCCTATTGAATTAACAAGGGGGCTTTATGAAATTTATTTTTGCAGTTCTATTCTTAGCAGTTTTTCTTCCTTTTAGAGTTTACGCCGGGGAAAACATCACCCCGATAAATGGTGAAACTGTATCCTCTGTAAAAAATTGTAGTCATGCTGAAACTGGACACCAATGTGAATGTCACAAGGACGGGGCCGAATGCAGCAAGGAAACCTGTAAATGCGCCAAGGGTGAAAACGATTCCTGTAAAGACTGCCCAGATTGCCAAGGAAAATGTGACTGTTCTGATGATAGTGAAGAGGCCAAAGTTAGCTCTAACGAAAGGGATTAAATCTCCTACCCCCCTTACAGAAGGGGGGACTTTTTAAAAATTGCTATTCTATCCCCATAAAAATCGACTTCCATACTAAACCTTTTCGCTAACCAAGAAAGACTTTTTTGAGAAAAAAATCCAATATGCGTGTGATATTTAATATAGTGCCAATTAGGAAAGTCTCGCCCTTCATGAAAAAACTCGGTCATAACTCCTAAAACCCCGCCAGGCCTTAAGGCGCCATAAAGCTTGGTAAAGTCCCCCATCGGATCTTTAAAGTGTTCAAATACCTCCGAGCAGGTGACCACATCATAAGACGCAGAAAGGAGTGCCTGATCGGGATAATAAATTGGGTCATATATATCCATTTTTAACCCCTCATCCTCAAGAAGCAGATGAAGAGTAGGACCTGGGCCACAGCCAAAATCAAGACCGGTTTTAAATTTTTCTTTAGGGATTAAATATTCTTTCAACGGTGTTACTAATTGATTAAGAAAATTTCTATAGGCCAAATCACTGGGATCATTTTCATGATAATCATAAACTTTTCTCTCTGCTGCAAAATCCATTCGGTGAGCCGGTGAGAGAAATATATAATCGCAATTGGGACAACGAAAATAATCATGTCCACGTTGGACCCATTGATAAAATAAAACGGTTTGGGGATTACTGCAGAGGGGACAAATCATCTGTTTAGATTAGGAGAAAGCCTTATTCTTTTTTTCAAATAGGAAAGCTCTTTAAGTTTATATTTAAAATTAACTTTGGCCAATTCGATATTTTTTTTCATTTCAAAAATTCTGGCCTGATTTTTTCTTTTAACATCAGCACGTAATTCTTTTTTGAAGTTCTTAATTTTATCCAAATTAGCGGTTAAATCAGCAATTAATTGCTGAAATTTTGCTTTTACCTCTGCTGAGTTGGCCCATTTTCTTTCTAGTCTTTTCCCATCCATCAAAATTTTTGCCTTGATGATATCTTCCTTAGGAGTTCTTTTGAGATCCCAGGCAAGCCCTAAATAAGAAAGAAGAGAGATGGTCCATTTGGTGGGATCAAAATCGAAAAATCTTATCCCATTTCTAAAATCTGTTTGAAAAAAATGGTGAAAGTTATGGTAACCCTCTCCGTAAGTAAATAACGCCATAATGGGGCTATCTTTTGCAGTATTAGAATCCGAATAAGGCTGAGTTCCAACCACATGGCAAAGAGAATTTATAAAAAAGGTCATATGGTGAACAAATACGATTCTAAATAGAGCAACAATGGCAATTCCACCAAGAACCGATCCCATTAAATAACCCAAATAAATAGGGAGACCAAAACCCACTACAATAGAAAGAGGCAGGTAAAATTTGTGTTGGAGTAATACCAATGGATCATTAAGTAAATCAGCCGCGAACTTATCCTTATATTTTTCTTTTTCCTTAATTAAAAGCCATCCAAAATGAGCATGGAAGAATCCCTTTGTAATACTGTATGGGTCTTCATCGGTGTCGCATTCTAAATGGTGCCTTCTATGGTCAGTGGACCACTTTAATGCCGAGTTCTGAAAAGTAGCGGCACCAAAGACTAAAAAAATAAATTTCACTATAGGATGGGCCTTAAAGCTTCTATGAGAAAAAAGACGATGGTATCCGGCCGTAATTGATATACCGGTAATAAAATATAAAATTAAAGTTGGTATTAAAATAGTTAGATTGAATCCATCAATTTTTAAATAAAGGATAACAAAAAGTATTGTCAAAAGAGGAGTGCCGATTAAAAAGGCTGCATTTACCCAGTCCGTTTCGTTTTTAACTTGCGAGTTTTCCATCTTTTTTCCTCCAAATTTTTGACTAAATTTTACCATGGAAAAATCCCTTGGAAGAAAATAATCTTAGGAACTTAGGACTTTACGATATCTTTTAAAATAGGGCCATCTGGAAAGGATTAAGTGGAAAAGAATACTCAAATTTTGTATTAAAAACTGACTTAAGTTATTAAAATTACGGCTTTCTGCCCAATCGTTCTAACTTGGCAAGTATCATTTCCCTATGTCTTTCCCTTCTAAGTGCGGCATTTTCCTTGGTCTGGCCATTAGGGGTATGGATACCTTCATCTGCCAGATTTTCACTAGAATTGGATTCCAGTGTACCCATTGAACACCCAGAATTTAGACAAAGCAGTACCAATAGAAAAAATAATTTTCTTATCATATAAAAGATTTCCTTTTTTAAGCTTGGTCTAAATTAAAAACGACCGCCAATGTTTCCTTCGAAGCTAGTTGGTAACCCAATGGATCTGATGCCATCAAGTCCACCGATATCAAAGCTGCATGGGCAATCTGACATAATTCTACCAGAATTCCCTGCACCTATAGATTCCATAATTCTATCACCATTCCCGAAACCCGTAGCTTCATTTGAGGTAACTCTCATACCACCTACTCCCATTTCCATCCGAGAAAATGTTTGAGATGAGAAGATCACTAGAAACAAGAAAAAGATTTTTTTTACCATAATAAACTCCTTATTATTTAAATTAAATTGTTAGAAAAAGTAATTATTTGGAAAGGGACTCCATCATTGCATTTATTTTCTCTCATCTTTTTTAATTTATTAAGAAAAAATTCTTTAGTTTCCCTTTTTATTTCTTCGGCTAGTTCAGCCGGGATACTTTGTTGGTATCCAAATAACCCTGTATACTCATTAACATTCTTTGGAGCAGTAAAATTTCTTATTAGTTCGGGATAAAACCTCATCATCGTTTCTCCGGAAAAGATGATATCCTTGTTTATTGTATGATATCTACCATTATCCCTTAATTCCAAAATTCCCATTTGTTCAAAATCTTTAATGCCTTCTTCAGCCATACCGTAATAAATACGTTTCATTTCCTCAGAAAAATTTGGCTGCGAAAAGCCCAGGTTTCTAAATGCCAGCTTGGCAATGGCTAAACTGATTTCATCCAAAGTCGACCCAGATTC
>JACCDG010755615.1_pt1 | contig 17744 bp, 18 predicted proteins | sample 7442471 | NCBI WGS metagenome assembly JACCDG01 (sample SAMN15323444, study PRJNA562643) | freshwater metagenome | isolation source: river surface water | place: USA:Blue River Watershed | collected 2017-08-17 | reverse complement strand
GACCTTTAGGGACGATTCCCTGGAGGCTGCGGCAAAGCTGTCCGAACGTTATATATCGGGCAGGTTCCTTCCTGATAAGGCAATTGATTTAATCGACGAGGCAGGTTCACGCGCGCGGTTAAATGTATTGATAGTTCCCCCGGCTATTAAACAGCTTGAGGAAAAGGTTGAAGGCATCAGGAAAGAAAAGGAGTCTTTTATCAAGAGCCAGGATTTTGAAAAGGCCGCTGCGCTGCGTGACCAGGAGCGCCAGGCCAGGCAGGAATTAGAGCATTTGAATAAAGAATGGTCATCGGCAAAAGACAAGATGCGCCCGGAAGTAGGGGAAGAGGAGATAGCAAAGATCGTTGCCCAATGGACCGGAATACCGATATTCAGGCTGGAGGAGAAAGAGAGCGAGAAGCTTTTAAAGATAGAGGAGGAACTTCACCGGCGGGTAGTAGGACAGAATGAGGCTATCGACGCCATAGCGCACGCGGTAAGAAGGTCCAGAGCAGGGATTAAGGACCCTAAACGGCCGATCGGTTCATTCGTATTTTTAGGGCCTACCGGCGTAGGAAAAACCCTGTTGGCCAGGGCGCTGGCAGAGTTTATGTTTGGCGATGAGGACGCCTTAATACAGCTCGATATGTCCGAATACATGGAGAAATTCAATGTCTCCCGGCTGATAGGCGCTCCTCCTGGATATGTAGGTTACGAGGAAGGCGGACAGTTGACCGAAAGGATAAGGAGAAGACCTTATGCGGTAATCCTTCTCGATGAAATAGAAAAAGCCCATCCGGATGTCTTCAACCTGTTGTTGCAGGTTTTTGAAGAAGGCAGGCTAACCGATAGTTTCGGCAGGAAAGTGGACTTCAGGAACACCGTGATTATCATGACCTCTAATGTAGGAGCTAATCTTATCCGCAAGACCGGGTCCTTGGGTTTTAAGACGCAAAAAGAAGAGGTGAGTTACCAGGATATGAAGGAGAAGCTGTTGGAAGAGGTAAAGCACACATTTAAGCCGGAGTTCTTAAACCGCATAGATGATATTATCGTATTCAGACAGCTTATCAAGGAAGATCTTTCGAGGATTATCGATATAGAAGTAGGTCATGTTATTTCGCGCCTTAAGGAGCAGAATATTTCGCTTGAGGTTTCACCAGAAGCAAAAGAGTTTTTGATCGACAAGGGGTTTGATCCTGTTTTCGGGGCCCGCCCCTTAAAGAGGACTATTCAGAGGTTCCTTGAGGACCCTCTGGCTTCGGAGATAATATCCAAGAAATTTAAGGACGGCTCAATGGTAAAGGTTATCCGCCGCAGGGATGAACTGGTATTTGAATAAAAATGCTCGATAACTTTTTTCTTTCTATAGGCAGGCACATAATCTCCTTTTTCTATTTTCTAGGGGGGTTGGCGAATCTTACCTTTAAGACAGTGTATCTGTCTTTCCTGCCCCCTTATAAGAAAGAACGCATATTAGAGCAGGCGAATAAGGCGGGGCTGGATAGCCTGCCGCTTGTTTCCTTGATCGCCTTGTTCATTGGTTTTATCTTTGCCCTGCAGACCGCTTATTTCATGCAGCGCATAGGCTCGGAGCTGTATATCGCAAGCATGGTAGCTCTTTCTATCGTGCGAGAGTTAGGTCCTGTTATTACCGCTTTAGTGGTAGCCGGAAGAGTGGGAGCTGCTATTACTGCGGAGATAGGCTCTATGCAGGTAACCGAGCAGGTAGATGCTTTGGAGACCTTTGCTACTAACCCGGTAAAATACCTTGTTGTCCCGCGTTTTTTGGCCTTAAGTCTGATGCTCCCCCTTTTGACATTGTATGCTAACGCCGTGGGCATCCTGGGAAGTTATATAATCTGCGTTTTCAGGCTCGGCATATCCTCGAGTTTGTATATGCGCGTTACTTTTGAATCCCTCTGGTACAAGGATATATATACGGGCCTGATAAAAACGGTATTTTTCGGGATGATCATTGCTTTAATCAGCTGTTATGAAGGTTTTAACGTTAAGGGCGGGGCAGAAGGGGTAGGAAAGGCCACTACACGTTCAGTGGTTTTTTCTTTTATTATGATTATTATTGCCGACTGCATATTTACGGCTTTATTTTATTTTATATTTCCTTAAAAGAAATGATCGACATTTCCGGAGTAGAAAAAAATCTTAACGGCAATATGGTATTAAGGGGCGTTGACCTTAAAATAGAAAAGGGGACGACCTGCGTTATTATCGGCCGTTCCGGCTGCGGAAAGTCCGTTTTGCTCAAGCATATTGTAGGAATCCTTAAGCCTGATAAAGGCAGCATAAATATCGAAGGGCGAGATATAGCAGGGCTTAAGGAAAAAGACCTTAACGAACTGCGCTTAAAGATCGGGCTGGTTTTTCAGGGGGGCGCCCTTTTTGACTCCCTGAATGTCGGGGAGAATGTGGGTTTCGGGCTTATTGAGCATGGTCTTATACCCAGTAAGGACCTGGGAAAAAAGGTTGAGGAGTCGCTTTCCCTGGTCGGGCTCTCCGGGATTTCTAACCTTATGCCGCTGGATTTAAGCGGGGGCATGAAAAAGAGGGTGGCCTTAGCAAGGGCGTTATGCATAGACCCGCAGATTATTCTTTACGATGAGCCTACGACGGGAGTTGATCCCATTACGGCGGATAGTATTAACGAATTGATTAAAAGGCTTCATGATAAACTTAGCGTTACCTCTATTGTGGTTACCCACGATATGAGGAGCGCGTATCAGGTGGGGGATAAACTTGCCATGCTTTACCAGGGCAAGATTATCGCGCAGGGCACTCCCGATGAGATACAGAAGACCAGCAACCCGATTGTGCACCAGTTTATCAACGGGTTGGCGCACGGACCGATTACTGACGCAGTCAGGTTGCTTTAGGTATAACCGGAGGTTAAAATGATATTCGGAAGAACTAAATTAGAGTTAAGGCTGGGTATTTTTGTTTTTGTGGGGATTGTTATTTTTACCGTGTTTATCCTTTCGGTGGGGGGGATAAGGACATGGACCTCGAGGTATAAGATAAATATCGTATTTGATTTTATAAACGGCGTAAGGACCGGAGCGCCGGTCAGGTTTGCCGGGCTGGACGCCGGGGAGGTAAAGTCGATTAAGATCTTTTATGAAAAAGACAGCGCCAGGCCTAAGATACGCATAACCTGCTGGATAAACGACGAGATAAAAATACCTGTTGACTCGAAAGTATGGATCAACACTCTCGGGCTCTTAGGAGAGAAATACGTGGAGATTATGCCGGGGAGCGAATTTGAGAACTGCCTTCTTCCTGAAGGGGAGGTAACCGGAGAGGATCCTATCCCCATGAATGACGTGATGAAGAGCGCAAAAAGCGTAGTGGATAACCTTGATGCCGGCATACACCGCATCCTGAATAAGGAGGGTTCGGTGGGCAAGATACTTTACGGGGATGACCTTTATAACGAACTAAGCGCGCTGATAACCGATTTGAGGAAGAATCCCTGGAAAATATTCTGGAAGACCAAAGAAAAGAAGTAATAAGCATGAAGGTAAAGACTGTTTTTAACTGTCAGAAGTGCGGGTATCAATCTCCCAAGTGGCTGGGCAGATGTCCGGATTGCCAGGCGTGGAATTCGTTTGCCGAAGAGGACTATTCACCGGTTGAGGTAAAATCAAGGAGCAGGATAAATCTAGATGCCCAGGGCCCTGTTTTACTCAAAGATGTTGAGGTTAAAGATGCCATTCGTCTTAAAACAGGCATAGCGGAGTTAGATAGGGTTTTAGGCGGAGGGCTGGTCCAGGGTTCGGTAGTATTGATCGGCGGTGACCCCGGGGTAGGCAAGTCTACTATTTCCCTGCAGGTTTCCAATCAGCTCTCTTCCCAGGGGATAGACGTGCTTTATGTAAGCGCGGAAGAGTCTGTGCAGCAGACTAAACTAAGGGCAAAGCGTTTCGGGGCAAAGGAGAGTGAGAGTCTTTATATCGTTAATCAGACTGATCTTGGCCTTATTATTGAGTATATAAAGAAGTTAAAACCGCAGGTAGTGGTTGTTGATTCTATACAGGTTATTTTCGATGGGCAGTTCAGCCCTTCTGCGGGAAGCGTGACGCAGGTAAGGGAATGCGCGAGCATACTGACGCAGCTTGCCAAGGCAACCGGGATATCGGTTTTTATTATCGGCCATGTTACCAAGGAGGGTTCTCTTGCCGGCCCGCGCGTTTTAGAGCATATCGTGGATACCGTACTTTATTTCGAGGGCGACAGGTTTGCTTTATACAGGATTCTGCGCGCCGTAAAAAACAGGTTCGGTTCGACCAACGAAATCGGCGTATTCCAGATGGGCGAGAAGGGTCTGGAAGAGGTAGGAAACCCTTCCGAAATATTCCTTTCTCAGAGGCCGCGCGATGTTTCGGGTTCGGCGGTTACCTCCGCGATGGAAGGTTCCCGGCCGATTTTAGTGGAAGTACAGGCATTAGTTAGCAGGTCCAATTTCGGGTACGCAAGGAGGCGCGCGCAGGGCTTTGATTTTAACCGCCTGGGTTTATTGATCGCCGTGCTTGAAAAGAGGATAGGTTTGGCCCTTGAGACTGAAGACATATTTATTAATGTCGCGGGAGGCATAAAAATCGAAGACCCCAGCGCCGACCTCGCCGTTGCGGTTTCTCTGGCTTCGGCGTTCCGCGATAGGATGATTATTGCGGATACTGTGATTTTAGGAGAGGTAGGCTTAGCCGGCGAGATCAGGAGTGTTTCGCAGGTAGACATACGCATAAACGAGGCCCAGAAACTGGGTTTTAAACGCCTGATCCTTCCGGCGAATAACTATAAAGGGCTGAAAAACAACGGGAGGGAACTAGAGTTAATTCCCGTAAGCAGCCTGAAGGAAAGTCTCGATATAGCGTTAGGAGGTAAAAAATGAACTTATTTCTTGTGCGCATCCTTTTTTTAGTAGGGAGCATGATAGTAGGTTATCAGTCAGGGGATTTATTGGGTATTTTTATCGGCGGGGTAGCTGCGCTGGCGATAATTGTCCTTGAGATAGGCCTGCGTAAGGTATCGGTAAGCGGGCTGTCCAGCGCCGTGTTCGGGCTTATCCTGGGTTTGATTATGGCAAAGCTTGTCGGGGACGCCTTTAGCCTTACTGCCTTAAGCCTGGAAGCATTGTCTTCTATCAGGGTTACCTTTACCCTTATCTTTTGTTATTTGGGGATGGTTATGGCGCTGCGCGGTAAAGACGAATTCAACATCATTATTCCCTATGTAAGGCTGCGCAGGCAGGACCAGTCAGAGGACGTGACTATCCTGGATACCAGTGCAATTATTGACGGCAGGATAGTCGATATATTTAAGTCCAGATTTCTGGGAGGCAAGATTGTCGTTCCTAAATTTGTCTTGCGCGAATTGCAGCAGATAGCGGATTCCACCGACCCTATAAAAAGACAGAGGGGGAGAAGGGGGCTGGAGATACTAAATACCGTGCAAAAAGAGCATGGGCTGGATATCTCGATAAACGAAGAGGATTTTACGGAAACGCATGAGGTTGACGCAAAGCTGGTTAAGCTCGCCAAGCTTCTGGAGGCGAAAATTCTTACCGTAGACTTTAACCTTAACCGTGTTGCTACGATACAGGGTATTAAGGTCTTAAATATCAATGAGCTTGCCAATGCTCTTAAATCCGTAGTATTTCCCGGCGAAGAGATGCAGATTAAGCTGATCAAGGAGGGTAAGGAGCATAATCAGGCGATCGGATATCTGGATGATGGGACAATGGTGGTAGTTGAGGATGCCCGCAGGTTGATCGGCCAGGAAGTTAAGGTTGCGGTTACCTCCGTATTACAGACTCAAGCCGGCAGGATGGTTTTTACCAAAATAGAACGCTAATCCCATGTTGAGCGCGATATTGCTGGCAGCGGGCAGGGGCGTTAGGTTAAAATCCCGCCTTTCCAAAGCGGTAATGCGGATTAAGTCCAAGCCGGTTATATGCTATTCCCTTAGCGTACTGGATAATCATCCTGCCGTGGATAATATTGTCATCGTAGGTAACCCGGGGAATATCGACCGGATAAGCAGGATAGTAACGAGTTACAGATTTAAGAAGGTGGGGAAAATAGTTTTAGGGGGCAGGGAAAGAAAGGATTCGGTATTGGAAGGGCTTAAATCCCTGGACCCTAAGACCGACTATGTCTTAATCCATGATGCCGCGCGAATTTTTATAGATAGAAAGATTGTTACTGATTGTATATCTGCGGCAAAAAGGCATAAGGCTGCCGTTGCGGCCGTGCCGGTAAAACCCACTATAAAGATATCCGGAGACGGGCTTTGGGTCCGCGCTACCCTGCGTAGGGAGAACCTGTGGGAAGCGCAGACCCCGCAGGTGTTCGAGAAAGAACTGATCTTGAGGGCTTATCTTCGTATGGGTAAGGAGAAGGCTACTGACGACGCTATGCTTGTAGAGAGGTTGAAAAGGAAAATAAGGCTGGTGAAAGGTTCATACGGGAATATCAAAATAACTACCCCCGAGGACATAGACTTTGCCAATGTTAAACTGGGCAAAAAAAGGATTTCCTTAAGATGAGAATAGGGTTAGGCTATGACATTCATCGTTTATCTCCCGGCCGCAGGTTAGTTATCGCAGGGGTAGATATCCCTTATGGAAAAGGGCTTTTAGGGCATTCTGATGCCGATGTGCTTTCCCACGCCCTTTTGGACGCTTTGTTGGGCGCTGCGGCAGGATCCGATATCGGAACGCATTTTCCGGATACCGAACCTAAATACAAGGGTATCTTGAGTCTAAGCCTTTTAAGGCAGGTCTTGCCTATTCTAAAGAAAAAAAGACTCGTTATCTGCAATATCGACGCCGTTATTATTGCCAAAAGGCCCAATATGGCTTTATACAGGGAGAGGATGAGGAAAAATTTGTCCGATGCCTTAAAGATCAGCAAGGATTGCGTGAGCATCAAGGCAAAGACGAATAACGGAATCGGAGAAGCGGGCAACGATAAGGCTATCGCCTGTTACGTTATTGTCTTGCTTAAATAGCGGCATGTTTTTATTTAAGGAGGGTTGATAATGAGTTGGTTTATGCGTATATTACTGGTACTGGCTTTCTTATTTTTATTTAAGATACTGGCGGTTACCCTGTTTTTCTACCGCGATATAAAAGCGGCGAGGAAGAGGGACCCTGCGGCAAAGAGCTTTCTGGAGATACTGTTTTTGTATCAGGGGCTGCACGCATTAGTTGCCTACCGTCTTGCGCACTTATTGTATAAAACGCATTTTTTCTTCCTGGCGCGGTTTATTTCCCAGGTGACCAGATTTTTTACCGGTATCGAAATACACCCCGGGGCAAGAATAGGCAGGAGGTTTTTTATTGATCACGGCATGGGGGTAGTAATCGGGGAGACCGCGGTGATAGGAGATGACGTGCTTCTTTATCAGGGGGTAACGCTGGGGGGCACAGGAATAGAAAAAGGGAAACGTCATCCTACTATAGGCAATAATGTCGTTATCGGCGCAGGGGCCAAGGTGCTGGGGAATATTTCGGTCGGAGATAATTCCTATATCGGGGCTAACGCGGTGGTTATTAAGGACATACCGGCTAACTCTACGGTAGTAGGCGTGCCCGGAAGGATCACCCGGCAGGAAGGCAGGAAGATAGACAACAATCTTGATCACAGCCATATATTGGATCCTATTATGCAGGCGATGGATGAGTTGCAAAAGAAAATACAGGCCCTGGAGAATAAAAAGTAAGCTAATCTTTAATAGATGCCTATCCGTGTTTATAATTCTTTAACCCGTAAAAAGGAAGACTTTGTCCCGGTAAAGGACCGTTTAGTCAATATCTATACCTGCGGAGTTACCGTGTATGACGAGAGCCACATCGGGCACGCGCGCAGCCTTTTTATCTTCGATTTGATAAGGAGGTTCTTTAGGTCCAGCGGTTTTAGGGTAAGGTTTGTGAGGAATATTACCGATATCGACGATAAGATAATAAACCGCGCAAACGAATTAAAGACCGACTGGGGCAGGCTCGTAAAGAAATATATAAGCAGTTATTACAGGGACCTTGCTTTTTTAGGCATAGGCAAGGCCGATTTTGAGCCGCGCGCTACCAGGAATATCAGGGAGATGATTTCCTACATAAAGGCACTTTTGGATAAAGGCTACGCATATGAGTCGGAGGGGGATGTGTATTTTGATGTCAGGAAGTTTTCCGGATACGGAAAACTTTCCGGGCAGAGCATTTCGCAGATGGAGCACGGTGCGAGGATCGGTGTCTCCGAAATTAAAAGAGACCCGCTGGATTTTGCCTTATGGAAAAAATCTAAACCGGGGGAGCCTTCCTGGCGCAGCCCCTGGGGCTTTGGCAGGCCGGGTTGGCATATCGAGTGTTCCGTAATGAGCAGGAAGTTTTTAAAGACCGATACCCTTGATATACATGCGGGAGGAAGGGATTTGATTTTTCCCCATCATGAAAACGAAATTGCCCAGTCAGAGGCCCTAACGGGCAGGGATTTTGCGAAGTACTGGATCCACCACGGGCTCCTGACGATAAGCGCCCAGAAAATGTCTAAGTCTCTGGGTAATTTTATTACGATAAAGGATTTTGCCGGCAGGTATAAAGACCCCGACCTGCTTAAGCTGTTCTTTCTATCCGCGCATTATGCGCACCCGATAGATTATAATGAGGAGAAAATTATCGAGTCCGCCAAGCAAAAACAGGGCTATGTAGAGTTTTTTGAAAGGTCGGAAAGCTGGTTTTTATCCGGGGCAAAAAGAGAAGAGGAATTTACTAAAGAAGAAAAAGAGAAGATAGATAATATCCGCAGAAAATTTTACGAGGTAATGGAAGACGATTTCAATACACCCCAGGCGCTGGCCTGTCTTTTTGAGCTGGTTGCTTTGGGTTCGCGATTTATTTCGGCGGATAAGGCTAACGCCTTTAGTTATACAAAAAACATCCTAACGGAATTCTTGAAGATTTTGGGTTTATCCGTACCGGCTAAGTTCAGGCTCACCGCAGAGCTAAAGAAGAAGATACGGGAGATGGGTCTTATGCGCAGCAATAAGGATTTTGATAGGGCGGACAACATCAGGGATTTCTTAAAATCGCGGGGGTACACGGCCAGCAATACCGCAGGAGGCGTTACCGTATCCCGCGTAAGAAATAATCTTTAAAGAAAGTCGATAATAAAATGAGGGGAAAATTCATTACGTTTGAGGGGTCGGAAGGCTGCGGCAAGAGCACGCAGTCAAAAATGCTTTTTAACTATTTAAGAAAAAAAGGCCGGAGGGTGGTTTATCTTAGGGAGCCCGGCGCAACTAAGCTAAGCGAGAAGATACGCGATATATTGCTTGATGCAAAAAATGACGCGATGAGCGCGCAGTGCGAGATGCTTCTTTATATGGCTGCCCGGGCGCAGATCGTAACACAGGTGATAAGGCCGAGCCTTGAAAAAGGAATAAGCGTTATCTGTGACAGGTTCCTTGATTCTACCCTTGCCTACCAGGGGTATGGGTTAGGTATGGATATAGGTTTTATAAAGAAAGTAGGCAGGTTCGCGACCTGCGGGATAAAACCGGATTTAACCGTGCTTTTAGATCTTTCTGTGGATAAGGGGTTATGCCACAGAAGGTTTTCCAGCGACCGCATAGAAAAAAGGCCTTTAGCTTACCATTTGAGGGTGCGCCGCGGTTATTTAAGCATAGCCTCTGCCGAAAGAAAGAGAGTAAAGGTTGTTAAGGTGCAGGCAGATAAGAATGAAACCCAGGCTAAAATAAGGGAACTCGTGGAGAAATATGCCTTTTAGCGATATCAGGGGACAGGATAATGCAATAGGCCTGCTTAAGGGTTATATTGACTTAGAACGTTTAGGGTCTGCCTATATCTTTTCCGGACCTTCTTCAGTAGGAAAGAAACTTTCTGCAAAGATCTTTGCCCAGGCGCTTAACTGTAATGATGGCACCGGAGATGCATGCGGGAGGTGTCCTTCCTGCGTGAAGATAGAGAATAACCAGCACCCCGATGTGCATATTATATCCGGGGAAGGCGGCCTAATAAGGATAGAGGAGGTGCGCAGGCTGCAGAAGGATATCAGCCTGAAGAATTACGAGGGGCGTTTCAAGGTATTCATCATAGATGACGCGCATAACCTTACGCCCGAGGCCGCAAACTGCCTTTTAAAGGTTTTAGAAGAGCCCCCGGGGGAAAGCTTGATTATACTTATCACCGATAAGGTCAATCTTATCTTTAAGACAGTCATTTCAAGGTGTAGGATGGTAAAGTTCCGCAGCATAAAAAGAAGCGAGATGGAAAAATACCTGCGCGAGAATTACTTCTTGGAGCCCGATCAGGCGCATTTCATCGCATATTTTTCCGAAGGGAGGTTTGGCAGGGCCGGGGAATTAAAGGACGCGGACATACTAAGGCAAAAGAATTCCATTATCGATAAATTTATGTTCTCCGCGGAAAGCCGTTCGGATATAAATATAAGTGAGAAAAAGGATTTTATATTTACGCTTAACGTATTGTTTTCCTGGTTCAGGGATATCTATCTTTTTAAGGCAGGGGCAGGCGACTCCGAGCTGATTAATTATGACCGCAGGGGAGAGGTAATGAAATTAGCCGATCAGTTTTCTTTCGGGGGGATAGAGAGGATATTTAATGTGTTCTCCAATACGGCATATTATCTCGAGCGCAATATAAACAATAAGCTTCTATTGCATAATTTGAGGGCGCAGATATGCCAGAGTTAGTATTTGTACGTTTAAGGGATTCAGGCCAGGCCTATTCTTATCACAAGGGAGAACTTGCGGTCAAGGAAGGAGACTTTGTGATTGTTGAACATGACCGGGGCCTTGATTACGGTCAGATAGTTCTCTGCCAGGGCCACTTTTTAGATAAGGATTCGGCAAAAGAACCGGCAAAGAAGATAATCCGCATTGCCAAGGATTCTGATTTGAGGCAGATCGAAGAAAACAGGGCAAAGGCGAAGGAGGCCTTTAATTCCTGCAGCAGGAAGATATCCGAGCATAAGCTGGATATGAAGCTGGTGCGTTGCGAATATTCGTTTGACCGTTCGAAAATAATATTTTATTTTACCGCTTCAGGCAGGGTCGATTTCCGCGGGTTAGTCAAGGACCTGGCAAAGATTTTTAAGGCGCGGATCGAGCTGCGCCAGATCGGAGTGCGCGATGAGGCCAGGCTTTTTGGAGGCTTTGGTCCGTGCGGAAGGGAGCTGTGCTGCGCAAAGTTCCTCAAGGACTTTGAACCGGTCACTATTAAAATGGCAAAAGAAGAAGGATTACCGCTGAACCCTCCGAAAATATCGGGCATCTGCGGTAGGCTTATGTGCTGCCTTTCCTACGAATACGAAAGCTATAAGATACTCTCTAAGGGCATGCCCAGAGAAGGGGAACATGTCCATACCCCGAAAGGAAAGGGGAAGGTCATAAGCGTGAATTTCTTTCGGCGCGCCGCATCTGTCCAGCTTGAGGACGGGATGGTAATAGAAGTAACTTACAAGGAAAAAGAGCATGGCAAATAAGTTTTACATTACTACGCCATTGTATTATGTCAATGCCCCTGCCCATATAGGGCATTCTTATACTACCGTTGCCGCCGATGTGTTAAGCCGCTATAAGCGCATGTCCATAGGGAAAGAAAATGTCTGGTTTTTGACAGGCACGGATGAACACGGGCAAAAGATAAAAAAGGCTGCCGATGAAGCAGGACTGGCTCCGCAGGAGTTTACGGATAAGATAAGCGTGCAGTTTAGGGAACTTTGGGCAAAGCTTAATATATCCTACGACGATTTTATCCGCACTACGCAGGAGAGGCACGTAAGGACCGTAGAAAGAGCTTTAGAGATACTCTATCGAAAAGGGGATATCTATGAGGACAAGTATGAAGGTTTGTACTGTACTCCATGCGAGACATTTTGGCTTAAGTCCCAGGTAAAGGAAAACCTTTGCCCCGACTGTAACGGAGCATTGGATAAAATAAAGGAAACAAATTTTTTCTTCAGGATATCCAGATACCAGAAATGGCTTATCGATTACCTGCAGGATAACCCCGGTTTTATCGCTCCGCCGAGCAGGTATGAAGAGACATTAAGTTTTTTAAGAAGAAATACCCTCAATGACCTTTGTATATCGCGGCCTAAGGAGAGATTGAGCTGGGGTATAGAGCTTCCCTTCGCCAGGAATCACGTTACCTATGTCTGGTTTGATGCGTTGATAAATTATATCAGCGCCGTGGGGGAATTCGACGAGAATGCAAGGTATGTCTCTTGCCTTTGGCCGGCGAGCCTGCATCTTATGGCTAAGGATATATTGAGGCAGCATACGGTTTATTGGCCGATAATGCTGCGTGCGCTGGGGATTGAATTACCCAAAAAAGTATTTGCCCATGGGTGGTGGCTTATTAACGAGGGTAAGATGTCCAAGTCTAAGGGTAACACGGTTAATCCCCTTGAAATGATCGAGCTTTACGGATTGGATGCCTACCGTTATTTTTTATTGCGCGACGTGCCTTTTGGCCTGGACGGTAATTTCTCCCAGGAAGGGATTATCAAGCGCTATAACAGCGACCTGGCCAATGATCTAGGCAACCTTGTGTATCGCACGCTTACCATGGTTGAGAAGTATTTTGACGGCTGCGTCCCTTCGGTAGACTTGGAGAAAGAGGTCTCTGATAGCAATGCCTTGAATATAATAGCCAGGGTAAAGGGGATAAAAAATGAGGTTTCCCTGAAGTTAGACGAGCTGAACTTTAGCCTTGCCCTGGAGGCCATATGGGGCCTGATTTCCTTAGCTAACAAGCATATCGAAGAGACAAAGCCCTGGAACCTGCTTAAAGAGGGAAAAACTCAGCAGCTAAAAGTTTTTATCAGGCTGCTTGTTTTTGTTATAAGAGAGGTAGCTGTGCAGGTCTATCCTTTTATGCCGGGCACTTCGGAATCCATATTAGAGCAGATAGGCGAAGATAAGATTAAGAAAGGCCAGCCATTATTCCCGCGCCTGCTTACCTGAAAAGATAAAGAGATGTTACTGGTAGATACGCACTGCCATCTTGATTTTCCCCAATTCGACGCCGACCGCGAAGAGGTCTTAAGGCGCTCTTGCGAGCAGCAGGTAAAACTAATCATAAATGTAGGCTCCAGTATCGAAGGCTCAATACGCTCCGTAGAGCTCGCCCGTAAGTATGAGGCAGTTTACGCCGTAGTAGGGGTTCACCCTCATGAGGCCGACAGGGTAGACCAGGGGTATTTGGATATTTTAAAGAGCTTGGTTAAGAAGAAAAAGGTAATCGGGATAGGAGAGGTGGGCCTGGATTATTTCAGGAATTTTTCCAGCCCTGAAAACCAGTCCAGGCTTTTTATCAGCCTGATTAATCTGGCCAAGGAGTTCGGGCTTCCTTTGGTTGTGCATACCCGTAGCGCGCAGGAGGAGACCTTGAGGATATTGAAGGATGCAATGCCTGTAAAGGCGTTGGTGCATTGTTTTTCCGGGGACAGGGATTTCCTTAAGGCCTGTCTTGACCTGGGATTTTTCGTTTCTTTCACCTGTAATGTAACTTATAATAAGTCAGGCGCGCTTAAGGAAATCGTAAAGATTATCCCCCCGGACAAGTTTATGCTTGAGACAGATGCCCCTTACCTTTCGCCTGAAGGCCTGCGCGGCAAGAGGAATGAGCCGATGCATATAAGGGCCTTGGCTGAATATATAGCTGCCTTAAGAGGGGTAAGCCTTGAAGATGTAGCAAACAGGACAACCGAGAATGCCTTTAATTTTTTTAACCTGAAATGAAACCTTTGATAAGCATAGTAAGATGCAGCGATTATGATCCCGGTCTGGTAAATGAAGCGGTAGAAAAATCTATCAGCCTGATCGGAGGAGTCGGCAATTTTGTAAAGCCGGGTTCAAGGGTGTTGGTAAAGCCTAACCTGCTTATGGCGAAAGAGCCGGAGTCGGCAATAGTTACGCATCCGCATGTCCTGCGCGCAGTGATAAGGATACTAAAGAATATCAACTGCAGGATAATGGTGGGCGATGGTCCGAGCGTCTGGGGCAATCAGATAGAGAATGTGGATGACGTCTACCGCATATCCGGGGTGCTTAAGGTGTGCCGGGAAGAGGATGTCGAGCTGGTGAAGTTTGAAAAGAGGAGGATGCGCAAGAAATTCCCCCTCACTGCTTATCTGGATGAGGTAGATTGCCTGGTAAACGTCCCGAAATTTAAATCCCATGAGTTTACCCTGATGAGCGGGGCGGTCAAGAACCTTTTTGGGCTTGTGCCCGGGACTTACAAGACAGAGTTGCACAAGAATTACTTTGACCCGCGCAGCTTTTCGAATATCCTGGTTGATATACTTTATGAGGCAAAGCCATGTTTTACGGTAGTAGACGGAATTACCGCTTTAGAAGGAGATGGTCCGGCAACAAGCGGGAAAATAAAAAAGCTGGGTCTTTTGATTGCCGGGAGCGACTGCGTGGCAATTGATGCAGTAATATCCAAGATTATGGGTATTGAGCCATTTGAGGTTTTTAGTACCAGGATTGCCGCGGACAGGGGGTTAGGCCAGGCAGATATAAACTGCATAAAGATAACAGGGGAGAGCCTTGCGGGCGTAATCGATAAGACTTTTCTGCTTCCTTCTAATTCTTTAATCAGAAAGAAGATCCCCGGGCCGGTAAAGAAACTGATTAAAAGACTCGTGCGCTATTACCCTGTGCCGCTAAGCGATAAATGCATAAGGTGCCTTGCCTGCGTTAAGATCTGCCCTTCTAAATGCATTTCCATGTCCAAAAATGGCATAGTCTTTGATTATAAGAAATGCATTGCCTGTTTCTGCTGCCAGGAGGCATGTCCGGAAGCGGCAATTAAAGTCGGGAAGAGTTTATTTGCCAGGTTTATAGGATTATAGCCTTAGTGAGAAAGGTGATCGAGCCATGGATTTATCGACGATAAGGTGGAAGGATAACTTAATCAGAATCATCGACCAGACCAGGCTTCCGCATGAATTGACTTATCTTGATATTGACAATATCTTTAAACTGCGCAGGGCAATCAGGAGCCTGCAGGTAAGAGGAGCGCCTGCGCTTGGCGCTGCCGGTGCCTTGGGGCTTTATCTGGGGGCTAAGCGTATCAGGACAAAAGACTTTTTTAGGTTCAGGAGAAAACTTCTTTCTGCGTACGAATATCTTGCCTCCTCTCGGCCTACTGCCCGCAATCTTTTTTGGGGGTTGGAAAGGGCGCTTCGTTCTGCCGGAAGGGCAGCGGATACCGAGGAGGCCAAAGAGCTTATCCTGCAAGAGGGTTTAAAAATAATTGAAGAGGACAAGGTTTCCTGCCGCAAGATAGGCATTTTTGGCGCATCCCTGGTTAGGGATAAGGATACTATACTTACGATTTGTAATGCGGGGATATTGGCTACCGTAGATTACGGCACTGCGCTGGGAGTTATCTACAAGGCTAGGGAGGAGGGCAAGAGAGTTAAGGTTTACGCACTGGAGACCCGCCCGCTCTTGCAGGGAGTTAGGCTTACCGCCTGGGAGCTTAAAAAGAAAGGGGTAGATGTAACGGTTATTTGCGATAACGCGGCGGCCTTGCTTATGAAGGATTCAAAAGTTGACAAGGTAATTGCCGGGGCAGACAGGATTGCCTTAAACGGCGATACGGCGAATAAAATCGGTACCTACAACCTGGCAGTATTATGCGCTTACCACCGGGTGCCTTTTTATATCGCAGCGCCTCACTCGACATTCGACCTTTCTATAAAGAACGGCAGAGACATTGCTATTGAGGAGAGAAGCCCGGAAGAGATTACCGGTATTTACCCGAAGAAAAAGGTTGCCCCGGCAGGGGTGCGCACCTTTAACCCGGCTTTTGATGTTACGGAGGCAAGGCTTATTACCTCTTTTATTACGGATAAGGGGATTATTAAGCCACCTTTCTTAGGGAACATAAGGAAGGCGTTATGTTGATCAGCGATTTAGGAGAATTTGGGGTTATCAGGAGGCTAAAGAATAAGATTCGGTTAAAGGGGAATGTTTTTTTGGGGCCGGGAGATGACTGCGCTGTGCTCAAGTACGACAAGGAGCGTTTTCAGCTTTTTACCTGCGATATGCTTATAGAGGATGTCGACTTTAGGATCAAGGATGACCCGTATTTAGTCGGGAGAAAGGCGATTGGCGTCTCATTAAGCGATATTGCCAGTTGCTGCGGAATCCCGACCCATTGTCTGGTTGCCGCAGGTTTTAGAAAGAATATGAAGATAAAATATTTGGACAGGATTTTTAAAGGCATGCTTGATATCTGCCGGGAATTTAAGGTTAATCTGGTGGGGGGGGATTTAAGCTCAAGCAAGAAGGTTACTATTGACGTAAGCATGCTCGCCCTGGTGGAGAAGAGAAAGATAACCCTGCGTAGCCTGGCCAGGCCCGGAGATTATATCTTTATGACTGGCAGCTTCGGAGATGCTTCAAGCGGGAAACATTTTAAATTCATTCCCCGCGTAAGGGAGGCAAGATTTCTCGCGGAAAACTTCAAGGTCCATGCGATGATTGATATTTCCGACGGGCTAGCCCAGGATTTAAGGCATATATTAAGAGAGAGCTCAACCGGAGCAATAATTTATGAGGAGCTTCTGCCCTTAAGCAGGAGGGCGAGGAATTTATCTTCTGCCTTAAGAAGCGGCGAGGAGTTCGAGCTTGTCTTTACCCTGCCGCGCAAAGAGGCAATAAGGTTGATAAAGAGAAGGATTATCAATTTCAGCCTTATCGGGGAGATAGTGGAACGGAAAGCAGGGTTTAAGCTGGTTGGGAGTTCTGGGAGAATAAGGGATTTAGGCCTTAAGGATTTATTCTTATCGGGATTCAGACATTTCTAATGAAAATTATATCGCGCTCCGAAAAAGAAACTATAAGGATAGGCAGGCGTATTTCCGGTTTTTTAAAGCCCGGGGATATTATCTGCCTAGACGGAGAAATAGGTTTTGGCAAGACGGTCCTGGCCAAGGGGATCGCCCTGGGGCTGGGCGTAGAGGCCTTTAAGGTTACAAGCTCTTCTTTTGTCCTGATTAGAGAGCACCGCGAAGGCAGGCTCCCCTTTTATCACTTTGATTTATACAGATTAAAGGAGCCTATGGAGATAGCTGCGCTGGGTTATGAGGAATACTTGTATTCGGACGGCATAAGCGTTATAGAATGGCCCGGAAGGCTAGGTTGTCTCTTGCCTAAAGAATTTCTTATGGTAGAATTTGGTTATCAGGGAGAGCATAAAAGGTCTTTAAGGCTTTCAGGGCCTGCGCCGCGTTATAGGGAGTTAATAAAGAGGCTGAATGAAGATATTATCCGTTGATACAAGCACAAAATTCCTTACCCTTGCAGTTTATAACGAAGGCAGGGTGTGTGAATATAACCTGGAAACGGGAAACAGGCTTTCTGTCTTGCTCGTGCCGCATATAAAAATAGTGCTTAAGGCAGCCGGCATGAGTTTGCGCGATATAGATTATTTTGCCTGCGGGTTGGGCCCGGGTTCTTTTACCGGCTTAAGGATAGGGGTAAGCGCGGTAAAGGGTTTTTCTTTTGCGCTGAATAAGCCGGTTATCGGCATACCCACCCTTGATGCCTTGGCAATGAATGTTCCTTCGTGCGCTAAATATAAGAATATAATTACTGCGGTTGACGCCAAGAGGGAGATGGTTTATTTCTGTGCGTATAAGAACAAGGATAACCGTTGTGTGAAGACTGCGCCATATTCTTTG
>JACCDG011768910.1_pt1 | contig 17746 bp, 12 predicted proteins | sample 7442471 | NCBI WGS metagenome assembly JACCDG01 (sample SAMN15323444, study PRJNA562643) | freshwater metagenome | isolation source: river surface water | place: USA:Blue River Watershed | collected 2017-08-17 | reverse complement strand
TTGTATCAGCACTTCTTCACCCATTGCATTGTACAGGTGCACATACCTGCTTTCGTCAAAAATACTCACCGGTTCATTTAGCCGGAAATGCAATAAATCTTGTACCGGATTCGGATACAGCAGTAAAGAACCTGATTCCTTTGCTTTGGGCTCAATACCCGAAATTTGGCAGCCATAATAAAAACAACCGTTCGTATCGGCTTTTACTATCCAGTTGTCATACTCCCAGCGTATCGGTATAGTATCATGTGTTGTTAATGTACCCGCAGAACCAATACAATAAATATAGCCATTCTCTGCTTCCACTAAATCATATATTCTGTTCTCACGCGATACAGAATCGATAAAAGTGCGCTGGTAATTCAAGCTGTCGCCATTCTCATTTACTAAGAGCATAGTGGCGATATAAGTACCGCTGGGTTGACTAGCATAAGGAGTTGTGTTTATACCGACTGCATAAATCTTATTCGAGGCGCTACGCAGTATACGGTATAACTGAATATAAGCCTGGGTAGGCCCGTAACTCTTCTGCCATACAATATGCCCATCCGACTTACGTATATTGGTAAGGGTTTGCCGGCTGTATACCGTTCCTAAGGGCGGGCTGGGCTGGTGTATGCCCATGCCGCTGCCTATCAGGTAACTGCTATCGCTCAGTTCCGTTATATCCCCAATATAATCCTCATACGGTGTGTAATAACTTTGTACCCAGCTTACATTAAATGCCGAATCGAGTTTGGTAACCTGAAGGTTAGAATAACCCCAGCTCGGGGTTTCCAGCAAATTCTCCAAAGCCACATAGCCACCGTCCATGGTGCGCTTGAGCCGGTAATAACCTCCAAATAAATTCGGGATTTTTATGGTCTTTCTCCACAATTCATTTCCATTTAAGTCAGTCTTTAATAAAAATGCATCCCCCTTAATTTCAAACTCTTTACTTTGCCCGTATAGAATGACTCCTGCATGATCCATCAGGTGGCCGGCAAAAATAATTGTTGAATCATTAGGATTAATAAAAGTACGATGCCATAGGGTATCTAAGTTCTTATCTAACTTCCATAACATACCCCTGAAATGAGGGACAGTACCACCATAAAAGTCATCGCCTATAACTCCCGAAATAAAATAACTACTGTCGCTAGCGTTCAAAGTAATCCTGTCATAGGTTACATAAGTTTTAGTATTACTAGTAATGTTGCTCCTTTTCAAAACACTTCCGTTTTCACCGAATTTATATACATCGAGTTGACTGGTTGTGTTTATGGTAGCATTATCTGAAGTGGTAACATAAAAATTTCCAACTTTTAATATGCCTTTAATTTCCTCTTGTCTAATGCTATCACCAAACACTACATTATAATACGAAGGAGGCATTTGTCCTTTTAATAACAAGGAGTATGATATAAAAAGGAGTATTGTTTTTGTTTTCATGCAGAAAGAAATAAAAGGGGGGAGCATTCCCCCCTAAATTACAACTATTCTTTAATCCATTTCGGATTTCACTTTGGTAATTACCTATGGATAAATATGTTTAGGCCAATCGACTGAAAGGAGAATTGGCCTAAACATATTTCTAAAATGGCATTATTAATCGCATCAAGATCAATTACCCCTGTGCTTCTTTTCCGCTTTTTGTCTTTCAATTTTTTCCTTTTAACTTGAACCCTCTATGGATGAGGGCTACCTTGCGCTGGGTATATTTTTAATTGGGGTATATGCCTTTGCCTTTGGCATTATCAATTACAGTTATTTCAAAAACCGCCGTAGTTTGAATGGTTTGTTTGCCTTCAGGCGCGAACGATTTCTGTCCTTTGTGGTAACAGGCGTTATCATTACCGTTTTTATAACGCTAATTACCAAACCCCATTTCAGGTTTCAGGATCCGGATACCGTACTGGAATATGCCGACAGGGAACAACTCTATTTCCATAAGCTGTGGGCCTATTATACCAAGGTAAAACAGAATCCTTATGATTTTGAATCGGTCTTTTACCTGCACGAAACACACCTGCAAACGCAGGATCACAAGCAGGACTATACCCCCGAATCGCAGCAAATGGCCCGCGATATACGCAGCGGTTCAGATTATGAAATACTTACCACCTCCGGAGATATTCGGGAGCGGGATCTGGGTTATTTCGGACTCGCCGCAACGCGCTATGTATACCACAATGAACGTAAAGAAGTTATAGACTGGCTCAACAAAATACAGGATAGCACCAAACCTTTTGTAAATTATTTAAAAGCCACCTGCTTAACTCCCGCTAATACAGAGGAAATTATTGAGCTGTTAAAAAAAGAAATAAACCGGAAAGGCGCCCTGAAACAATCGGTAGGGCTCTTGTGCCTGCAATACCTGAAGCAGGAACGTGATAAAGAAGCGGTAAACCTGTATGAAGATGCCAGCCTTAGAAATTACCTTTCTCCGGAACTTAAGGCGCGTATTGCTTACCGGAATGACTTTTTTCTGGATTATGTCTGGCTTTGTCTCGTACAGATATTTAAAGGAAGCAGCCTTACAGTATTGTTGGGTGCGCTGCTCATATTGGGTATATGGTTTTATTTTCTCGACAGTATCGATCCCTACGAAAAGGAAGACCGGCGGAACATGTTTCTAATGTTGCTGGCCGGGGCACTGAGTGTATTGCTGGCCGATTATGCGTATTCTGCTTTTCATAATCACTCGTCCTTTGTACGCAATGAAAACGATGGGCAGGATTTGCTCTACTATATTTTTGTGGTGGGAAGTATAGAAGAAGTAGTTAAGATACTTCCACTCCTGCTGCTGTTGCTATTTACTAAAAAACTGAACGAACCGATTGATTACGTGCTTTATGCCTCGCTGAGCGCTTTGGGCTTCTCCGTATTGGAGGATGTAATGTATTTCAATAATTATCCCGTGGACAGTATATATAACCGGGGCATATTTACCAGCCTTACGCACATGGCCGATACTTCTTTTATAGCTTATGCACTGGTGCTGGCTAAATACTATTATAAGAAACATACTGCCTGGTTAGTATTGGGTGGTTTCCTTTGCGCCATTATTTCGCATGGAGTATACGATTTTTTTATCCTCAACAATAACTGGTCGGTTTGGATCGTGCCCTTTCTGATACTGATGTTGCAAACCTGGTGGTTCATACATATTGTAAATAACTGTCTGAATAATGCCCCTTCCTATAGTCAGCACCTGAATATAAATACCAAAGTGCTGGCCTCGGTAGTATGTGGCGGTTTGGTGCTATTGATGTTGCTCGTATTTATACACGTAGCGTTTACTTTAGACCCGAAATATGCCATCTGGAAATTATTTAATGCTACCATGTACTACATGTACCCCTTATGCTTTTTAAGCATTTGTATAAACCGCATCGATGTTTTCTTTGGCGAATGGGATCGCTTCAGTTTAAGGCAATTTGTGAATCCGAAAATATTTTTCGGCGGCGAGAATCCTCATTATTCGGAGATGGTGGGAAGAACCATTGTTTTTTTTCCGCATGGCCGCAAGACCAAAACCCTGACTAAATTACTGCCCTTAAAGGCCTTTATTTACGATCGGGAAAAATTTGGCGATTATAAAGGATGGTTTCGGGTAATAGCGGAAATACCCAGTGCACCGGAAGATAAACGGATCTTGCAATTGTATATCCGCACACAGGAAAACGAGGCGCCGGTTTTACAAAACAAACGCAATGTGGTACTCATCTACCGTGCCAAAGACCTGAGTATGATGGAACGGTACAATAAACAACTGCAAGACATTACTTTTGTAGATTATGCCGAAATAAAATTCTTTACCGAAAAGAAAGAAGATGACAAAAATTTACTGACATCCGGATAAATATAAATCCCTATTTCACAATCCCCTCCAGTTTGAACAAAAAAGCAAAATTACGTGCCAGATAGTCTATGACGTGAAAATTGAGCATTATCGAACCGGGAAAATAAATTCGGTCATCGAGCTAACCTCGCAATTATCAAACGATTCAGGGGAAATAAAAAAGCCAGTCTTATCTAATTTAGAAGATAAGACCGGCCTAGTACCCGGAGCCGGGGTCGAACCGGCATATCAGTGAAGATACTGGTGTTTGAGACCAGCGCGTCTACCAATTCCGCCATCCGGGCATTGTTTTAAGAACAAAAATACCAAATCAGCTATTCCGAAAGTTATCGGAAATGTTCATCCGACCTTTTTGTTGAGAACCTGCAATAATACACGGCTTTTCAACGAGAGGGCGTAAAATTAACCTTTTGACCCAAATATTCAAAATAGATTTGAAAAAATATTGCCGTACGAGCTAATTTCACTACCTTTGCGGCCCTAATAAAATTATGGAATCGCAGGTAAGAATATTTTCAGGAACCGCTACCCGCTACCTGGCCGAAAAAATAGCCAAAGCTTATGGCTCCGGTTTGGGCAATGTAAATATTATCCGTTTCAGCGACGGAGAAATGCAGGTTTCTTTTGAGGAAAGTGTGCGTGGACAAAGCGTTTTTCTTATTCAAAGTACCTTTCCGCCCGCAGAAAACCTGATGGAATTATTGCTGATGATCGATGCCGCAAAAAGGGCATCGGCCAAGGAAATTATTGCTGTGGTTCCTTATTTTGGTTATGCCCGTCAGGATCGTAAAGACCAGCCCCGTGTGGCTATCGGAGCCAAATTGGTTGCGGATATGTTGCATGTGGCGGGTGCTACAAGGGTTATGACCATGGATTTACATGCCGATCAGATTCAGGGCTTTTTTGATGTACCTGTGGATCACCTCTACGCTTCTACTATATTTATGCCTTATATTCAAAACCTGATGCTGCCCGATTTAACCATGGCGGCGCCGGATATGGGCGGCAGTAAAAGGGCCAACGCCTATTCGAAGCATCTGAAATGTGACATTGTTATTTGTTATAAGCAACGTACCAAGGCCAATGTGGTTGATCATATTACCGCCATAGGGGAAATAGAAGGGCGAAATATTATGCTGGTGGATGATTTGATAGATACCGGGGGAACCCTTTGTAAAGCGGCTGACATGATGATGGAAAGGGGGGCTAACAGTGTGCGGGCCATTTGTACTCACCCTTTACTGTCGGGCAAGGCTTACGAAAACATTGAGAAATCAAAAATGACAGAACTGATTGTTACCGATACGGTACCTTTAAGGCAGGAAAGTCCTAAAATAAAGGTTATAACTGTGGCCGATCTGTTCGCCAAAGTAATACGCAGTGTTCACAGTTATGAGTCCATCAGTTCTAATTTTATTGTATAGCTAATACCGCCTGAATCATAAATAGAAAAACCGGCAAACATGCGCTTAAAGGCGGAAGCGTGTAATTGCCACAAAAATAAAATAACATAACATAACATGAAAACAGTATCATTGAGCGGTTCGTTACGTACGAACGTAGGGAGTAAAGATGCGACCGAATTAAGGGCAAAAGGCATGGTGCCTTGTGTACTTTACGGTGGTCAGGAACAAATCCATTTTTATTCTGATATCAGGAATTTTAAGAACATCGTGTATACTCCGGAGGTATCTCTTGTTGAATTGGATATCAACGGAAAAAAATACAATTCCATACTTCAGGAAGCTCAGTTTCATAAACTCAACGACAGGCTTATCCACGCCGATTTTCTGGCTGTAAAAGAAGATAAACCAATTGTGGTGGAACTTCCTGTAAAAACTGAAGGCGCTGCGGAAGGGGTTAAAGCCGGAGGTAAACTTACCCTTAAAACACGTAAACTCCGTGTGAAAGCTTTGGCGAAAGACCTGCCCGATGCCATTACCGTAAATATTGAAAACCTGGGTATTGGTAAGTCTATTGCTGTGGGCGATATTAAGCTGGAAGGTGTGCAATTACTGAATGCTAAAAATGTTACGGTAGTATCTGTAAATGTTACCCGTGCTGTGGCTCAAGCTGAGCAGGCTGCTGCGAAAGAAGAGAAAAAAGCTGCTCCGACACCGGCTGCTGCTGCAAAAAAATAGATGTATATTACCCCGCTATAAAAACCCTCCTGCAAAGGAGGGTTTTTTATTTTTATATAGAGCCACTGCTCTATAAAATAATCGGTACAATACCGTTTGGAAATATGTATTATACCAATGTAATTCCGGCTGTTCCGGGAATAGTTTTTGGACTATTTCTCCTTAACATTGGTATAATTCGTACTTTTGCAGGGTTCAATTAATACTTTTCCGTTGTGACCATAGAAGTTATGAAATCGAAACTGCACCGGGTTCGGGTTACTGAAGCGAACCTGGATTATATAGGCAGTGTAACTATTGATGAGGATTTGATGGATGCTGCCAACCTGATTGAAAATGAAAAGGTCGATATTTATAATTACCGTAACGGTGAACGTTTTAACACCTATGTAATAAAAGGCGCACGGGGTTCCGGTGTTATATGCCTGAATGGACCTGCTGCCCTCAAGGTCAGACCCGATGATGAGGTAATTATCGTTTCTTATGCAGCTATGGATTTTGAGGAGGCAAAGAAGCACAAACCCTGGGTGGTGTTTCCGGACAGCCGTACCAATAAGTTGAAAAAATAATTGAAGCCCCGTTTAAAATCCATACTGCAGTATTCCGTGCTTTTTGGCCTGGTAGTATTTCTCATGTGGTGGATGCTTCAGGGCATAGCAGATAAAAAAGAGGAGATATTCCGGGCTTTTCGTGAAGCCAATTATCTTTGGGTTTTTTTGTCCCTGACCGCCGCTTTTGTTAGTCATTTTATCAGGGCTTACCGTTGGAAATATATGCTGGAACCGCTTGGATTTCAACCCAAGATTGGTAATTCGCTCAAAGCGGTTTTTATAGGGTATTTTGCCAATTACCTTGTTCCCCGCATGGGTGAAGTGTCGCGCTGCAGTATTATAAGTCGGGAAGAAAAAGTACCATTTCAGAAAGCTCTTGGAACAGTGGTTACGGAGCGCATAGTGGACATGTTGCTTTTGCTGCTGGTGTTCGTGCTTACTTTGTTGTTTCAATTTAATGAGCTCATCGGGCTCACCCGAAAATACATTCTCCTACCCCTGCAAACAAAATTGGGCGGATTGACAGAAAAGCCATTGTTCCTCCTGGTGCTGGCAGTGTTATTCGTGTCTGTAATTGCAGTTGTTTTTATTTTTCGTAAAAAAATACAAGCACTTCTCAGTGGCAAATTCGGTAATCTGATAAAAGGTTTTGGCGAAGGAATTAGTTCTGTGGGAAAAATGAATAGTCCGGGAGCCTTTATTTTGCAAAGTGTATTGATTTGGGTAATGTACCTTCTGGGAATCTATTTTTGTTTTTTTGCGCTCCGTGAAACGGCTGTGTTGGGCTTGTCTGAAGGCCTCACGATTTTGTTGTTTGGTACATTTGGCGTCATTTTTACACCGGGCGGCCTTGGCGCATACCATCTTATTGTGATGCAAATTTTATTGTATTATGGAATTGCTGAGGCCGTTGGATTTGCTTTTGCCTGGCTGGTATGGGGCTCGCAGTTCATTCTGATTGTTTTTCTCGGTTTAATTAGTTTATTTTTTCTGGGTATTGGAAAAAAGCAGGAACATGCCGCAACTTAACTACATTCAGCGTAAAATTCTTTTGCGGGAGCAATTCATGAAACTGTTGCACCGCTGGCGTCTTTTGGGTAAAAAAGTGGTATTTACCAATGGCTGTTTTGATATTTTGCACCTGGGTCATATAGAATACCTGAGTAAAGCCCGCGACTGTGGCGACGTGCTGGTGGTCGGGCTTAATTCGGACGATTCGGTAAAACGCCTCGGCAAATCGCCTGAGCGACCAATAAATCAGGAACAGGCGCGCGCCACCCTTCTGGCTTCACTAATTTTTACCGATGCCATTGTGCTGTTTAATGAAGATACGCCTTACGAACTGATAAAAGCCATACAGCCTGATGTGCTGGTAAAGGGCAACGATTATAAGCCGGAAGAAATAGTGGGCTATGACATTGTAAAGGCTCGTGGCGGCGAAGTGCTGACCATTCCGCTAACCGAAGGTTATTCTACCACATCCATCCTTTCAAAAGTGGGCCGCTGAGGGTTAATATTTCTTAACAAAATAAGTCACCCTAATCCCCCTTATTTCTGTAACTTCAATGCTGATTTTATTACAGGAAGTATAGCGTGAATCAACTAAAGAAACTTAGCGGGCAAACTGCCATTTATGGATTGAGTACCATATTGCCACGCTTCCTGAATTACCTGCTTACTCCGCTGCTTACCTACATTTTTAACCGTACGGTTGAGTTTGGTGTAAACGCCGAAATATACGCTTATATCTCATTCATCAATGTCATTTTTACCTATGGCATGGAAACTGCTTTTTTTAATTTTGCCAGTAAAAACGAAAATAAAAATGTAGTGTATAGTACTGCACTTATTTCTATCCTGTCTTCTACCGGGTTCTTAAGTTTGATATTATTGGCGGGCTCTTCTTTAATTGCCACAGCTATGGGATATACCGGCCATACCAATTACATTATATGGTCGGTAGGTATTATTGCCACCGATGCCTTGATGGCCATTCCATTTGCCCGGCTGCGCCTGAACAATAAAGCCCGGCGTTTTGCAGGGATAAAAACCCTGAATGTCCTTATCAATATCTCCCTGAATGTTTTTTATTTTGTTATCTGTAAACACGATTATGAGTTAAACCTTACAGGTGAGCCTGCAAGTACCTGGGCAGGGTTTTACAATCCTGTAACGGGCATAGGCTACGCATTTCTGGCTAATCTTATTGCCAATCTGGTTTCGCTGGCCTTGCTGAGTCCCGAATTTATCGGCATCGGCTATGTCTTCGATAAGAAGCTATGGAAAGAAATGATCGTATATGCCCTGCCTTTGTTGTTAGTAGGGTTGGCTGGTATGGTTAACGAAACTTTCGATCGGATTATTCTCAAGTATCTTCTGCCTCCCGGTGTGGGTCAGTCGGAGATTGGTATTTATGGAGCCTGTTATAAAATCGCCATTCTAATGACGATTTTCATACAAGCTTTTCGTTATGCTGCAGAACCTTTTTTCTTTAGTCAGGCCAGGAGCAACGATTCCAGGAAAATGAATGCGGTGATCATGAAATATTTTGTAATCGCCTGTTCTTTTCTGTTTCTGGCCACCATGATGAATCTAAAATGGATACGTTATTTTGTACACGAGAATTTCTGGCCGGGTCTATCCGTTGTACCCATACTTTTATTAGCAAACCTTTTTCTGGGCATTTATTATAATTTATCCATCTGGTTTAAGTTAACCGGCCAAACCCGTTTTGGAGCCTATATTACTATTGCAGGGGCAATTATAACCCTGGCAGTTAATTTTATGTTCATTCCCCGATACAGTTATGCCGCTTCCGCCTGGGCAACATTTTTATCGTATGGCTGTATGATGGTGTTGTCTTATTTTATGGGAAGAAAACATTATCCGGTTAACTATAACCTTCGGAGTTTTACCTTCTTTTTTGGAGCAGCATTATTACTCTATCTGGTTTCAATGAGCTATCAGGGCAATTGGAATATTTATCTTGAACTGATACTGAACAATATATTGCTGGGTATTTACATCTGGCTATTTTATAAATTTGAACTCCCGAATTTAAAACAGGTAAAACATGCAGGTTAAAATTGTAAACAAGAGCAAACACGCCTTGCCCGAATACGCTACAGCGCTTGCTGCCGGTATGGATTTGAGGGCCAACATCGAAACCCCGCTTGAATTAAAACCCCTGGAGCGTAGTCTGGTTCCTACAGGTTTGTTCATTGAATTACCTCAGGGAACGGAAGCACAGATACGCCCTCGTAGCGGGCTGGCTTTTAAAAATGGCATTACTGTACTTAATTCCCCGGGAACCATTGATGCTGATTACAGAGGTGAGGTGAAAGTGCTGCTGGTAAATTTATCCAATATTACTTTTACAATCCAGGATGGCGAGCGCATTGCTCAAATGGTAATAGCCCGTCACGAACAGATAAAATGGCTGCTAGTGGAAGTGCTGGAGGAAAGCAACAGAGGATCAGGGGGCTTTGGACATACGGGAACGAAGTGATTTGAAGATCAGAGAGATTAGCGGATTAGCTGGTTGATTTTGGATGAAGCTGCTCTGAGACAATGATGCCGGATACAATGAATTTTAAATTCTGAACCTAAATAGAAATGAAGACAATTAACAATTTTAATTTTTCCGGGAAAAGAGTCCTTATTCGCGTCGACTTTAATGTTCCGCTGAATGAACAATTTAATGTTACAGATAGAACACGCATACATGCAGCTTTACCAACACTTAAAAAAATACTGAACGAGGGGGGAAGCATTGTGCTGATGTCGCACCTGGGTCGGCCAAAAGACGGGCCTGCCGACAAATACTCATTAAAACATATTGTAAAAACGGTTTCGGAAGAATTGGGACAACCTGTAAAATTTGCCGGTGATTGCATAAGTGAAGAGGCCTATCAGCTCTCCTCTGCACTGAAAACCGGAGAAGTACTCTTGTTGGAAAATCTGCGCTTTTATAAAGAAGAAGAAAAAGGCGATGAAACCTTCGCTCAAAAATTAAGTAGACATGGCAACTTCTATATCAACGACGCCTTTGGTACGGCTCACCGTGCACATGCCTCTACAACGATCGTTGCAAAATTCTTTAACAATGAACATAAATGCCTCGGGTATGTTATGGCCGGAGAAGTAAGCAGTATCAATAAAGTATTGAATAATGCCGAAAAACCGTTTACCGCAATTATTGGCGGAGCCAAGGTGTCGGACAAAATTCTGATTATAGAACAATTAATGAACAAAGCCAATAACATTATTATTGGCGGTGGCATGGCTTTTACTTTTGTAAAGGCCATGGGCGGACAAATAGGCAAATCGCTTTGTGAGGAAGAGCGACTGGACACTGCAAGGGATTTATTACAAAAGGCTAAAAATAAAGGCGTAAATATATACATTCCTACTGATGCCGTTATTGCCGACAACTTTTCAAACGATGCCAATAAAAAGAACAGTGCCATCAATAGTATTCCGGATGGCTGGATGGGCTTAGATATTGGCCCGGAAACCAGCAAAAAATACGACGAGGTGATCCGCTCTTCTAAAACTATTTTGTGGAATGGCCCTATGGGTGTCTTTGAAATGAGTAGCTTTGAGCAGGGAACCAAAGCCGCTGCAGATAGTATTGCTGCGGCTACCAAAACAGGTGCTTATAGCCTTATTGGGGGGGGCGATAGTGTTGCGGCTATTAATAAATACAATATGGCTGCTGAAGTAAGTTATGTAAGCACCGGAGGCGGAGCCTTACTGGAATATATTGAGAACGGTAGTTTACCGGGAGTGAAGGCCATTGAAGATTAACTGATGAAATAATTGGATGATTTGAAAGTGAAATACCCATGATTCTGCTAACACAAAAACGAATGAGGGCAAATGTGTAGTGAGCATTTGATCCAAGTGGAGCAAAAACTATAGGTGTACAATATGACAAAAATATAAAAACATAATCTACGTATGTAATTGATTGGTTAATTTCTCTCCACTCCGAATCCCGAACTATAAACCCCAAACTATCTGAAGTATGAAATAACCATGTTTCCGGGAACACAAACAATGATGAAGTTTATCCCAAACTGGTTATTCCATATGACAATTTTAATACAATAAACTACATATGAAAAAACATCTAGTATATCTGTTAGGGTTAATGCCCGTTTGTGTCTTTTCACAAATAGACCTGGGTACGCCCATAGCCACTGGTAAAGGTGGCGCTGCTACCGCTATTACGCACGACTGGCAATGTCTGGGAATTAATCCGGCCAACCTCGGTTACAGCGATAATTACAAATTCTCACTGGGCTTATTGAACGCCGGTTTTAGTGCACAATCGCAGGCGCTCGATTATAAAACCATTTACAACGCAGCCGTGCATCCGTCGGAGCCATTTACGATTCCGGATAAACAAAAACTTGCCCAAAAATTTTCCACACCCGACGGATTAAATTTATACGGGAATATCAACTGGCTGGCAGCATCGGTTTATTTTCCTAAACTGGGGGGGATTGCCATTAATCTGCGCGATCGTATGAATGGCCATGCCACACTTTCAAAAAATGCCGCTGATATTATTTTTAACGGAGCCAACGCTATTCCTTATCAGGACACAAGCATTTACCATCAACCGGTAGGCTATGTACTGAATGGTACCCATGCCAGCTATTACCATTACCGGGAACTTAATATCGCTTACGGGCGAAGATTATTAGGTAAAGAAGAAGGTGTACAACTCTTTGGAGGAGCCGGGTTTAAGTATTTGTGGGGTATTGCCGACATGGATGTAAAAGCCGAAGGGAATAAAGTGAGTGGTCATGCCTCCTTTAGCAACAATTATGGTTTTAATCCGGAATTCATTAAGAATTATAAACCGGAAAATACCAACTATATGTTTAATACCGTGGGCAATGGTTACGCTATTGACCTTGGTGCAGGGCTGAAATTTAAGAACACGCTCACTTTTGCAGCCGCACTTACCGATTTGGGAAGCATAAACTGGAAAAAAAACAATGTGTTGGTGTTTGATACGACTATGCCCAAACTGGATAGCTCCCAGGTGGGAATTAGTAATTGGGATCAGAACTCTATTGCGGGATTTTTGTATAATAGTGTTACAAATGCTGTTCATTTTAGTGGTGGAGCACCTTATTCTACATCACTTCCAACCCGTTTACGTCTGGGTGTGGGCATGAAATTAGGCAAGCGTATACTTCTGGGTTTTGATGCCGTTATGCCTATGAATAATGCCAATGGAAACCTGCAAACTACTTTCCTTGCTCTGGGAGGGGAAATCAATCTCTGGGGCACAGCTAAGCTAAGCACAGGAATTTCCGGCAATAAAAATTACGGATTTGCGGTGCCGCTTGGATTTACACTGGGCACACTGGGCATTACCGAATTTTATGTAGCCACTAATGATATCCTGTCCTATATTGGCTTGTCGCCTAATCCGCAATTATCGTTTGCAGTGGGTGTACTCCGTTTCAATCTGAAAAACCCGCTGGTAAACGAAGCAAAGTAAATGAGCGGGCGGTTTCAGCAACAAGTGGTTTGGATTACCGGGGCTTCATCGGGCATAGGAGAAGCCTTAGTGCATGCCTTTGCACAGCAGGATGCCTGTGTTGTTTTGTCGGCCAGGAGGGAAGAAGAACTCCAAAGGGTGGCCAAAGAAGCAGGATTAAACCATACAAACAGCCTTATCCTTCCCTTCGACCTACAGGATACTTCAAAGGCTGAGGAGTATGTAGGGAATATTATAAACCGTTTCGGACGTATTGATGTATTGGTAAACAACGGGGGCTTGAGTCAGCGGAGTGAAGCCATAGAAACTGCATTGAGTATTGACCGTCAGTTGATGGAAATCAATTACTTTTCGGCTATAGTGCTAACTAAAAGCGTACTACCTTATATGCTTAAACAGGGTAGTGGGCAACTCATTATTATTAGCAGTATCGCCGGGAAATTCGGCTTTTACCTCCGTAGCTCATACGCAGCTGCGAAACATGCCCTGCATGGCTTTTATGAATCGCTTCGGCTCGAAACAGAGAAAAAAGGGATTAAAACACTGATTGTTTGTCCGGGAAAAATAAGAACTAACATTTCATTAGGTGCCATTACTGCTGATGGCAAAGCACATAACCGCATGGATGAGAGTCATTTGGATGCAATGAGCGCCAATGCCTGCGCCCTTCATATACTGGAGGCCGTAAAACAGGGCAGGGAAGAACTGCTGGTTGGGGGTAAGGAATTAAAAGCCGTTTGGCTGAAACGCTTTCTGCCTGGAGTATTTGGAAAAATTATCCGGAAGCAAAGTCCTTATTGAACCGGGAAGAAAGTATCAGGCACTTGTTATAAAGTTCTGACCTGTTTTGTGTGCTTTTTTGAATACACCATCGTACAATGCAACCCTGCATTGGGCAACCTGCAATATACTCATAAAAAAAGCGTGACACAATAAATAAGTGCTTTCGGCGTTAAGGAAAAGATTTTGCTATTCAGCTATAAACAATTATTTTTATAAAGTATGTTCAGAAAAATTCAGGGTATTATATTGCTGACTGTTATTAGCGGTACTTATGTACAGGCACAGGCTCCGAAATACAGCAACGAATTTCTTTCTATTGGTGTAGGTGCCAGAGCCCTGGGTATGGCTAACGCAGCGATTGCTTCAACCAATGATGTAACGGCGGGTTATTGGAACCCTACCGGGCTGTTGCAGCTTCGTTCCAATATGCAACTGGGTTTAATGCATGCCGATTATTTTGCCGGTATTGCCAAATACGATTATGGTGCGCTGGCTACCCGACTCGATAGCAATAGTGCCGGAGCGCTGAGCTTTGTGCGCTTTGGTGTGGATAACATACCCAACACCACACAATTGATTGATGCAAATGGCAACGTGGATTACGACAAGATATCAAAATTCAATGCTACTGATTTTGCTGCCATTATTTCGTATGCCCGTAACTTTAGCAATATAAAGGGCTTACAACTGGGCGGAAATGCGAAAATTATCCGCCGGAAGATTGGTGAATTTGGTGGCTCCTGGGGCTTTGGGCTGGATGCCGCTGCAGCTTATCAATATAAGGACTGGAAGCTGGCTGCCGTAGCCCGCGATATTACAGGTACTTTTAATGCCTGGAGTTTCAACCTTAACGAGGAAACCAAAGAAGTATTTGCCCTTACGAACAACACCATTCCGCAAAACTCAGTGGAAGTAACGCTGCCCAGGATTATAATGGGGGCAGCACGTAAGTTTAATTACTGGAAAGATAAGATATCCATACTGGCAGAATTGAACCTTGTGAATACCTTCGACGGAAAACGCAATACCCCTATAAAAAGCAGTGTGATTAGTATTGATCCATCTGCAGGTATAGAGCTGGGTTATCTCAACTTTATTTTTTTACGTGGAGGGATTGGTAATATCCAAAAAACAAAAGACATTAAAGGAGCCTCTGTAACCATAATACAACCCAATATTGGCGTGGGAATTAAGTATAAAGTGTTTGGACTCGATTACGCCCTTACTAATATTGGTGATCAGTCGGTGGCTTTGTATAGCAATATCTTTTCTCTGAAAATAGACATCAACAAAAAAATTCAGAACGCCGGCACCACTTCACCATGATAAAAAAGCTACTGCTCCTGTACAGTATCCTTCAGTGCTCTTTATGTAGCATTGCCCAAACCTACAACAACGAGTGGATTAATTTTTCGCAGAGCTATTATAAAGTAAAAATCCATAAAGACGGCCTGTATTTGCTGGATTCAGCGACACTGGCTACCGCTGGTATTCCGATAAACTCGGTCAATCCCAAAAACATTCAGCTTTTTCAAAAAGGTGTGGAGTTGTATATCCACATTCAGGGGGAAAATGATAATCATTTCAACAACGGGGATTATATTTTGTTTTATGCAGAGAAGAACAGTTGCAAAGATGACTCTTCTTTATATGGAGCGGTACCGTATCTGGCCAATCCGTATTCCAGCGTTATTAACGATACCGGTACTGTTTTTCTTACCTGGAATAATTCAGTAAATAATAAACGACTAGTTATAGATAATGACACGGATTTTAACTTATATACTCCGGCTGACTATTACCTGAAAGAATCTATTTTTGCATTTAATGACGAGTACTGTATTGGCCCCGTTAATTCCAGCAGCAAAACTTCCGACCCACGTTACGTATTGGGCGAGGGCTGGGCAACCCCTGCAATGGAAATTGATGCGAATAGTCCGGCTACAGTTTCCAAAACCATTACCTTCAATACCAATGGTGCATATACCGGGGCGGGTTCCGCAACGGTGAACCTTGTTTATTCGGGCGCTTCCAATCAGTATTATGGAGGTACCGGCCCCGATTACCCCGACCATCAGTTGCTGGTAGAGTACAGTAGTCAAAACAACAACTGGAATCAACTCGACCTGACCAGCTTTGATGGATATAAAACCCTGCGCAAAAACCTCAGCATTGCAAGTACAAGTCTTGGAACCACTACATCAATAAGGGTAAGTAGCGTGTTCAGCCCACAGTTATACAAGGGTAATCGTACTTACCTCCACTATGTGAAAATGAGCTGGCCACAGCGTTTTAACCTGAACAACCTCAGCGAAGAAAAACTATATATTCCCGATAATACTACCCAGAATAAATCTTTTTTGGACATTAGTAATTTTAATACCCTTGCCGCTCCGGTATACCTGCTTGATCTCAGTAATCATAAGCTTATTACAACTGTGCAGAGCGGCAACTCCGTAAAAGCCCTGGTAAGTAATTCAGGAGGTATCAAGGTCTGTTACCTTGTTTCCTCAGCCCTGGTACAAACCCTGCACAACCTCAAAAAGGTGAACGGCACTGGCAGTTTTGTCAATTATCAGAGTTTAGCCGCTGATTCGGCTTATGTCATTATTACACATCCGCTTCTGGGCAATGGGGCATTACAATATGGTCAATACCGTAGCAGCGCTTCCGGCGGGGCGCACAACGTTATTACAGCTTATATTAACGACCTTTACGATCAGTTTGCATTTGGAGTATACGGACACCCATATTCCATCAAAAAATTCATTCACTATGCCATTGCAAAATTTCCCTCTCCGCCGCAAAATTTGTTTATCATTGGAAAGAGTATACATATCACCGACTGTATCCATAACGCCACTTATTCCGCCAAACGCCTGGTACCCTCCTTTGGTTTCCCTTCCTCCGACATATTACTGACACAGGGTATTGGCAATTCATTGGATCTGGCACCGGCAATACCAACGGGCAGACTGGCGGCACAAAGCGATACAGATGTGGTGAATTACCTGAACAAGGTTAAACTTTCTGAGGCGCTCCCTGTTGAGGCCTGGCAAAAAAACGTCCTTCATTTTGTAGGAGGAACCAATAATGCCGACCAGAATTTGTTTAATCTGTATATGACAGGTTTTAAACAAACCATAGAAGATACCCTTTATGGAGGAACAGTGAGTACCTTTAAGAAAACCTCTACCGCACCTATCGGTATCAATACCAACGATTCTATTAAAAATGCAATAGAGAAGGGAGTAAGCCTTATTACCTTTTTCGGTCATGGTTCTACTACAGGCTTTGAGCAAAATATTGACGACCCCTTTGCCTACAATAATTCCCCGAAATTTCCCATGCTGGTAGCCAACTCCTGTTATACCGGTGATATTCATACTGGCAATGTATTCTCCAATAGCGAGAAGTTTGTACTGGCCAAGAACCATGGCACCATTGGCTTTCTGGCTACGGTTAGTTCGGGAGTGACTTACTCGCTGGCCAATTATACCGGCGAATTGTATAAGAACCTTGCATATCGTACTTATGGCAAAACTTACGGAGAAGCGATAAAGCAGGGGGTTAGTTTTACACAAGCCTTGTCGCTTACCGATACCACCACCCACATTACCACCCTCGAAATGACCCTGCATGGAGATCCGGCCTGTAAACCTTACGCACCGCGTTATCCTGATTATAAGCTTTCTAATTCGGATGTGTCATTTAATATACAGAACATACCCGATTCCATTCAGGTGAGCATAACTATTCACAACAACGGTAAGGCTATTAACGACTCCTTTATTGTATACATTGAGCGTATTTTCCCGGATGCCAGCAACAAAATATTTCTGAAAAAAATAAAGGCGCCTTACCAAATGAGCACACTCAGTTTCAATATCGAAAAAGATATAGT
>JACCDG010919096.1_pt1 | contig 17748 bp, 14 predicted proteins | sample 7442471 | NCBI WGS metagenome assembly JACCDG01 (sample SAMN15323444, study PRJNA562643) | freshwater metagenome | isolation source: river surface water | place: USA:Blue River Watershed | collected 2017-08-17 | reverse complement strand
TTCCTTTATCCACTTGTTGTGGAAGTCACGAAGGCCTTTTACACGCATCAAATCTTGTTCCGCCGCCTTGCGCTGGAAGTATTTCTGTGTAAGTGCCTCACGTTCCACCTTAGACTTCACTAAATCAGCAATTTCTTCCTCAGTTGGTTGGTCAGCACCTGAGCAAATCATGCTTCGTGTGATGGGGTCGTGGATACTATTCCAGACACCTTCCGCAGTCATATCACTATTGAGTGTGCGACTGAGTGTTCCTGACTGGAATCGTTCGGTTTTGTCAAAACGAATGCGCATAGGAACCCATCTCCATCCAGGAAGACGTTTTGGGTCATACGCCATTTCTACAATGCTTCTGTCCTGAATAGGCTCTTTTGAAAGTTCAGTAATCACATAATCCTCACCAGTGCTCTCATCTGTTTCAATAGGGAGGTGGCAGATATTCGCCATTGTATCAGGAAACTCACGAGGTGTAAAGAGGACAGGTCTGTATCCTTTCTTCTTTTCTTCACCGACAATTGGTCTCTCCTCAAGAATAATATCACGAGGATTTTCTACCGCAGAGTCCCTACTAGAACCGACATACAAGCGCAACGTCTTGTAACGGATTGTTTCACCTGTATCCGATTTCACATCCACAACAATACGCTCCTCAGTGGAATTTGGATACTTTTCAAAGGTGACAAAGAAGTCAATTGTGTTGTCTTCCGCAGGCTTCCATTTGAATTGTTCTTCAAATCCAACACCTGCCTTCTGAGGAAGGGGGAGCTGATTGGGAGTAAAGATAAGACCATCTGTATTGTAGATTTTCTCTGATTCAAGAACCTTTTGTGCCGCAATAAAGATAGCCTTGTCACCAGGTTCCGCAAAGAGGAAGTCTTTGGCAGAAATCTTGAGTTTCGTCGCCGCAGTCACACCCGCAATCAGAATAGTAGGTCCAGAACCTTCATTCCACTTAGAAACCCATTGGGTGAGAAGGCCGTGACGACTTTCAGACTCTTGTCCTGCTTCACTCTGAAAGGGAAGTTGCGTAACATCTTTTCCATCCACATTGATGTAAATATCGAAGAGAAGAAGAATATTTGTGGCTCTTGCTTCAGCCTCTCCTTCCACCTTTTTCTTCTTTGTTACCCATTCACCATCCAACAGAGACATGCGGCATGTTTCTTGCTTCAAGCCCGTGCGATAGACATTCAATCCCATATCAATCAGGAAGAGTTCACCTTTTCTATCACAGAAAGCCATCACACGAAGACCATCAGCCTTGTCTGTGACATTGTAACCATCACGAATGTTAGCTGTCCCTTCTTCGCGGTCTTTGATAAAGTTAGGCATCTCCATGGTAATCGGCGCAACACCACGAAACTTATCCAAATGGGTCAGTTCACGATAGGCGCGAAGAACATTGTCCTTGGTGGTTTTGCGAATGAGCAAACTATTCTTTTGGATACCGCGAAGAACTTCACCAATCCCTTTGACAAGACGCTTGAGCGCAGCATCTACACTATCATTTTCAAGGTGAAGAAGCTCTACTTCAATCTCATAGGAGGCAGGATTGTTCATGATGTCTTGGTCTTTGAACATGCGTTGCCACATGAACTCACCTGTCTTTCGCTTCGTGCTTCGCACAATAGACATATCCACACGGAATCCTTCATCCTTAGATTTGAAAGACCAACGACGAATCATGCGAAAGGCCTTGCGTTGTTGACGCCATGTCTTCATCATCTCCATGATTTTCGGGTCATCTTTTGCGACGGATGCTTCTCTGCGAATTTTTACACCCGCATCATAATCTTCCAATTTGAAGCTGGATTCAGCAATAGTTCTATCTTTCAACATGATACTAAAATGCTTGCCAGCAAGAGTATCATCACGACAATATTCTTGAATATCTCCAGGACCTACGATACTGAATCGGAAGTGCTCAGGTGTGCTGATAGTAAGTCTATCATCCTCTGGAAGATAATTGAAATCCTTTGCGCGTAGACGTTGCGCAACAGCCAGAAAGGTCGTGATATTCATCGGGACCTGAAGACCAAAGGTCGCTTCCAATTCTTGATTGGGATCAGCAATCCATACTTCGAGGAGCTTCTTGAGGTTTTGAACTTCAGCAGAATATAACTCCATCGTCTGTAATCCTATTCACTTATATAGACTTCCCTTTGGGCGGTTGCGGCTTCAAACTTATGAAGTTGGTTTGTTGGAAAATTCCTTCAGTAGGTGCTGAAGTGTTTCAGCTTTTCCAAGAGCAGCACAATAATCATCCTTCTTTGGTTTTTCTCCTTTGACGCGAACATTCAATTGCTCACAGCGCTGTTTCACATCGTCCAATTTGCCCTCAGCTACAGGGTAGCGAAACTTGTATCCTTCTTCCTCTCGCTCAGTCAACCAAGAAAGAAAAGAGCTACCCATCAGTCGTTCACCGGAAAGGTGGTACACACAACGAGAACCCAATCCACACATCCAGATAGGATTTGAAGAACTCCATGTCATCAGATTCTCAGGATAAAAAAGTAATTTCTTATTGGCTTCATCAATCACAATCTTTTGAAGATTCAATAAGAAACAGAGAGCATTGTCTAAGTCGTGCGTATCTTGCGTAGGAGATACATGCGTGCTCTGCTGCGCTGCGAGTTGTTCGTGGATACGAGGGCGACAAAAGCGATGCCCTTTACACTCTTTATCAACACGTGCCCCAATTTGAAGAAGGGCTTCACGAAGAATTTGTCTTCGGAGTTGGAGAGTCCCTGCGCGATAGACAGGGTCTGTATACCAGAGATACAGAGAGATAGGGCCGGGAGGTTCAAGAGGAGTTGAGAGAAGACCTCCTGGACCAGCGAGAACCTCTGGACCGCTTCCAGTATCACTTTGTGTTTGAATCTCAATCGAGGTAAGTTTCATATCTCGGTTGGGATTTTGTGATGTCCATGACTTGACTTGAGCTAGCATTCCTATAGGAACTTCGTGCTTCCAGTTTAGGTTATTCGTGACCGGACAATATTTCTTGTGCTTTGCGTTCTTCTTCTTCACGAAGCACGAAATTTTCACGATTTTTAGAACAAAATTCCATATATGCCTTCATCTGTAAGAAGGTTTCCATACGTAATTTGCTCAAATCAAAAAAGATGCCATTGCTATTTTCGCTAAAGTCTTCATTACATTGCTTCAAAATGCGAAACAGATTTTCTTGCTCTTCTTTAATCAATTTCTTCATATCTTCAAGAAATCTCTTTCTTTCATCATATTCCTCATTTGACAAAGAATTCATCTCTATTCAGAATCTATGGTCTAGACCTCATCTTCTTTCCGCAAACGGGTCCGGAGTTCCATAAGCAATACGCCTAAGCGATTCTTTCCAAGCCCATCATTTCCACGACCCCAATAACCATCAGTAGGATTGTCTTCAATCAAGTCACGATTCCCAGTAGACAAGAGTAGTCTTCTAAGTTGTTCATTTTGGGAGAACTTCGCATACAAGGCTTTGCGCATAACATCCTCTCTCTTCGAATCCCATTGAGGGTCAATCTTCTTTGCGCGATTTCCACCCAAAAGTTTTGCTTTTTCAGGGGTGGGAGATGTGCGAATTTTCTCTCGGTAAGCAACATCACTCGGGAATTTTGCGGCCTGGAAGTAATGTTCAACAGAGGGCCAAAGTTTCAGAACACCTTCAGGAGCAGGGTCTTCTAGTTTGAAGGGCTCCACAAAGAAGTTGCTCAACTCACGGAATTCAGGCTTCTTGCTATAAAACAGAATTGGCTCACCAGGCTCTTCCTCTTCTTCTTTTTCTTCTTCCTCAAAACGCTCTCCAATATTGAGATTGAGTTCTTCCTTAGCAGGAGCGGGTCCCTTTCCAGAAATCGGCTTACATTCAGCATCCAATTGAACAGCATCCTTCTTCACAATTCCACGAAAGAGGCCCACACTGAGAATGTAGGGGTCATTCACTTGGAAACGGGATTTCTGAATCTCTACACGAACCAATGAACCGATATCTGCTTCCTCAAATTCTTCATTCTTCAAGTGTAAATCTCTGGGAAGAATAATCCGAATCGCATCTTCAAAGGATACATACATACCCATCTTGTTTTTACGAATCACAATCCCTTCAAGAAGAAATCCAGCAGGAGGATGATAGACTTTTCCTTGTGCTTGAATGTGATACACAATGTCTCCTGTAAAACGACCATTTTCAATATAACCCATAGACCGAGATAGAATCTGAAGTGTATCGGGCTTCACAAATCCATGGCGAGAACATTTGTTTTCAAGGCGGGCACTAAGTTTTTCTAAAAGGATAGAATCGATATTTTCAATATCTTTTCGTAAATCCTTTGGAGTCAGAGGAATGCGCTCCTCAAAGATAGCAGTATATTCCATTCTTCCTATCTGGTCTGGGTAAATTCAACCTTCAAATTTAAGCAGGCGGTGTATATGTATATCCTTTCGCTTCAATTGAAGCAGCCACCATTTTTGTAACTTTATCTTTTACAGAACCTAATAACATTGTTGCTATATCTTGATTTTTGTCAAAAAATCCTTCTTTTAATGGAACATTGTATTTATCCATCTCAGCTTTGACAACATTCTTTATTATATCGTCAAGTCTTGTTTGTGCTTTTTCAACAATAGTATCAGTAGAGGGGCAATTCCCCCCAACAAGAGAAGGTACCTTTATATTCGTATTCGGTTTTGCGGCAGAGCCAGTTCCCGTGAGTTCATTGGAAACCTGTTTGTTTAAAAAACTGGGACGAACTTGGGGACATTGTGTGTCAGATGTTACGAAATATCGTGTATTACAAGTTGATTTCGGGGAGCCAAATCGGTTTTGTTCAACACACTTTTTCGCATTTGTACACCATCCACAGCCATTTGTATTCGCACAATCTGCGCATGTGGTTTTTGTGTTACAGGATGTAGCTTGAAATCCTTCTTGAAAATAACAGACCGAGAGTCCTAGTATAAAAACGAGTAATCCTAGTCCTATGCTAATGGGTCCCAAAGACTTCATCTATCCTACCTTTATATTTTAACAAGAGTGCCTTTGTGTTTTGTCTTCAAACTTGCGACAGGTCTATAGAACCAACGCTTCCCACTGAGTTTCTTCGCATCAATGTATCGGAGAAGTAAATCTTTTAACGCACAGGCACGAACCGAGTTACGTTTGTGTTTCTGCCAAGGATTTTCTTTGAAATAATCATTGAGCTTACTTTCAGAGGTTAATGTCTTCAGATGGTCAACAAGCCAATTTGGACGAAGCTCTGTTAAAGTTCCCACTTCATTTCCTCCTTCATCTTTATCACTTGTTAAGGTGATTTCTACTTCACCTCTCGCACGAAGTTGCGCTCCAAGACGAACAAGCATCGCCACGTGAAAACTCACTGTGCTGATATTTCCACACTCTCCTCCTTTTTCAGGAACACCTCCTACTTGAGGAGGCTTTTCACTTGTCTTAAAAATTAATTCTCCTTTTTTAGGAACCATGAATCCATACATAGGTCCTGTTGTTGTAATATCTGTTCGTAAAGAATTCAAGGGGTCAGCAGCATCCTTCTCCAAAATACTCACAACAGCAGCTCCACATTCTGAGTCTCCACACATGTATTTGAGAGTTCCTTTTGTAACATCCACATAGCGGAATGCTTTTGTAGTTCCTTTCTTCACTATTTGTTCAGTAGCGACCTCTGCTACAATAGGGTCATCGGATTTCGCAAGATTCATTTGTTCTGTAAAGGTCAAAATTTCATCCCATACATAAAACAAAATCGCAGACGCAAATGCCTTACAACTTGCGGAGTTTGTTCTAATGCGTTCATAAATCCATGTAATCGTCTCGAGTTTTTGTTTTGCTTTATTTACTTCTTCTGTATCTCCTACATATCTCGCTGCGACGGCGTCATTTAACTCTTCAGGCACGCGCACATCCGCTGTTCCATTTCGTATGGTGGACGCCCAGTTGACAATGTCATCCCAGAGACTACTATCTGATTTCACCTCTACCGCTGTTTTCTTTTCGGCCGCAGGCAAATAGAAATCACGTTTGACAGGAAACCGCGCAACACGCAGAGCAAGAGGAAGACGAATATCCGAAAGTGTATCAGGTTGAAATACGTAGTATTTATTGCGGTAGATGATATAACCTTCTTTTCCATGAGGACCAATGACACGGAACGATTGATTCCCATTAATTCCTGCGAGTACACTCATCAGCGCAAGAGGAGGAACTCCTGAAAGATTTTCTACCAATTCTTCAAATTGGTAGGCTGTTTGAAGTGAGAATAAATTGCGCAACACACGTTTGATGCTAGATTCATGAACTTTAGCCGCATATTCATCATATGTGCTTGTGTCAATTTCATCTATATTTTTGAGTTCAAGCAAAGGAGAGCGCTCTGCTGTTTCACTCTTTCTACAAACATACCCACATTCAATCCAATCACACATTGTAGTGTAATCTGTATCTGTGATATCAACTACACGACGTTTTGGATGATTCCAGATTCCTTGCGCATCAATATGCATTTGTGTCTTCAAACTTCCAGGGCCAATCTGGTTCGCTTCAATGTTTAAATTACAATCCAATGCGTATTCCTTGAGAGCCCTTGATACTTGTCCAACCTGAATGGCTTTGTTCATCGCATTGCGATACATATACAAATCTGCTGTTTCGCGGTCTTCAGATTCAGGAAGTGTATTGACCAACAGATAAATTGTACAATTCTGTTGGCTAAAAAGTAATTCGTCTCCATCTTCATCCACGATTTTCTTTTTGGGCAATGCGGAGTGACTACACGTACGCACACCACGACCAATAATCTGCTCCATCTTGTTCAAGTGAAACCAGCTATCAAAAATGTAAAGTTCACGAATAAATCGTAAATCAATACCTTCTCCTGCAACTTGGGAACCAATGATAATTTTGACTTGTCCTCCATTTGCGTTATCCATATTTCTTGCTGCCTTGACCATTGCCGAATTGTTAGGAGATACAGAAGCACTTCCAGTTAAAAGAATGTATTGCGCAACTTTGAATGTATGCTTATCTTCTTTGATTCCTCTGTGTTCACCCTTCTTTTTATTACAGAACGCACACTGATATCCACTTTCATTTACACCACTATTTTTCAAAAAACCAACCGAGCGACCATATGGAAGATATCCATTGGCTTCTAGCGCAAGAACAAGAGGAATCGCACCTGATTTGATAAAACGGCTGTATAAGAAAATGACTCCACTTGCGTGTCGAACCCGTTCAAGGAAGAAGTTGGCTTTCGCACTGATTTGTTTCAAAGCAGGCACTCGTAAGATTTCAGGTCCTCCTCTGCGAAATTCATATTGAATAGGCTGAAGAGGCTTTCCTTCTCTATCGGCTGCTGCGCGAAAACACGCATCAAATCCACTTTCTCCAAGACGTTGTTCTATGGGTGTTGACTCATCCGCGGGAAAAATCCAGTTTCCAGATTGAACCATTTTATCAATAGCCGCAACAGAAATACCGCCACTCGTAACAGCACTATCCATCATATCCATGTAGTTTTCTAAGGATTTGCCTTCGTATTGAACAGGAACAAGAGGGAGTTTTTTCACAGTTTCCTTTTCTTCTTTGGAAATTTCATCGCCCGTCGCATTTGGCGCAAAGGATGGCCATACCTTTAATTTAGGCGCATTCAAGGGAGATAAGCGAATTGGAAACAACAATGGATTCTCACCACGCATAAAACTCACATATTTGCTTGCGACAAGTCCTAGACGTTCACGTCCAATTTCTCTTCCTTCTGAATCTGTTACCCACTCACCATCAGGTGTAAAGACGTCTGTTTGAGAAAGTCTAGCTTTTCCATCATTTTGTAAAAGGAAGTTAAGAAGAGAAAGAATTTCTAAGTAATTGTTGTACATGGGAGTCGCAGTCATGAGCATCAGTTTCATTCCACGCACATTCGGAAGCAATTTCCGTTCCAAACTGGGTACCAACTTTTTTCCTGCTTCACTCTGACTTCCTTCATCTCCTGTCGCATCCAAATTGTCACCTGAACTTTCACCGGGAACATTTCGTAAGTTATGTGCCTCGTCAATGATGACAAGACGACCATCAAACTCACGACTTATTCCAAGTTTCACATAACTTCCTTCGCGTGCCGCTTCCTCAATGTGGCGAGCAAACTGAATGTATCCATAGAATTCATAACGACTATCAATCAGCGCATTTACACGATTCTTAATCACATTTCTATCCTTTTCATATTCAGTGCCAGTGGCTTTCAGATAATAATTTCCTGTACATCCAGACAACGTATTGGGTGAATTTTCATCTTCAGGAATTTTTACATTGTCCAAATCAAAAATGGTTCGGCGAAATCCAGGCTGAATATTGGGAGGCGCTACGATGATAACTTTCTTACGAGGAAAACTCTCCAAATAGGTCTCTGCTGTCGCAATAGCAGCACATGTTTTACCAACTCCTACTCCGTGATAGAGAAGAGCACCAAGATAAGGACATTGAGGAGACAAATAGCGACTTATGAATCGCTGAACAGGGCTGAGTTCAAACTCCTGGTCAGGGTCACAAAGGTCTGTTCCTTGGTCTTCCAAATCTTGTTGTTGCTCAGCGATAGATTTTTGCTTATTCTCAAGAAATTCACGTTTGCGAAACAATTTTGTGTGAAAATGTTTGTCATCTATATCAGGATATAACCCATAACTTCTCTCATACTTATCTTCATACGCAGAAACAAAAAGCTTTCGTGAAGGTTTTTGCATTTCTTCTAGAATCTGAGTCCGTACTTCGGGATTTGCTTCAGAATCCCATAATTTTAGAAGTTCTTTTCCTGATATAGTTGTCAGGTCCATCTACACTTATCGTCTTATTTTCTTTAGCCAAGATAAAGCGGGCAGTAATTACGTAAAAGGCTACTGACCTTTAGCAAGACTTCTCTCTTCTCAATATTGTCTGGACGAATCTTCTCAAGAGCATCATTGAGAGAGAACCATCCAATGTTTCCAATTTCACGAACCATATGATGATTCTTTTCATCGACCTGAATGTCTTTCATTTCAGGCATATATCCAATAAAGTATTTGTGGCAATAGTGGACATGATTTGTTCCAAAGAATGTTTCTTGTAAGGGTAGTAAATTGCGAATAAAATAGATATCCTTCTCTAGAATTCCTGTTTCTTCCCAGAGTTCACGCATTGCGCAACGAAGCTCCGTTTCCTTTCCATCTCTGCGCCCCTTTGGAAATCCCCATTCTGGCGTAACCCATTGTGTAGGAATATCCTTAAAAAGTGTTTCTAAAGAAATAAATGAACCATCTGGAAGAGTAAATCCGTTGCGAAGCTGGTCTAGTTTTCCTCTCGCAATTTCCTTTTCATTTTTATACGCATGGCTGGGTTGATTGGGGTCATATCCCCATAAATTTTGCCAAAGCGTATCAAATGGCTCAGTGAGAATTTTTGTTTTTTCTGCCTCTGTGAGTCCAGCAAGTTGAACTTTAATGTAAGGAATATCGTCTACTCTATATTTGCCACGCATAAGTTCAACAAATCCAAGACTATCTTTTCTTTGAATTAGCAAAAATTCAAGATTTTTATAGACATTTTCAAGGCCTGATATACTTGTTGGGTTTTCAGTGAGTTCTTTTGCTTGATTCCATCCATCTTTTATTCTGAAAAGGATTATTCCATAACTTGTAATGGGTGCTAAACAAGCGCGGAAGGTGTGTCCATACCCTCCACAATTAATACATGTGGAGAGTTGTTTGAATTTATGATTTGTTTGGAACATCTCTACCATGATAGTATGCGAGCGGTTTAGACCAGAAATGTGTTTATTTTTCCAGGGATAGTTTCTTCTCTCATGTCAGAAATGTCTCTCAAAATGCCACCTACGATTTGGGGCCCTATCTTTTGGCATACAATTCATATAGTAGCCTTAGGATACCCCGAAAAACCAAATTACTCACAAAAAAAGGCAGCAAAAGAGTTTTTTGAAAGTCTTCGTTTTCTGATTCCCTGTAAAGTCTGTCGAGAGCACTATACGCAACACATTGCGTTAACACCCATTACACCTTTTCTGGATAGGCGCCAAGACCTTTTCAAATGGACCATTGACCTCCACAATCGTGTAAATGAAGCGCTCAAGAAACCCAAGATGTCTGAGATTGAGGTGCTTCGTCATTACAAACGCCTTGGAGGATTAGGAAGAAGCCCACTTTGGACTGACAAAGATTTTGCGGAAGCAGATATGCGAGCACGCATTCAAGGGATTGGAATTGGTGCGGGAGTTGCTGTCGCAGCAGGATGTATTCTTTGGTGGACTACAAGAGGAGAGCGATAAGGAGAATATCTCTGCGTGAAGTAGGAAATGCTTCAGTTAAAAAAAGGACAAACAAGAAAAGCTGATAGAGGATTTGAGCCTGAAATTTATGAGGGACTCCAAATTCCAAAAGAAGCGACTCATCCTGTCAAAACAAAAGTGAAAACATTGGTTGTAGAACCGAAATTGACAAATGATGAAATTAAAGCTCGCGAAGGAACCTATTTCACCGAGAAGGATATTGATACATTAATCAAAGAAGATTGTGATATTTATGGATTAGACCCGAAAACGGGCGAGAAAAAACTTATCGCAAAATTTCGCAAAAATGTCTTTCCCAAAGATGTCATACGGCAAGGATGGGAAGCATTTTGTCAGACTGCCGCACCAAGCCGAAATCGTGGCGCTGCAGCAGGCCCTATCCAACTGAAGTCTGCCTACTGGAAAAAGAGAAAGCCGACTGAAGTTACGAAATGGTCTGCGAAATATGTTCAAGATGGAAAAGTTTCAAAGATGCGTGTCAATAATAATGTCTTTAGTAGTGTGCTCGGATTCTTTGAATCAACACCTTTTATGGGTCTCCCTTGTCGCCTTACCTCTTATACCCAACGCTATTTCAAACAATACAAACACGGAACACCTTTCATTCAATCTATTGCGAAGGTCTTCAAGCAACTTGTTCCCGAAGCCTACAATCGTCAATACAAGAGAGCCTCTTCGAAACCTGCGTATCAAATCCCTGAAACACCCTTCTCTTCTGTCACAATTAACCGAAACTTCCGAACTGCGCTTCACATGGATGCTGGTGACTTCCGTGAAGGATTTGGCAATCTTTCTGTGATTGAACGAGGATACTATCAAGGAGGATATACGATGTTTCCTCGTTACAAAGTTGGATTTGATTTACGAACGGGAGATTTCGTTGCGATGGATGTTCACGAATGGCATTGTAATACGGAAATGACAGAATCCAAAGAGGATGCTGAGAAAAATAAAAAACTCAAACGCATCCACTTTGATGATATCACTACGGGTACATTGGGTTCAGAGAAACGTTTTACTCGTATATCCTTTGTATGCTATCTTCGTGAGAAACTTGTAGATTGTAAAGAGTCTGAAACGAAAGCTTACTACAAAGATATTGAGTTTGATTTGAACAAAGGAGACCTTCGGAAGAATAGAATTACTCGTCGCAAAAAGAAACAAACAACAGAAGAGAGATGAGTTGGCTGTTTGATAGAGCTACTTTATTCGGCAGAAGAGCAGCAGCACAAGGAGGTCCTCCTGTTGCTTCTTCTAGTTTCGGCGGACCCAACCCCGTTGCTGCCCCACCTATAGTAAAGAATGTTTCTAAGTTTCTTCCAATAACCCCTACTTTTTCAAGCACATCTTCTTCACCAGTCACAAACTCATTTTTGAGTGGCCTTATTGCTTTTTTGTTTTATCTTAGTTTAATTGCTTTTTTTATCTTTTTAATTTTGGTAATGGTTCACTTCACAATTAAGCCCATTTTTAAGTTTGATGTGAATGAACAAGGCTTAGTGGATATCTCTCCTTCCAATGATGGACAACTTGTCTGGAAAAATGGATTGGCGGATGCTGACGCAAAGGCAGATTTGAAGGGAATCTTAAGTTGTAATTATACTCTTTCCATGGATATCTTTATTAAAAATGAGACCTCCATGAGCAGCACCCCGCGTGTTCTTCTCTATAGAGCTGATGCGCCTGTTTCGTTTGCTACTGATAAATTGGCCTCAGACCTTTTTAACTTGTATGGGGATACCAATTTGCTTGTGTATTTGGATCCTGCGAAGAATGATTTGAATATTACTGCTGTAACGATGGACAATCAAAATGTTCTTCATCCTGAGGGTATTCCTGCCATTCCCAATATCCCCCTTGAAACCCCTGTTCGTATCACAATCGTATTCCAACCACGAATGATGGAAGTCTATATGAATGGCAACCTTCAGGCTACTCGTGTTTTCTTGGGAAGACCCAAGGAAACAACGGGTCCCTTTTTTGCGCCTTCCGAATTTGTAAGAGAGACTGCTCGTGTTGGAAATCTTCAGTTTTGGCCTCGCACACTCGCACCGAGTGAAATTCGCAATACAGGCCCCGCTCTTCCTGGAGCAGATTTCTTTGTTGTTAAGGTTTAGAGATGTCTTGGATTTACATCATAGCAATAATAATTGTAATTGTTTTTGCTGTTCTTTATTTTCTACCGAGTTTGACGGGCAAACCTTCTTCGTTCAAGGAAGGACCTTATCTTCTTGCGGAAACACCTGGGGTCTTCGCAGCCACGGAGACAAATGCGCTTATCGATGGAGGAAGTACAGCCTTTCAAGGATACTTCTATATCTTACCTCTTGACCGCACTCCTACGGCAATGAAATGTAATGAACCAGGATATCCTTCTTGTGAGGATGGTCGGTTTGATACCTGCGTCTGTGAGACGAAAGCCTGTGCGAATTGTAAGTTTCACGGATACGAGAATCTCATTTCTATCGGCAACATTGTGAATTTTCAAGTTCTTGGAACTCCTGATGCGGGGCGTCCTGGAAAAGCGATGGCTCAGCTTGCTGTTCGCACAGAATCTCCTGTAGATGCCTCAGGTGGAGAACTTTTAGAGGCAACCACATATTATACAGAAGTCATTAATCTTCCTCCTGTTCCTCTTCAGAAATGGGTCATGATAACCATCTCCAAATCTGGAAGACGTTATGATGTATTTTATGATAATGAGTTGGTTTCTTCAACAAAATTACTCCATATGCCTGGTATCTCAGCAGAACGTGGAAAGCAGACACTCGTCGGTTCTTCACGCTTGAGTGGATATGCCGCTCTTTTGAATAAATATGATACGAATGTTTCTGCGAGCAATGTTGCTAATGTTTACACATCATCCTCCGATACACGTGGAGCACCCCTCCTTTCTGTCCCACTTCCTTCTGTAGGAGGAACCATGCCCTCAGGTTCCACTGCGGGACCCACACTTCCTGGGTATGCGGTCACAAATTTCACAATTCCTTCATTATGCCCATCAGGTTCCTGCTTAGAACCTCCCGCAATAAGACCGGCAAATCCTATGTTTGAATGGGATACACCCTACGCATAAATCTACGAAGTAAGGATAGAAAGATGCAGGCAGTGATTCCTCAACCTTCAGGAACATCATATGGAGACAAAGTACTTTCAGGATTTTTAAATCTTCTTATTCTTATTGCTGGGTTTGTAGTCTTGTATTATGTATATAAGTTTTTGACATCCCCAGCTCCAGGAACAAAAGAAGTAATGGTTCAAGCTGGAAAGCAGCCTATGAACACAATGAAGAAATATTCTACGATTGCGCCCCTCTATGAAGGTGGTGAATATACATTGAATTGCTGGGTCTACATAGCTGGATATTCCACACATCTTGGAACACGCAAACATATCTTGGAAATTGGAGGAGAAAACTTTTCCACTTTATTGCTTGCGTTAGGAGCCTATAAGAATACATTGCTCGTCAGAGTTCATACAAAAGCCATGTCCGGTGGAATTTCAGAAGGATTCCGAATTGCTGAGCGCTTCCAGGGTGATACTGAACAAACCGATGATACAATTCCTACAGCAGAAGATGTAAGTGGAGGAGACGTAACCGGTGCGGAAGTGAATGAACCGCCCGCAATCTCAACGGACTATAACGATCCTTCTCTGCTTGCGAAGGAAGACACAAGTCTTACAAATGATAATAAGGATATATTGTTTAGTCCTCTTGCGATTGATGATGGACTTTTGAATGTCTTCCCTATGTGTGATATTCAAGAGATTGATATGCAGCGCTGGGTTCAAGTGACAATCGTTCTCAATGGGCGAAACTGCGATACCTATATGAATGGAAAGTTAACCCGTTCTTGTGTCTTGCGAAATTATTATAAGGTTGACGCAGGAAATATCAATATGAAGGTCGCAGATAGAGGTGGATTTGATGGATACACTTCTAGAATTTCCACCTATAGTTCAGCCTTGAATCCCGACCAGATTTATAAACTTTATATGGCGGGTCCCGATGGTGAGAATATGAATCCGATCCAGTATGTGAAAAACATCCTCTAAACACAGAGATGTCGGCTTCGTATAGTCCATACAATCCTGTAAAACCTTCGATTGGACAACAAATTTCAGGTCTTGCTACACAAAAAAGTCCTATGGGAGAAGTTGTCTTAGGAACAATCTTAGTCTTTGTTTCTGTTCTTCTTTTCTTTACCGCAGAGGGATTTACACGTGCTATCCAGTATTCAACACAAAAGATGAATGTGCTTATGGATTATACTGCTGGGTCTGAAGACAAGGCTCTCGCAGTCCACCAGGATCCTACAAAATTCCAGGACGCAAACACCATTCTTTTCTCTGAGAATGAACCTACGGGTATTGAATTTGCTTATTCCTTCTATTTATTTGTAAATCACAACACCTTTTCTGGTGAAGCCGTTCTTCATCATGTATGGCACAAGGGATACGGATGTGTCTGGCCTCTTATGGGACCTGGTGTCTTCATTCGTTCAGATACAAATGCTCTCCGAGTCGTTATGAATACATTTGAGAACCCTTATACATATGTGGATGTAACAAATATTCCTGTTGGAAAGTGGTTCCATGTAGTTCTCAATTGTAAACGTTCTGGACTTGAAATCTTTGTTAATGGCAATCTTGCTAATAAGATACGATTTGATTCCACAATGCCTTATCAGAATTTCCAGGATATCATTCTCTTTTCCAATGCGAACTACCAACTTTGGGGTAGCAACGCTGCTGCTCTCAAAGGCGAGAACTTTGAGGTTCGTGGCACGTTCAAAGGATATATGAGTGCTTTTGTCTACGCCCGGTATGCCTTGTCTTATGGTGAAATTCATAAACTCTATAATGATGGGCCTTCCAAGAAGATTAAATCTGAAAATATGACACTCCCTCCTTATCTATCCGACAATTGGTGGAATACAACCTATCGTGCTTAATTGAATGCGCTTTCTCATAATATCTTCTTGCTCTTTCCACAACAAGAAGATAGAATGACCGGTGGAGGTATACTCGCATTAGTTGCCTATGGGGCGCAAAATGTAATTCTTTCTGGAAATCCACAAATGACATTTTGGTATAAGGCGTTTCGTAGATATAGTCATTTTGCGATGGAAAATGTGAGTAAGGCATTGGAAGGACCAAATGAGCTCTCTTTTGATAGACCTATCACACTTCGAGCGAAGATTGATAGAGTAGGTGATTTGTTATCAGACCTCTATTTTACATTCCATATCCCTGATATTTTTAGCAAATATTTGACACCTACTTCTTCACGCAGCAGTCAATATCAATTTCAGTGGAGTCGCTATATAGGGGCAGCTATCATACAAAATGTCTATTTTAGCGTGGGTGGTCAAAAAATCCAAGAATTTGATGGAAGCTATTTACTGGCGAAAGCTATGGCTGACTATACACAGGATGAATTTGAAAAATGGCGCATCCTTGTTGGTGATACGGAAGAACTAACAGACCCAAGCAAAGGTGTGTATGCGGGTGGCCTCAACGCAACAGGATATCCTTCTGTCTTTTATAACAGATCTGTCACAACTCAAGTGAATCGTCCCAGTATCTTTGGACAAGATATTCATGTTCCACTTGGATTCTGGTTCTCAGAACACTCCTCCAAAGCTCTCCCACTAGTTGGTCTCCAATATCATGAATGTGAAGTCTATATCACACTCAATCCTCTTGAGCGTCTCTACACCTATTTGGATATTTCTGGATATCGTGTTGCGCCCAACAATCGTATGACAGCCTCTCTTTCAGACATTCGTTTGAATATTCCTGATTATGGCTCCTATCAAGATTTGAGTGGAGAAATTCGTAATTTTTTGGTTGATTTCTCTGTTCAGCCTCCTATCAATAATGTGCTTTACATAAATCCGCGAATTCAATCCACGTATATTTATTTACCATCGGATGACCAAAAAGTATTTGCGACAAGCCCACTTTCTTATCTTTTAACACAAGTAACACCTTATCCGTTCCCAGGTCTTTCAACACGTCAAACATTAGACCTAGAAACGCACAATCCAATCACAAGACTTCTCTTTGTTCCACGAAGATCTGATTGGATGTCGAGAAATGATTTTGCGAATTTTACCAATTGGTGGAACTTTCCCCATCCCCCCTTCTCTCCTACTCCAGGTTTATCTCAAATGAACACAAGTGCGTTTTCTTCAGGTGTTCTAATTCCAACGGGTCAAATGGAGATTTTACGTTCCTTGCGCGTCCTTGCGAATGGAAATGAAATTCAAGAAATAAAACCGATTGATTATTTTACAAAGATAACACCTTGGAAAAATCTCTCTGGAAATCCTAAATCACTTCTTCCCGTGTATTCCTTCGCGATTCACAGCCCAGGAACACAACCTTCAGGGTCTATTAATGCGAGTCGCATAACGAATTTCCAAGTGGAGGTGGATGTCTATCCTCTTCCAACAGGAACTACATATACATATGATTTAGTTATCTATGTTGAAAATATCAATTTCTTTGAAGTATCCAGTGGTATGGGTGGATTGAAATACGCCTTGTAATCTTAATTGGTTTTTACTTTTGTATAAAGTGGTTCTGTGTAAAAAAAAGAAATCATTTTTTGAAAGAATCCACTGGGCCGATGCGTAGGCTCCCAATCGATGGCTTCTGCTGATTCAGTAACTTCTGGATTTCTTATCAGTTCATCCGCTTTTTCTTTCTCAAGTTTTCTTTCTCTAGACCTCTCCTCTCTTTTTTTCTGTTTCTTTTGCTTTCTATATTTTTCAGCGTTATCAATCATTTCCTTTTTGGTCACCCATTGTTCCCGTTCAGCCCTACGTTGCTCTTCTTCTTGTGCCCTGCGAATCGCATCGCATTCAGGATTCGATTTACATTCATAGTGGAATTTTCCCCTATCTATACAGCACCAACAATCGTTTGGGTTTTGTATTTTTTTACATATTATACAGGAGATATCCATCTATTCACAGAAGATAACTATTTCTTTAATATAATCTTTTATTTGCGCACGCTGACGTTCATGCTTCGGTTTTGTCTTCGCGCTTTACTTTCTTTGTTTTATCGCGCAATCGCACTTCAGGGTATCCACTTTTCTTTGTTAGATTCAAGGTCGCATAATCAGGAAAGTGTTTCACCATCCACTTCGCCCCGTCCATAACACTTTTCTTTGTTCTAAATTCTTGATTTCCCCCTTTTTCTGTATAATACGCAGTCTTGGGTGCTACATAACGTAAACGAATGACTGCGCCATCTACTTGGTAGAATCGGCAACTACGTTCATAGTCTTCCTTATCCATTTCTAATTCCAACTTGACACCTTTGGGCCCTTTCGTTCCAGGATTGAACATTCCATTAAAACATCCGATGATGAATCGTAAATCAG
>JACCDG011365249.1_pt1 | contig 17754 bp, 20 predicted proteins | sample 7442471 | NCBI WGS metagenome assembly JACCDG01 (sample SAMN15323444, study PRJNA562643) | freshwater metagenome | isolation source: river surface water | place: USA:Blue River Watershed | collected 2017-08-17 | reverse complement strand
TCCAGTCTTCAACCATCTTCATTTCAGTTTCCTCCAAACACACCCATGACCCAAGCCAGAAGCGCCATGACAGCGGCAACCACGATAGCGCCAACGCCCTTTGCCAGTGTTGCAGATGGCGTCTTGGTAGATGGCGCGGGATCGTCGTCTTCGTCTGGCATGTCGATTGCCACGACCGGACGCAGGAACAGTTGCCGTTCCGCCTCACGCCGGTTTACAAGGCCGTCGAGCACAACCTTCTTGCCGCCCACCGTGCCATATTTCCAGAGCCGCAACGCATCGGCAGCGCCTTGCACGTTGCCCGCATTGAATAGCTTGCAGACCGATGAGCCTGCGAACGCACCTTCCCCCACGTTGTAGGCAAAGGAAACCATCGCTGAAAACTGGTTGTCGTTCGGGCTTCGCTTCAGTGCCCGCATGACGCCAGCCTCGTATTTGGGCAGGGAATCGACCAGCATTTCCTCGGCACGCTCTGCCGTGATTTTCATGCCCTTGGTGATGGTGCCGACGCCAGCATCATTCGTTGTACCATAGCCGATGGTCAGCTTGCCCACGGGATCGATATAGGCCGTGGTCCGCAGACCCTCCCAAGCTTTGATGAGTTCAATACCGGCACGATTGGTTTTCATGGCTTACCTCAAGTGTTGGGCGGCAGAAACACGCAGAAGAAACCCTGCCGCTTGTCGCCGGATGGGGCGAAGTTCATCCGCATGAGACAGATGTGAGGCTTTCCGTCTTCGCTCGTCTGAATGCGCTCGAACGGAATAATCTCGTCAAACGGCTCAAGGCGGAACTTGTTGATGATCTGTGCTTCTGCCAGTGTGAGGCGCACCCGCAAGCCGTTCGGCGTCATCGTCATGGCGTGTTCTGGAATCGGCCCGCAGTCGCTCCCGCCGCAACACGTCGATGAATTGTAAATCGGATCACGCTTGCTGCTGTACCAGTCATGCGGCCTAGCGTCTGAGGCCATTGCTGCGAGGGTGAGTAGCGCCAAGCCTGCAAGCCTCATAGACCCTCCACTTTCAGAAACACGTCCGGCAATAACAAGTGAGAACCACCAAGCGACCGCTGGACAAAGTTGCAGAAGAATTCGACCTCGACATGCAGCACCAGGATTCCCGGCGCGGCATTGGGCGGGACCAGCACGCTTGACCTGAACTCCTCATGGCCCGCTGGCATCGGCCCGTTCTCGCGCTCGTGCCCGCCGATCCTGTTGCCGCTGGCATCGTTGAACCACCGCTTGATGTGCGACGGGCAACCGGCCTTGGACCTGTCCACTGATGAGCGAATGAAGACTTCCGTTCCCGGCCTGACAACGGTCGGCTCCACGTCGCGGCGATAGCTTGCGATAGGGTGTGGCTCGTACCAGAGGATGACGAACAACGTTCCGGCAACCGCCAGAACAAGGGCGATGAACGGGATGACAAGCATATCAATCACCCGGTCGCGGTCATTGAATCCAACTGCTTTCACGATGCCCCATATCGATGCCCCGAACAGGGATAGCCCAACGGATGACCAGAAGATAAAGTTCATCGGAACCACCCCCTGATAGCTGTCAACGCGCCGTCAAGAGATGCAATGAATGCGGTCAGGCCGACCGCGATACCGGACAGCCATGCTATGAGTTTCCACCAGCGGGCTTTCATCTTGGCCAAGGCAATGTCGGTCATGTGCTTGGCAACAAGCGTTTCAATAGCGTCCTTCACCCCCGGCTGGCTCAGGAGGTTGACGATTGTCTTGAGGTTCTTGAGGCCCCCTGCTTCCTCGATTTCAGCCAGCACGGCGCGGATATGGATTATGTCCGCGCGCGGGATTTCGACAACATCGTCATCGTCATGCACGGCCATGATGGTTACACCGTGCGCCAGCGGAGCGATGAGCCGCGCAGAACGCGGGTGTTGCTGGCATCGGATGTGGCTTGCGACCAGCGGAGCCGGAGGTTGCCAGCGTCGGCACCATTCGCCACGCGGCCCCATATCTGGATAAAACCTTCGCCCGCACCCGCCGTAATGGAAACAGACGTATTGACGGCATTGTGTGAGCCTTGGCCGGTAGTACCGCCCGGATCGAGGAAGCGATAGAAAATGCCTACCGATGTAGGGTCGGTCGCGGCGCTTGAATCAATGTCAAACTTGAAATCCGCCGCCGCCGTGGTGTCGTAATAAATCGTCATGTCGAACGTGGTGAAGCTATTCGCCGCTATCGGATAGGACAGGTCATCGTCGGCCTGTAGCGTGGTCGAACTGGTGACGGTCTCAGCGGCACCCTTGATGACCTCATAGTGTTGGAGCACGCCGTTGACGTAGTGTGCAGCGGCGTTGATGGTATCCGCGCCCTTGTCGCCGCCCGTCGCATTCGGCGTCCAGATACCGGCACCCATGAGCGCCGCGGTCGAGGCCGCGCCCGCCGTGATGGTGCGAAACCGCAGTGCGCCGTCTTCGGAGCCATTCGTCTTATCAATGATTTCGCCGGAAACCCGCGCGTATTCCGTCTTGTTGCCAGCGCTGTCATTGCCGTAATAGACAATTGCGCCCAGCACGTCGCCATCTGCCGGACTTGCGGAGTGGCGGTACAGTCCATAGGACGGGCCAACGCTGCCGCCCTCATCTGCGTCAACAATCTCGATTGCACCGATGGCCGGGTTTAGCAGTTCCCACCTGGTTCCCGACGATTTGTAGCGCAGGATCAATTCATGGCCCGCGCCCGCAATATCGCCATACAGAAGTGCGACATTTCCGAGCTTGGTAATGGTGCGCGCCGTCAAGCCGTTCGGCGCAAAGGTAGGCGTTGTGGACGTGTTGACAGCGCCTGCCCTCAAGAAACAGATCATGCCATCGGTGAGCGCCGTCAGGGCCGGGGAATAGGTCGCCGTGATAGCATTCGCCGTGCCGGTCGCGTCTGCCCAGCCGACAAGGCCGGACTGCACTTGGCCAACATTCACGGCATTGTGAGCGGAAGTCCCGTCAGCAAGGTTTGTGAGCCGGTTGCTGCCCATCGATTGATTAGCGGCAAAGGCCATCGTGCCATCTTTGTTGATGGAGTCGGTTACTGCTTCCTCGATTTCGGTCAGGCCGGTATTGTATTTCGCGGATTCGATGACAGACCCGGAGACGCCTCGCGTACCAGCTGCAAACGTGAACACCCCGGAGCCATTACGCGCCATCTGTGCACCTCTTGAAAAATGTGGGGAATTGCGGTAAGGGTCAGCGGATGGCTGACAAACAAGCGCAGGGTCGCGAACCCTTGTTCATGCCAGGCGGAATTACTCGCCTGGTCACGGTGATCGTTTCAGTGACGATTTTCTATTTTGCCGCCGGATTCATCTGGCGATTGGTGTTTTGAACCTGATCGCCCATTAGCAGCAGGAATAGCTTTTCCATTTTTGCCCTATCGGCTTTTGAGAATCGCTCAAGCAAGGCTGGGCCGGGCTGCTTGACGCCAGCGGGAATGCCCCGCGAAGTCAACATTTCTGCAATGACTGGTGCCGCTTTGCGCTGCGCATCTGTCGAAAGTTTCTTGGCAAGCGCCGGTCCGCCTTTGCGCATGAGTGCGGCCATAATGCCCGCAGCGCCGCCCGTCGTCATATCATAGCCCATCGCTGCGGCTGTGGCGGCTGTCCCAACGCCAACGCCACCCATTTCAGCGAGTTGACGCGCGGTTGTGGAATTGCCGGTCAGGGCACGAGAAGTCCTGTTGAATGTCCGCTCACGATCAAGTGACGGCTTCATATTGCCGGGACCAAGCGCAACGTCAGACGCCTGCTTGCCCATCGGCGTAGACAGTTCATTGAGTGCGCCCGCAGTGGAGCCACGGTTCAAAAGCGCGTCTGATTTTTTGGCGACGTAGCCTTGAGCGAGACGTTGGCGCTGCCCAACATCAAGAGCATCGGCTTGCCCCGGCAAATTCATCGGGACATGGCTTGAACCCAGACTTTCACCTGTCTTGACCGCCTCTTGCGCCTTGTACATGGACTGCGCAACCGAACGGGCTTCCGCATAAATCGGATCGTCCTGCATGTTCATGTAGGCATCGGCGCGCATTCGCAAATTCTTGGCGAAGTCAGACCACAATGAACCCTTGGCGCGGTTCTGTGATGCAAAGGCTTCTGTTGCGCGACTGTCGAAGATTTTCTTCATCTCATCGACAATTGCGAGGTTGCTGACTTCATTCGGAGTCCCAGCCAAGCGGGCGCGGGCGCGAACGGCGTTGACCGCTTCATTGTAAGCAGACTTGCCTTGCGGCGTGCCGAGCACATCGTCAAAGAATTGCAGCGGCATGTCCTTGCCAGCGGCGCGGGCCTGCCCATAAAGACGGTCAATCGAAGGACGAAATTTGGCGTCGATGTCCTTCACCAGATCGTCAACTGTCTTTGTGCTGTCGTCTGGCAAATTGGCAATTTTGCGCATGTCGGAAACAACGCGCGTATTCTGGCCTTGAGTGCGGCCCATCAACGCCGGTTCCATGACTTCGCGGGCGTCAGGACTGATATTGGCCGCATTGCGCGCGAGGGAACGGCCACGTTCGCCCAGAACGTCTACGTTCATCGCATCCGGGCCAAGATCGTCTAGCTGCTTCTGTACTGCGGGTGCGCCGCCAGCATCATCGAACAGGCCGCGCATCTGAATTGCGGCTTTGTCTTCCGGCGATGCACGCATGACTTCCCATGCACGGCTTAGTTTGTTTGCCGCCCAGCCAGCCGCCTTGCCTGCACCGTAGCCAGCCAATCCGATGCCAGCGCCTGTTCCGCCGCCCAGCACCGCGTTGTAAAGACGCTCGGGAATGGAGTCGGCGTCCTGTCCCGCACCCATGACGCCGCCATAGGTAGCACCAGTCTTTGCCGCGCCGGACCATCCGCTTCCCCATACCGGCATTGAGGTAATGCCGAGCGCGAGGCCAGCACCTTTGCCTATGCCGGATCGAATGGGGCTTTCCTTGCTGTAGTCGGATTGTGCTTGACGTTGCTCTTGAAGATGACGGTTGTAGTTGTCTGAGTAGTTGAAGCCATTGCCCTGCACGGCGTCAACGGTAGCATCAATAGCGCCGCCCATCGCCGCGTTGCCCTTCATCATGAGGCCACCTGTTACGGTGTCCATTGCCTCATTGAAGACGGACCAGTTGCCGGATTTGCTCGGCTGCTTTTCCGAGATGCCTTCGAGAGTCGCTAAAGCCGTCTGACCGTCCGGGGCGTCAATGCGGTATTTCTTGCCGTCCGGCGCAACCATTTCAAACGTAGGCATGGTTACTTGACCTCCTGATACATCACGCCGTTAGGCGCAATGGTCCAGCCTTCGGCGGTTTTCTTTTTGAAGAAGTCAATCGCCTCTTGATCTGTAGTGAACCCCTGAGTGCGCTTGATGGCCGCTAGGGTTTGTGGTGAAATGCTGCCGTTCGGTGCGGTATCTGCGCTAGGTGCGGGCGAAGACGTTGCCTTGGGTGCTGCCGCGCCCCTGATCTCGCGACGGGCAGGACCATTGCCGGGACCGTGAATAATGTCCTGATATGTATTCCACACACGATTTAGATTGTAACGCAACTGGTCTTCACCCTGGCTCTGCTTTACTGAGCCGATGGTGCTAGACAGCAATGCCAACTCACGCTCAGTTACAGAACCGAGAGCGCCGCCAGTCAATGACGCCTGTCGCATGGCGTCCAGTTTGTCGAAGCCGATATTTGCTTCGATTGTGTCGATGAGGCCCTTGATCTTCGCGGAGTTTGACCCGGCAATCTTGCCAGCCGTTTCCGCACCGATACCGGATGCGGGATTGTACCATGCGTCGCTGTCAAGAATTTCCAGTGCGCGGTCAATGTCTTCGGTTACAATGTCGGCAGTAATGGCCTTGCTAGTCTTGGCCTTGTCAGCCTTGCTCTTGGCCGTTTCTGCCTCGATTGCGGCGGGTCCGCCAGCGATAGGACGCATCGACCGCGCGCCGGTCTTCGGGTCTGTGAACAGTTCGAACCCTTGCGGGATCGTGCCGACTTCGCTGCCGTTCGTCACGCTCACGCTGGTAGACGGAACCTTTGCTTTCTCCCATGTGAAGTAGTCAACCGGCTTCCTGCCTGCCGCCGTTTCCTGCTGCACATAGAATTGATATTCCTGCACGCCAGCGGGCGGTTTCTCTGCCTTATCCGGTCCATCAATGAACAGTTCCGGCTTGGCGCTCGGGTCCGCCTCATTGACGCGATACTGATCGCCGCCAACATCGAAATACTTGTACGCGGGAGCCTTGGGCTGTTCCGCCTCAAGCGCCCGGTTGTAGTCGGCAATGACAAGCTGCTGTTGTGCCGGTTCAAGGTGCGCGAAATCGCTGCTGCCGATGAACGAGCGGAGGCCAGCCGAGCGGGATGCTTGGGGGACACTCCCCGCCCCGAGGGGGACATTGGGGGACACTTGGGGGACATTGGGGGACACTCCCTGCCCCGTTGCCGCAAACGGACTGCGGGCCGGTCCAGCGTTGCCCATGACAGAGGCCATTTGCACACGGTTAGGAGGCGCAGCAAGGCCCCCCGCCTCTTTGCCGAGGCTGCCAGCCATCATGCGCTGATAGGCGCTCATAGGGGCTTGTGGGGCCATCTGAGGGGCTTGCGGTGCCGGTCCAGCGGTCGGCACGATTTGCGGGGCTTGTGACGGCGCTGCGGCGATCTGTGCAGGCGCAGGAGCCTGCGCAGGCGGGAAGCCTGTCATTCCCGAACCCATGGGCGCGGAGGCCGGTTGCACACCGTCAAGATTGATGCCCTTGGCGATGTTGTAAATGCTGTTGGCATAGTTCGGGTCGGTCGCGTATCCAGACCGGCCGAGTGCGGCAACCTGTTCTTCAAGCCCCTTGGCCCCAAGCATCGGACGGTATCGCTTGTTGCTGGTCAGAAAGTCGGCATAGCCAGCCACAGAATCAGCAGGGTCATTGAATGACCTGAAGCTGTCCTGCATCTTGACGCGCTTGCCGTTGATGACCTCATGCGTGGTGAACGTCTGTCCGCCGCCCTTGCCATGCGACTTGATGCCGAAATAGTTGTTGCCCGGAGCACTGCGGCCCCAGCCGGTTTCCTGTGCGGCCTGCGCAAGGATGATGCGCGGATCAACGCCAATCTGATTCCCATATTGGATTGCAGCCGGGCCCAGCATGTCAACAAAGCCCTGCTTTCCTTTCGGAACGCCGCCACCACCACCTCCACCTGCGCCACCGGACACAACAGACGCAGCAACCGGAGCCGCAGCGGGAGCCCCGCCATAGGCATTCGCCATGCCCGAATATGCGCGCTCCTGGCCAGCCCTCATCGCCTTGTCGATACCACTCAGGCGCAACCGTCCACCCAAGGCTTGCCCCAATTGAGCCAAGCCCTCACCGACATTCGAGGCAACGCCGGTCTGGCCACGGTTCAACATGGCTTCTGCCAGCGCACGGTTACGCGCCAACTGTTCCGGCGTCATGGTGTTGGCATTGAAGATGAAAGACGGGAGTTGCATTCGTCAGGCCCCCACCACCTTGGAGTAATCCACAGACATAAGCCCGCCGCCCTTCGGCACGTTGACAGCACTCGGCTTGATCTTCATCAACTGCTGCGCCATGACGCCCGTATGCTTCGGTTCGCTCTTGTCCTGCCACTTGTAGCGATACTGGAACAGGCCAGCCGTCTTCGGCTTGCCATCGTCGCCAATGACTTTCATCGAGCCGACCTCCTCAATGTCCTTCTTGGCCCGCTTGTCGGAAATCATGCTGGCACCCATTGAGAACAGGCCACCAAGCAGGCTCTGGCGCTGCGCCATCTGCGCTTGCCATTGCTGCATCCGCGCGTTGTCATATTGCGCCGTGATACCCGCCTGGTCGGTCGTCGGAATGTTGTAGCCGTTCGCGTTGCTGAACTGCGGCATGGACACTTGCCCGCCGCTCATCAGCGCCGTGATTTCATTGATCGGCTGGTTGCGTGTCGCCTGAGCGTTACCAAAGCCCTGCTGATAGCTGTTCAGCGCGAACTGGTTGCGCGCGTCCTCAATCGACTTGGAGCGCGACTCCATCGCCCGGTCATAGGCGTCAGACCCCAACTTGATTCCTGAGTTGGCAAGCTGCGTCTGCAAGTCGCTCATTTGCTGCTGTTCGCGATCGCCGTTCAGCTTGTCGTAAAGCCCGGTCGCCCACTTCTCATGTTCGCCCGCGTCATAGCTAAACGGCTTTGACATATAGTCTTGCAGGAAGCCGGTCTGCTGATTGGCCAGCGTGGACAGGCCCAACTTGGTCTGGTCCTGCTGGTCCTTGATCGCCTGCTGTTGCGGTGACAGGTTCTCAGTGAGAGAGTATTGCGGGATGCGATACTTGACCGGGTTGTCGGGGTCCGACTTGTCCACATACCGGCTGTAGCCAGTGATGTCATAGACCTTCGAGCCGTCAGCCGTGTACTGGTTGACGTTGTTCAACTGAGCATTGGCAAGCGCCGTGCCGATGTTCTGCGATACCTGGGCGGCAGCAGTTTGTCCCGGAGGTGTCAACTCCGTCTGTTTGGGTTTTCCCATCGGGACAACCTCCTATTTGTGGAACTTGCTTTCGCGCCACGCATTGTCTGTCAGCGTGGAAATGATGCCGTCTTCATCGCGGCCAAACAGGCGCGGAACGGTCACTTGATTAAAGCCGTATGCCTTGAAGATGCGGGCCAAGGCCCTGTCGTTTGCCGAGTGCCGCGCCGCCACCATCTGACAACCAATGGACACGAACGGATAGTGGAACAGCGTGTAGAGCGTCGATCTGGTAAGCCAGCGCTTGCTCGTCGCTGCCGCGCTCATCTCCAGAACGCCCGCCTCCGGGTCGTGGTCGTGGTAGTAAATGCCGCCTATCAGTTCGTCGCCATCAATGACGCCGATTGCAGCGCCGCCATCCGGCAAGCCCCGTTCGGCGCATCTTGGTATGTTGATCTCAATGAACCTCTTGAGTTCCGCTTGCGGCTCAAAGACACATTGGATCAAGTGATGACAGTTCCTGTTTCGTAGAGAAGGTCAATCGAGATAAGCTCAATGTCGGGAACCGCCGTGTTGCCGATGTTGATCTGCACAACGGGCGCGATTGCAAAGCCACTTCCCGCCGCAGATCGCCAAGCCTTGCGGACCTTCTTGACGCCGGTTGCGTCCCATACCGCCACATCCCACAAGCCAGTGTCCCACACGTCTTCAACGTTGTCTGACGCCGCAGACGGATAAGGCCCGAGGTTGTATGAAAAGTCGCCAGCAAATGTCAGGAGATAGTTGAACCGGCGCGAATAACTCCACGTCGATCTGGCCATGTGACAGGACTTCTCCTGCGCAACATTTCCGAGCCGCTCATAAAGCCCAACGTATAGCGCCTGATAGTCGTCTCCATCGTCGGAACCTGCCGACTCCATCTTCATCACCTTGCCGTTGGGTGTGCCGAAATACAGTTCGCCATTCAGTTCAACGCCGCAGCGAATGTCCCATCCCCTCATCCGCGACCACGCACCGGTCTGGACATTGACGGCGAAGCACGCCTTCACGTCGTCAGCATCGCGCGGGAAGCCGACAATAGCGCGGCCTTCTTTCTCCCACTTGATGAGGCACCAATTGGCCGTGGTGCGAGCGCGGACATATTCTTTCCATGTCGGCTCGATTGGCAGCGAAACGGCGTCACCGATAATCGCGGCCATATCCTTCTTGACCGCCGATGAAATCGGGATCAGGCCGATCTCCGTCATGACCAGAAGATTGCCACCGGCTTTCATGATGGCGTTCTTGTGCATCGGTACGGGCATGTTGTAGACGCCGACAAGGCCCCAGGCATTCGCATCAGCCGGGTCGCTGCCCTGAAACACGGCAACCTCGCCCTGATCGGAGACGAACACGCACATATCGTCCATGCCGTCGCCAGCATCGGTTGACCATGTTGCGCCGATGACGAGTTGACCGCCCTTGCGGAGAATGCCGCCAAGGGAAACGTCAACAAGCGCGCCGCCGATGGCGTCAACCGTTCCGAGGCAGTGAGCGGTCAAGCTGCCTTCCCTGAGAAAGAACAGGCGGCTCTTGAACGACCAGACGTGGCTAAACAGCGTATCGCCGCCCGTAATCGCCGGAACTGTCGTGGCACCCGAGGGAATGTTGGACGTTGCCGAGCCGGTCGAAGCGGTCACAAGTTCGTTATCAACAAACGTGCCGACGACACTCTTGAGTCTCAGCGTTCCCGTCGCACCGTTGTCAATCACTTCCACAATGACGCCGGTTGCACCCGACGTGCCGCCAGTGACGGTCAGCCCGCCGCCGCCATAGTTCACGGTCTGCGCATCATAGGGCAGTTCAAGTGTTGCGGTGTCAATCCTGCGCCACGTCGCGCCATCGTAACAGATCAGCCGGTCAATATTGTTGGCGGCAAGAACGAAATCGCCGCCAGCCGTTGAAAACGCCGTCGAAGAATAATCGCCCGAGGTCTGCCCTGTCAGTGAGGCGGACGGAACCACATCGGGATCGACCGGGTTGGAAACGTCATAAATCGCGGTTTCCGTCGCCGCGAACAATTGTGATCCCGGAATATAGGCAAACAGCGCATGGCACGTTTCAGTCGCGTGAACCGTCGCCCATTTGATAGCGCCGCCACGAACCTTGATCGAATTATTGCCGACCCACCAATTGTCCAGAACAGATGCGCCACCGGGTTGCGCCGCCGCGATATTTTCGTTTGTCACCCAGCCGCGAGTGGGAGCAACGAAGGTATAGAGCTTGGATGGCGGAAGCGACGCCTCAACAACCGGCCTGGCATAGTCCCTGCGGCGCGACCTTGCTGGCGACACGAGCATTACGAGATGCCCCTGTCGGCCTTGATTTCGCTGGCCAGCATGGCCTCGAATTCATCGGCATAGTCCTGCCACGAAAGCCCCTTGGCGCGTCGGTAGCGCCACAACGTTCCCAGCGCCAGAAGGCGCTCTGGAAACATCGGCACGTCGTCATCGGTCGTCAGTGAATCAACCTGATCGTCGCCGCTCTCAAGCCAGTTTTTCGACATGTAGCGAAACTGCGCATCCGCGGTGAGCGCGGGCATGAACTTGATGGTGCCATTCTTGATCGAGAAATATGGCTGTGACGAAGGCAGCAGATTTGCTTGCGCCCACACGTCGGCAGACCTGATATAGGCAATCGGCGTAAACGGTGTCGCCGCCAGATAGATCGTGTTGCCCTTCAAGACGCGGTGAAAGTTGTTGGGCAGGTCAACCGATGACGTGCCGCTGGCAATCGTATCGAGCTTGTAGAGTTGCGACCACTCGGCACGGCTCATGATTTCCTCGCCAGCCGTCGTCATGGCGGCGCGAAGATCAGCCGCAGTCTGCGACGAGTCGGACACGAAGGCGTCGAACGTCGCAAGGCTCACGAACGGGCAAACGTACTTGTTGATGATGTTGCGAACGTTCATGGGTTAACCCCGCTCATCAACACCTTGGCATTGGAGTATCGGGCCGAATGATCTGCCGCCATCAACTGTTCGACTTCGGAATTGAGCATTCCATTCATCGCCGCCAGCTTCGTCGCATCGGCCTCGCGGCCCGTCGCCAGCGCCCAGCCCAAGACTTCCGCACTGACGCCGTAGAGGTAGATCATCGGGCAATCGGTCAGCAGCCAGTTCGTTGTGTTGGTGACGGTCAGCGCCGGGATTTTGCCATAGTACGTGATGGTGAATTCGTGCGAAGACTTCGGCACGGCGAAGAAGGCATTGTTGACGATGGAATAGCGGGCCGATGTGCCGGAGTACGGGCCGAAATACTCGTCAAGCGCCTTGACCGGCGACAATTCCAGCACCACGCCGGAAGCGTTCAGCACTTCCCGCATTTCGAGGTAATCTGTCGGCAGCGTGGCCGCGCCATCGGTATCGGTGATGATAGAGTCAATGACTTCCATTTGCGCCACGCGGAGACGGCGATTCAGCCTGTTCTCTGCAAACGACACAAAGCGCGGGAAGTTCTGCGCGAAGTCATCCCGAGCGGTATAGTCCGACACCTGCACAAGCAGATCGGTATAATCGGCAATGGACATTAGAAGCGCCCCTCGAAGGTGCGGAATTTCCGGTTGTCGCTGTCGTTCAGCCAACGCGAGATGTATTTGTCGTCGTTCTCATTGAACGAGCGCAGAAGGTCTTTGCCCTCATGGAACAGATGCGCCATCGGAATGGAAGCGGTCTGTACATAGTCGCCCATCGCATTCCCCGCCGTCGAATTGCGGAGAAATGCATTCATGTCGAGTGTGTCTTGAACCGGCGTGTCAGTGCGATACGTCACCGAGCCATCCGTCTCGAACTTGTACCAGCGAGAGCGGCCCGTCACATAGTCGTACTTGTCAAGCGTCCAGTCGCCGTCCTTGATCGTCATGTCGTCTCTCTCAGCAAGCGCCTTCACGGCGCTGAAAGGAATTGGTTAGAGTTCGCCCGGATATGGGTCTGCGCGTTCGCCCTTGCCAGCAGCAACAAGCTCTTTCGCGAGTTCCAGCGGAAGGTCGATGACTACGCCAGCCGCGTGGCGTTTGCCGTCGCTGTCCCATGTGTCGTAGAGCAGGCGGATCGGGTTGAGTTTCGGTGTCTTCGGTTCTTTTGCCATACTGTCTCCTTGTGAGAGAGGCGGAGCCGAAGCCCCGCCCCAATAGCGTTAGACTGCCGCAGAGAAAGGCGTTGCCTCGGTGCCGGTCGCAGAACCGATCATCGAAACGTGCCAAAGGTTCGCCGCAATATCGCGAAGATAGATGCGGTCGCCCTTGATGCCGCCCTTGGTCGTGCCGTTCATCGTGATGGTGTCCGAGGTTGAGGCCGTCTCGAACAGGACAACGGTATCCGCCGAGTCCTGTCCCAACATGCATACGCCGGTCATGACGTCGCTGGAATTCGCCACTTGCACAACCACGTTGTTGGACGTGACAGTCGTGCCGATGATGATTTCATAGGAACGCCCGGTGCCGGAAGCAGCCGGGAGCGTGAGCGTAAGCCCGGCAGCGGCGTTGACGGTGAGAGGTGCACCAACGTCAGCGGCTGAAAGCGTAGCCGACGCGGTGAAGTTGCGTGCTTCATAGTGCATAGTCGTGTTCCTTTCCCAGAACGATTACGAGCCGGAGGTCAGGCCGTAGAGGTCAGCAATGACGCCCAAGCCCTTCTCGTTCTTCACCTTCAAGCAGCCCTCACCGACAATCGCGCCCTTCTCGGCATCGCCGGTCTTGGCCAGATCGTTCACGGACTGAATCTTGCGGAGCCAAATCCATGAAATCATTTCGGTGTCGAGGAAGAAGGCGCGGCGCGCAGTTGCAGCCGCAACCGCCATGACGCGGTTAGGCATGACCATCAGTTTGCCGAATGGGCCTTCGTAAACGTCGGCGTTCGCCACGATGCTGTTGCCCGAGCCATCGCTTGCCGCATAGCGGAACGATGCCACGTTGCTGTCAGACATGAAGGTCACGAAGACAGACTTCACGTATGGCGAGACAACCAGGCTCTTGACGTTGCCGCCATTGACGTAGCAGGACTGCGCCACGGTATCGACAAGCGTCTTGGTGAAGGCGCGTTGCGTGCCGGTGGTTTCCGCCACGGTCAGGCCGGTGCCGGAGTTGAAGCCGCCGTTCGAGCCGGAGTTGCGCGACACGTTGGTGGTAAGCCAAGACGGCAGAGAACCGCTGTAACGGGTATTGCCAGCCACCGACGCCGTGTTGGCGACGATGCTGTATTCAACGTCTTTGCGAAGCTCAATGCCCTTCTTGAGCTTCTGGTGCTTCATCTTCTGCACGCGCCCGGCGTCGTCAACCGACTCCTGGGTGTTCGAGATGATCCACTTCTTATCGAAAATCTGGGTGTAGTTGCCCATGCGCGAAGGCGGCGTGATGGCGTCGAACGAGTAATCCGAGCCTTCCTCCTGCGCGTTAGCACCGGGCGTTGCCAGCGTTTCGGTTTCCCACTCGGGGTGAGTGCCGTCAATCGACTCCTTGGGGATCATCGAATAGATCGGCGTATCTTCCGGGTCGATGCGCGACACAACGTCGGACAGCTTCTCGCGGTTGCCGACCGCAGACGTGCTGCGGAAGGTGTTGGTAATAACAGCCATTGTTTTGGCTCCTCAATGTTGGGATTGATCGCTAGTCGAAATCAATGGCCATCGCGTCGTTGATGGACCCTGATTTTTCGAGACGGCGCATCGCTTCCTTGTTGCGGAGGAATTGCGGGTTGCCCTTTGTCGCTGCCGTCTTGGCAGGCGTTGCAGCGGGTGCCGCTTGGACTTTCGCTGTTACTTTCTTCTCAGCCTGTTCCGCCTTGATGCCCTTGGCCGCGTAGTGAGCCAGAAGGAATTGCCGGGGGTCTGTCATTCCGGCCACATCCCTTTCGGAATAGCCGATGAAAGCCGCTGCCTCTGCAACGCTTCTGTCAAACTCGCGCGCCTTGATGGGGTCGCGAAGGAACGGCAGACGATCTGCGACCTTATCAGCAGCATCCTTGCGGGCCTGCATGAATTCAGTCTCGGAAAGCTGCTTTACCTCTGCCTTGGCACCCTCGCTTGCCTGAATGACAGACTGAATTTCAGTCATCTTGGCTTCGTGCCAAGCGCGCTGCTGGTTGTAGGCAGCGGGGTCAGTGTAGGCCAGCGATGCGTCGGGCATCGGCGGTAGCTGTGAAGCAAGGTAGTTGACGAAAGATTCCGTCACATTCTGGAGGCGTGTCGCCTGTTCGCTCAATGCGCTGCGCTCTTGTTGGAGTGCCTGCGTCTTGCGCGTATGGTCCGCCTTGAGCATCGGGCTTTCACGAAGGTCTTTGAACTTGACCTTCTCGCCGTTGGGCAAGGTCACAAGAGCGTCGTCGGGAAGATTTACCTCGGCGGGGGCTTTCGCCTCGCTATCGGAGTCTTCCGTGGTTGCGTCCTGTTCGGACTCGTCTTCGGCCTCTTGGCTATCGGCTTCTGCCGATGCCTCATCCGTCTCGCGGTCGGGATCAGTCCCCGCCTTGGTGTCTTGAACGTCGTTCGGGGCTTCCGAATCGTCCTCGAAATCAAGGTTTGAAGGGTCATTGAGGTCAGTGGAGGGTTGCGCACTATCAGTCCCGCCTTGCGGCAGGTCGTTGGTTGCGTCGGGTGTCATTTTCTTCCTTGAGAGTGGAAGGAAGCAGCATCACTGCGCTGCCCTTGGTTTCATGGGGGATGCCCATGATCGGCGTCGGGATCGTTCCTCGCGGAGTTCCCTCGGCTAATTTCGTCAGGCCACGGTCTTCACTCGTGTTTCATGTGAAACGGTGAGCGCCGCCAGCCTGTCTTGAATGTCTCGCGTGGCGCGGATTTCCGCCGCCTTGGCCTGCCTCAGGTCGTGGTCGCCAGCATTGGCGTAGGCAAGCGCTGCAACCGCGTCGTCAAGCATGTTCTGAATGAGTTCATTGAAGACCGGATTTGCCAGAACTTCGCGGGCATGTGAGGCGCGTTGCTCATGCGTCATTTGCCGTTCCCGCCTTCGGTTCGCGGGCTTCTTTCAGTTGGCGCTGCAAGTCGGCAACCTGCTGCTGCAACAGCAGCTTCTCACCGTTCAAGCGGGCCAAGAGTTCGAGCAATGCGCTATCAGGGTTCATGCGCCGATCAGTCCATGAGTTGTGAGTGCGGTTTGCAGTGCCATGACACGGCCTGCCAGTTGGGCAAGGGTTACTGTCGCTGTGTCGTAAGCAGTGTTTTCGTTGGCCGTGCCGGTCATCGCGGTCCATCCGGTATCGCGGGCACCAATCACTTGCACCCCATTGACGCGGATTGAGCCAGATGAAGCCACGACACCAAACCGTTCTGTTGATCCATTTTTCAGCGACCACACGCCGCCAACACTATCATATCCGGTTTTAATGGCATTAGTCGCTTCATAGACAATAAATTGTCCTGAATTTATTCTCAGGGCCGCGCCCGCATATGTGCCCAACAGCAGCACGCCATAATCGACGGTGCCAGTACTGCGGACATGCGCTACCGTATTAGAACCGACAAGATTAAGCCCATAAAGGCCGTTGTTGCCAATCTGAATGCCGGTCGTGATCGCATTGGCATTCCCGGTCCCCTCCGTGATGATTATGCCATAGCGGAAATAAGCATCTGTCACGGTATCGCTTGAAATATGAATGCCTGCGCCGATTTCGGCAGCGCCATAATTGCCCGTCGCAGTATCCCAGCCAGACACGCTTTCCATTGTCTTTGGCAGGATGACGATGCCGCGCCGGTTGCCCGTGTAGCTGTTTGCTGTCGGGTGATCAAGGCCAATGGCGTCAACATTTATCTCGACGGCTGGCAGCCCAGTCACATCTGTCGCAGTGGATGTCTTAAAGAACTCGCGAGCCTGAAAATGGCCAGCAAAAACTGAAGCTGTCCCGTATTTATCAGCCGTGCCGCTTAAGGCAGTTGACCCATTGTCTGCTGTGTTGGAGTAACTGACAAGTGATGCCGATATCGCCCATTCCGTCGCTGCGCTGCTGATTAGTTTGTTGGTTTCGACATGCAGCGCATGGGGATTTGTATATCCGTCATCTGTGTCAACATCGCGCCGAATATCAAACGTTCGCAGGCTTGTCCGTTCGGATGTGGTTTGCTTGACGAATACATACGGGTTCGGAATATTCTTGAAATTTATCCCTTCACCGCAGATCGAAATCAACGGAAGAAAATCACCACTTTCCTTGGCATTGTCGGCAAGGATGATGGTCGGATGCGAGAATGACGTGACGGACCCCGACGCCAAATAGTCGCCGTTCGAGAGTATCTTGATCTTGTCAGCGGCGATCCATGTGTTGATGGCCGTCGTGTCGTTCGTCGTGCCGTCACCTTCCGCGCCGCGAATAGGAACGATGTGCGCGTCCGTTACAACGTCGCGACCCTCGCTTCTCAGGCCATCGGAGAAGTCCGTGACGGCATTACTGACGCCGGGAATGGTTCTGATCTGTGTCATGGAGAACTACCTATTCTCAGGCAGCGTGTCGTAACGGTCTGGTTCTGACAGCGGCAGAAGATCGAGTTGCGGAACGCGCGTGCGGTCAGGAGCCGCCTGCTGCACCACGCCCTGTGTGCCGTCTCCGAACTCACTGTCACTGCATTCGTGCCAATTGTCGGTGCCGGAACTGCCGTCAATGTCAGCGATGCCGTTGCACTTCTTCATCCATGTCTTCATGACGTCATAGTCCCAGGCACCGAACCAGTCGGTATGGAAGGACTCGCCATTCTTGAATGAAGCGCCCTCGGCACGGTCGCTTGAGAGATACCATTCTTTGTAATCGGACGGCCCGTTGTTGGAGAAGAAAAAGGACAGTTCCAGAGCCGGTAGCCAGTACCAGCCGTCAGGACAGAAAGGTGTGCCGTTGTAGCGCGCGGTATAGCGCATGTGGCTGCGACCATCGGGTGCGGCAAGGTTCACGCCGTCCCAACAAACCGGACCAGAGGCGGAAGCGATGAGTTGTGAACCAGACGGGCAATCAAGAGTTGCCGTGCCATCTGCGTTGCGAAGATATGGCTGCAATGCACTGCCAGCGACTACCGCGCCGGAGTAAGCCCCATTGGCAGGTACGCCGCCGATGTAAGAGCCGTTACCCGACGCACACTTCCAGCCATTAAAGCCATTCGTGATGTACTGATAGCCATAGGCGGCAATTTCTGCCTTCACTGCCGCGTCGGTCGGATCGGCAGGCTTGAAGCCCATGATGTACTGAAGGCCGCGCGGAATGCGGGTCAACTTCGGCACGCGGGACGGTGCATCGGTGTAGTACACCGTCACGAAGTCCATCTTGACGATCATCGTCT
>JACCDG011064713.1_pt1 | contig 17762 bp, 15 predicted proteins | sample 7442471 | NCBI WGS metagenome assembly JACCDG01 (sample SAMN15323444, study PRJNA562643) | freshwater metagenome | isolation source: river surface water | place: USA:Blue River Watershed | collected 2017-08-17 | reverse complement strand
GCTTTCATCGTCATCGTCTACGGCATTCTGGAGCGCTACGGTCTGGCCAACCTGATCCTGGCCACCGCCATGTCGGGTGTGATCCTGTTCCTGATGGGCGTGTTCCGGCTCGGCTCGCTGATCCGTTTCATCCCGGTCGCCGTGGTGATCGGCTTCACCAACGGCATCGCGGTGCTGATCATGCTCTCGCAGGTCAAAGACTTCATGGGGCTCAAGATCAACGCCATGCCAGCCGACTTCTTTGGCATGCTGGCCACCTTGCGCGAACACCTGGGCAGCCTGAATCTGGCAGCGCTGCTGGTGGCGCTGGGCTCCCTGTCCTTGCTGGTGGGCTGGATGCGGCTGGGCCGCCGGCTCGAAAACACCCGCTACCAGTGGCTCAGCGCCTTGCCCGGGTCGATCATCGCGCTGCTTTTTGCCACGTTGGCCACCGCGGGGCTTTCCCTGCCGGTGGACACGATCGGCAGCAAGTTTGGCGGCATACCGGCCAGCCTGCCCCACCTGCAGTGGCCCGAGTTCAGCTGGGATTCGGCCCGCTTCCTGTTCATGCCCACCATGACGCTGGCCCTGCTGGGGGCCATCGAGTCGCTGCTGTGCGCGCGCATCGCCGACGGCCTGATCGATGACCGCCACAACCCCAACCAGGAGCTGATGGCCCAGGGCATCGCCAACTTCGTCACCCCCTTCTTTGGCGGCATGCCGGCCACCGGCACCATCGCCCGCACGGTCACCAACATCAAGAGCGGCGCTGCCACGCCGATTGCCGGCATGGTCCATGCGCTGACCTTGCTGGTCGTGGTGGTGGTGGCCGCACCGCTGGCCAACCACGTGCCATTGCCGGCCCTGGCGGCGATTTTGATGTTTGTGGCCTGGAACATGGGCGAATGGCGTGAATTCCTTCACCTGCGCCAGTACCGCCTGCCCTACCGCATCACGCTGCTGGCGGTGTTCTTCCTCACGGTGGTCTTCGACCTGACCGTGGCCGTGGAGGTTGGCCTGTTCGCCGCCTGCCTGACTTTCGTTTACCGCATCTCCAGCCTCAGCCGCAGCGAGCCTGTCGGCCGTGTGGAGCATCCTGTGCTGGCTGGCCACGAAGAGACCGTCCAGGCCTGGCGCCTCTACGGCGCCTTGTTCTTTGGCGCGGTCAGGCTGGTGGAGGCCATCGAAGACCAGCAGCACAAGCCCGTGCTGGTGCTGGACCTCAAAAACCTGATCTATGTGGACTCCTCAGGCGCCGATGCCCTCATGAACCTGGTACACGCCTGCCGCAAGAAACAGGTGCAGCTGATCGTCTGCGGGCTGATGCACCAGCCCCTGGACATCGCCCGCCGCAGCGGTCTGCTGCAGCACCTGGAGGGCTGGCTCGAGCCCGATCTGGCCGCGGGACTCAACCGGGCGGTGGGGCTTGGCTGCGGGGCCGCCCGCTAAAATGTCACCTTTGTGCACGGCCCAGCCATGCACACCGTCCACAGCACAAGGGAAGACACCATGGGTTTGTTCCGCCGCCCCGACTACGAGTCCGACACCACGCAGTTCATCAAGCAGCTCAAGGCCAGCCAGCCCCAGCTCGAAGCCCAGCAGCGTCAGGGTCGCGCCCTGCTGTGGGACAAGCAGGTGGACCGCGAGGCCCAGGCCCAGTTCCGGGCTGGCCGCGTCTCTCAAAAGCCCTACGTCTACCAGACCCAGGCCTGAGTTCGTGACCGCTGAGCAGCGCACACCCGCATGAGCCACAACGCAGAGCCGACCGAGCTGCCCGACCCCATCGGGCCGTCGGGCGCCGACATGCCTGACGTGGTGGACCATGTGGCTGTCGCGCGCCTGTACGGCGAGCCGCTGTTTGCGCTGCCCAACGACCTCTACATCCCGCCCGATGCGCTGGAGGTCTTTCTGGAAGCCTTCGAGGGGCCGCTGGACCTGCTGCTGTACCTGATCCGCAAGCAGAACTTCAACATCCTCGACATCCCGATGGCTGCGGTCACCCGGCAGTACCTGAGCTATGTGGACGAGATCCGTACGCGCAACCTGGAGCTCGCCGCCGAATACCTGCTGATGGCGGCCATGCTCATCGAGATCAAGTCGCGCATGCTGCTGCCGCCCAAAAAGGTGGCCGAGGGCGAAGAAGCCGAAGACCCGCGCGCCGAACTGGTGCGCCGCCTGCTCGAGTACGAACAGATGAAGCTGGCCTCGGCGCAGCTCAACGAGATACCGCAATACGGACGCGACTTCCTCAAGGCCCACGTCTACATCGAGCAGAGTCTGCAGCCGCGTTTTCCGGATGTCAGCATGGACGAGCTGCAGTCGGCCTGGCGCGACATCCTCAAGCGGGCGCAGCTGGTGCAGCACCACAAGATCAGCCGTGAGGAACTGAGCGTGCGCGAGCACATGAGCATCGTGCTGCGCAAGCTGCAGGGCCGCAAGTTCATCGAGTTCGAGCACCTGTTCGACCCCACGCTGGGCGTGCCTGTGCTGGTGGTGACCTTCATCGCCCTGCTCGAGCTGGCCAAGGAAACGCTTATCGAGATCACCCAGGCGGAAGCCTTCGCGCCGATCTACGTGCGCCTGGCCTACACGCCCAACTGAATACCCCCAGGGGGGCGCACCGCCCTCCTCTGACAGGACCTTTTCCCCATGAGCAGCGCCACACCCTATGGCACCTTGCCCCCCGCATCTCCGGTGGCGGCACGCAAACCCGTGAGCCTGCCGCGTCTGGCCGACATGCGCGAGCGCGGCGAAAAAATCACCATGCTCACCGCCTACGACGCCACCTTCGCGGCCGTGGCCGATGCCGCAGGAGTGGAATGCATTCTGGTCGGCGACTCGCTGGGCATGGTCTGCCAGGGCCTGGCCAGCACCGTGGGTGTGACCCTCGAGACCATGTGCTACCACACCGAAAGCGTGGCGCGAGGCATCCGCCGCGTGCAAGGCACCAGCTGGATCATTGGCGACCTGCCCTTTGGCAGCTACCAGGAATCGCGCGAACAGGCCCTGCGCAGCGCCAGCGCTCTGATGCAGGCCGGCGCGCACATGGTCAAGCTCGAAGGCGGCGGCTGGACCACCGACACCGTGCGCTTTCTGGTCGAGCGCGGCATCCCGGTCTGCGCGCATCTGGGCCTGACACCCCAAACGGTGCACGCCCTGGGCGGCTACCGTGTGCAAGGGCGCGGCGACGAGGCCGCACGCAGCCTGGAACATGACGCACTGGCCTTGCAGGACGCCGGCGCCAGCATGCTGGTGCTCGAGATGGTGCCGGCCGAGCTGTCGGCCCGGCTCACGCAGCAACTGCCCCGCTGCCACACCATTGGTATTGGCGCTGGCAACGGCACCGCTGGCCAGGTGCTGGTGATGCACGACATGCTGGGCATCAACCTCGGCAAGAACCCGAAATTCGTGCGCAACTTCATGCAGGGCCAGGGCAATGTGCTCGACGCCATGCGCGCCTATGTGGCCGCCGTCAAGGACGGCAGCTTTCCTGACAACAGTCTCCACGCCTGGTGAACCATGCAGATCGTCCGAACCATAGAAGAACTACGCACCGCCCTGCAAGGCGCCGAGCAACCGGCTTTCGTCCCGACCATGGGCAACCTGCATGACGGCCACCTGCGCCTGGTGCAGGAAGCCCGCTCGCGTGGCGACCGCACGGTGGCCAGCATCTTCGTCAACCGCCTGCAGTTTCTGCCGCACGAGGACTTCGACAGCTACCCGCGCACCTTTGAGGCCGATTGCGCCAAGCTCGAAGCCAAGGGCTGCGATGTGGTGTTCGCCCCGCGCGAAACCGACCTCTACCCCGAAGCGCAAACCGTCAAGGTACATGCCGACCCGGCGCTGGGCGACATCCTGGAAGGCCAGTTCCGACCCGGTTTCTTCACCGGTGTCTCTACCGTAGTCATGAAACTCTTCATGAGCGTGTTCGCCGGCAAGCCCCATGGCGTGGCGGTGTTTGGCAAGAAGGACTACCAGCAGCTGATGGTGATCCGCCAGATGGTGCGCCAGTTCGCCCTGCCGATCGAGATCGTCGGTGTCGACACCTGCCGCGCCGAAGACGGCCTGGCCCTGAGCTCACGCAACGGTTACCTCAGCGAGGCCGAGCGCGCCGAGGCGGTGCAGCTGTCCATGGCGCTGCGCGAACTGGGCCGCGATGCGCTGGCGGCCGCCGATGCCCTGGCTGCGCACCTGCCTGCGCTGGAAGCCAAGGCTCTGCAGGGCTTGAGCCAGCGCGGCTGGCAGCCCGACTACCTGACGGTGCGCCGCCGGCACGACCTGCAGCCGCCACAGGCCGGCGATGCGCTGGTGGTGTTGGGGGCCGCGCGCCTGGGGCAAACGCGCCTGATCGACAACTTCGAGATCTGAGAGAGCTCAGGCCCCGCCCGCCTGGGCCGGTTCGTCCAGGAAACTGCCGGCACGCAGGGTGATCACCAGCGTGTCGCGCCAGCCTGGGCCATCAACCGGCTGGATCGGCGTGGTTTCATGGATCACCCGCTGGTCATCCAGCAAGAGCAGGGACCAGGGCTCGCTCAGGGTAAAACGCTGACCGCGCGGGCTGTCCACATCAAAGACGCGGGTTTCGCCCCCCTTGATGCCATGGCGGCCGACCAGAAACACCGCCACCCAGTTCACGCCATCGCGGTGCGCCCCCTCGGGCGTGGGCCGACCGATGCCGTCGGTGGTGTCGATGCGGAACTGGTGGGCTTCGGCATACCAGGTCTGTGGGTTCTGCACGCGCGAGGCCACCTGACCCAGCCATCGCATCAGCGCCTGCCAGCCCGGCTGCGCCAGCACCCCGCTGGCCATCGGCTCGAACCAGCGCTGCATGCCCCCATGGAGCGCGTTGTACGACAGCGGCTGCCAGTGCGCCCGGTGCGGCACCAGGCGCACGGCATCCCCCGCCACCTCCAGGCTGGCGTGGCGACGGCGGCGGTAACGGCCACCATCCTTGAGGTACTGGTCCGGTGGCAGGTTGTCCCAGCTGGGCTCCAATGCCTGCAGCTCCTGGGTGGTCACCCCGGCCAGGGCACACACGCTGGCGGGTGAGAGCACGGCAAAACCCTGCTGACGCAGGCTGTCTTCCAGCTGGTCGGCAGGCGTCAGAGGGGGCGGCAGGTTGCGTTCAGGCATGGTGGCAGTCGGTGCGGCAAAGGGTCAAGCATAACGCCGCACACGCCAGCTGGCCCGTGCAGGTGAATGACCTGCATCAAGCCCCGGACAGGCAAGAGGCGCTCAACCGTAACGTTTGGCGGCCAGCTTCGCACCTTCGGCCAGCGCCTTGAGCTTGGCCTCGGCCACCTCGCGGCTCATGGGCGCCAGGCCGCAGTTGGTGCAGGCGATCAGGTGCTGCTTGGGCACGAACTGCAAGGCACGGCCGATGGTGTCGGCAATTTCTTCCGGCGTTTCGATGGCGGGGTTGGCCACATCGATGACGCCGACCATGACGTCCTTGCCTTCCAGCAGCTGGATCAGCTCCATCGGCACATGCGAATGCATGCACTCCAGACTGACCTGCTGGATGCTGCTTTTGGCCAACGCCGGGAAGACCTTCTCGTATTGACGCCATTCCTCGCCCAGCGTCTTTTTCCAGTTGTTGTTGGCCTCGATGCCATAGCCGTAGCAGATGTGCACGGCGGTGGTGCAGGTCAGGCCCTGGGCGGCGCGCTCGAGCGCCATCACGCCCCAGTCGGCGGCCTCTTCCATGTAGACGTTGAAGGCGGGTTCATCGAACTGGATGATGTCCACACCGTCGGCCTGCAGGGCCAGCGCCTCCTGGTTGAGCAGCTCGGCAAAGGCCATGGCCATCTTGACCTTGTCGCCGTAAAAACGGTCGGCCACGGTGTCGACAATGGTCATCGGGCCGGGCAAGGTGAATTTGACTTTCTTTTGGGTGTGCGCACGGGTGAGCTGCGCTTCGAATGCGTGCACACGGCCCTTGAGGCGCAGCGGCGCCACCACCTGCGGCACCATGGCGTCATACCGGTTGTTGCGGATGCCCATCTTGACCTTGTTTTCGAAGTCGATGCCTTCGACTTGTTCGACAAAGCCGTGCACAAAGTGCTGGCGAGCCTGTTCGCCGTCACCGATCACCTCCAGGCCGGCGTCTTCCTGGACCTTGATCCAGAGCAGCGTGGCGTCGGCCTTGGCTTGCTGCAGCTCAGGGCCTTGGGTCTTCCACTGGGGCCAGAGTTTTTCGGTTTCGGCCAGCCAGGCGGGTTTGGGCAAGCTGCCGGCGATCGCGGTGCGGAACATGGTGTGTCCTTGTCAAAAGAATATCGAAGTGGGCTGACTGTAGATCAGGCGGCTTGACCCTGCGGGGCGAGCGAGAACTCGCGGGCCAGCAATTCGTAAGAGCGACGCTGCGCCTGCGGGTCGTGCGTCCAGGTGATGATCACCAGCTCGTCCAGCTCCAGCTGGCGGGCCAGTTGGCGCAGCCGCGCGCCTACGGTAGCGGCCGAACCGACCATCGCGTTGGCGCGCAAGCGCTCGAGTGCCAGCTGCTCGGCGGGGCCGTAATCTCGGGCAGCCTCGTCGGGCGGCAGCAAGGGGCCGAGGCGTCCGATGTTGCGGTCCATGCGCCAGCGCGCCCGGCTCTCGAACAGGCGCCAGGCCTCCTCGTCGGTGTCGGCGGCCAGCGCCCAGACGCAGACGGTGGCGTGTGGCCGCGCCAGCCCTTCGCTGGGTCGGAAGGTCTCCCGGTACAGGCTCAGGGCTTGCTCAGCCCCCTGTCCGTCGGTGATGAACCAGGCAAAGGCATAAGGCAGGCCCAGATGGGCGGCCAGCTGAGCGCCATAGTCCGAGCTGCCCAGCATCCAAACTGCGGGCACGGTCTCGGTCAAGGGGTAAGCATGCACGCCATGGCCCGGATGGCCTGCGGGCAAGTCGCGTCCCTGCACCCAGGCCTGCAGCTCCATCACCTGTTGAGGAAAGCGCTCCGACGCGTAACGATCAGGGTTGAGCACCTGTGCGGTGCGTCCGTCGCTGCCCGGCGCGCGGCCCACACCCAGGTCGATGCGTCCGGGCGCCAGCGCATCCAGCACCCGGAACTGCTCGGCCACCTTGTAGGGCGCATAGTGCGGCAGCATCACACCTGCGCTGCCGATGCGAATGCGCTGCGTGCGCGCCGCAATCGCTGCCATCAGCACCTCCGGCGCAGAGCCCACGATGCTGGGGTGGCTGTGGTGCTCGCTCACCCAGAAGCGGTGGTAGCCCCATGCCTCGGCCTGCTGCGCCAGCGCGAGCGTGTTGCGGAGGGTTTCGTCGTGGCCACGCCCGGCGGTGGCCACCGACTGGTCAAGCACGGACAGGCGCAAACCCATGCTCACCCTGCTTTCGCCGCGTCCAGGGCGGCCGATTCGGCCTCCTGAAGGAGTCGCCACATGACCTTGCCGCTGCCGCTCTTGGGCAGGGCATCGACGAACTGCACGCTGCGCGGGATCTTGTAGACCGCCATGTTGTCGCGGCACCAGTCAATGATGTCCTGCTCTGACACCTTGCCCTTGTGGGCCTCGCGTACCACCACCACGGCCTTGACCGACTCGCCACGGTAGGCGTCGCGGGTGGCGATGATGCAGGCCTCCTGGATGGCGGGGTGGCGGAACATCAAAGCCTCGACCTCTGCCGGCCAGACCTTGAAGCCGCTGGCGTTGATCATGCGCTTGAGGCGGTCGGTCATGAAGAAGTAGCCTTCTTCGTCCACGCGGCCCATGTCACCGGTGCGGAAGAAGCGCTTGCCGTCCATCTCGAAAAACGCCGCCGCCGTGGCCTCTGGCCGCTTCCAGTAACCTTTGAACACCTGCGGGCCACAGGTCACGATCTCGCCGGACTCGCCCACAGGCAGCTCCAGCAATGTTTCCGGATCGACCACCCTCGAATCCACACTCATGAAAGGAACGCCCAGACACTGGCGCTTGGGCGCGTCGGGGGGGTTGGTGTGCGAAGGCGCTGCAGTTTCGGTCAGGCCATAGCCCTCCACATACCGCAAACCGAACTGCTCAAACAGGCGCTGTGCGACCGCCTCGGGCATGGCCGCACCACCGCCACCGATGTAGACCAGACTGGAGAGGTCATAGCGCTCCAGATGTGGACTGCCCAGCAGGTCGATGACCATGGTGGGGATGTTGGTCCAGTGGGTCACTTTCCATTTGGAAATCAGATGCCCTGCCACATCCCGGTCCCAGCGTGGCATCAGCACGAGTGTGGCGCCCAGGTAAATGCTCGAGTGCATGACGCTGACCATGCCGGTGATGTGAAACATCGGTACCACGCACAGGGTGACATTCTCGGACGTGCCGCTGCCCCAGACCCCTGAGGCCACGGTGTTGTGCATGACCGTCCCGTGGGTGTGCATACAGCCCTTGGGCAGACCGGTGGTGCCGCTGGTGTACGGCAGCACCGCCAAATCGTCCGGCCCGGCCTGCACGGCGGGCAGGACCTGGCCGTGGGGCTGCTGCATCAATTCGGACCAGGCGTGGATCTGAGCTTCCGCCAGTGATGGCAGGTCGCGCTGAGGCAACAGCCATTCGCGCCAGGCCATCGGCATTTCTGCTGGTTCAAGCGAAGCAGCGTCAAAGACATCGGTGAACTGCGTGACCACCATGTGGGCCAACTGCTGCTCCTGCGGCAAAGCCGCGCTGGCCTGAGCCAGTTCGGGCGCCAGATCGGCGGTGGTCACGGCCACCTTCACATCGGGGTCGGTGATGTAGTGCTGCAGCTCGTGTGCCTTGTTCATCGGATTCACAGGCACCACGACCGCATCGAGCCGCAGTATGGCGAAATGCGTGATCACCAGCTGCGGGCAGTTCTGCATGTCCAGCAGCACCCGATCCCCCCTGCGCACCCCCAGCCGTGCCAGGTGCCCAGCCAGCTGCTCGCAGGCCATCACCATGGCCTTGTAGGTCCACTGACGCCCCATGAACACCAGGCCGACCTTGTCGGGATATCGCTGGGCGTTGATGGCCAAGTTGGTCCAGAGTGAAGCGGCAGGCGGGGTCATGCGCATGGGCAGCCGTGCAGGCCAAACGGCAGCGTGACGGGGCATCTTGTATGTCTCCTTGTGTTGGCGGATATTAATCAGGCCTGCCAAACATCCCGAGCGGACTTCTGTCGCAACAGGGACTGCCCCATCTTTCCATTTGCATGGTTCATAGAATTTCTGATACCATATTTAAAAATATGACATCTTTGGTATCAAACAAATAGAATTCACGACATGCACAACGCCTCCTATTCCGAACCCGCTGAAAACTACTGCGGCACCACCTATGCAGCACGGCTGCTTGGGCTGTCTGTCGGCACCATCCAATCGCTCGTCGAAAAGAATGAGTTGCATGCCTGGAAAACCCAGGGTGGTCACCGCCGCATTTCAATGCCGTCGATCCGCGAATACCAGCGCAAGCACAACATGCCCATCAGCACGGCAGAATCCAGCAACCAGCAACTGCGTGTTCTGGTGGTAGACGATGACCCTGTCGCCCGGGAGATCTTCAGTGGATTTACCTCGCGTACTGAAATTCCGCTGGACTGCACGATCATGTCCTCTGGCTTGGAAGCGCTGATTGACATCGCCAGCATCCAGCCCGATGTACTGATTGCCGATCTCAACATGCCGGGCGTAGACGGTTTTGAGCTGCTGCGTACGCTGCGCAACAACAGTCAGTTCAGCAACATGTCCTGCTTGGCGATTTCAGCCTTGACCCAAGCAGAAATCAACGAACGTGGCGGCTTGCCAGAGGGCGTCATCTTCATGCCCAAACCATTGAGCATGCACTGGTTCAACGGCTTTTTCGCTGCCATGATTGCAACTCGTCAATCGGACTCGCTGCAAAGTCGATGAGTGCTAAGACAATTTGAGCTCGAATAAAAAAGGGCCCATCGTCAGATGGGCCCTTTTAATTTGATGGTCGGCGTGGCGGGATTCGAACTCGCGACCCCTTGCACCCCATGCAAGTGCGCTACCAGGCTGCGCTACACGCCGAAGCTGGCATTATAGCCCGGGATTCACACTAAATCGTCAGCAAAGAACGGATTTCTTGCAGTTCCCTGTGCAGTTCCAGACCGGCGTGGGGCACGCGTTGCTGAGACACATCTGGATCTGAGTCGTCTGGCAATTGAACAGACTCGGATTCGACGGCGGCATGACCGGATGACATCCGCTCGAACTGCGCCAGTTCCTGCAAACGGTTTCGTGCACCGCTGATGGTGAACCCCTGCTCGTACAGAAGGTCACGGATGCGGCGAATCATCAGCACTTCATGGTGCTGGTAATAGCGGCGGTTTCCACGACGCTTGACCGGTCGCAACTGCGTGAACTCCTGCTCCCAGTAACGCAGCACATGCGTCTTCACACCGCACAAGTCAGCCACCTCACCGATGGTGAAGTAGCGCTTGGCAGGTATGGAGGGCAAAGTAGAGTTCATCTGCTGAGCAAACAGGAAAGGGCGTGAGCTTACTTCAACTTGCGAAAGGCGTCACGCGCCATCGACACAAACTGCGCGCGCAGATACCATGAAAAAAGCCGCTGCATCTGCAGCGGCTTTTGTTTGGCGGAGTGGACGGGACTCGAACCCGCGACCCCCGGCGTGACAGGCCGGTATTCTAACCAACTGAACTACCACTCCTAGTTGGTTGTGACTTTCGCTGCGTTGCTAGAGCAACTCAGCCAAGTGCCACAAAACTTGGCGACCCTACGGGGATTCGAACCCCGGTACTCACCGTGAAAGGGTGATGTCCTAGGCCTCTAGACGATAGGGTCATAACCTGGACTGTTTCTTGCGAAACATTCGACATTTGGTGGAGGTAAACGGGATCGAACCGATGACCTCTTGCATGCCATGCAAGCGCTCTCCCAGCTGAGCTATACCCCCATTTGGTTTAACGCTTGGCTTTTGCTTTTGCGTTACACCTCGTTGGTGTCGAGTCTTGAATTATAGACAGAAATTTCAGCGTTTTGCAAGTCGGCTCAAAACTTTTTCTCTGCCGCACAGAAAGAGCACCTGATCGACCGATGGGGTCTGTGGTGTGCCCATGACCAACACGCGCACAGGCATGGCCAAGTGGGGCATTTTCAGGCCAGCATCGGCCAGGACCTGCTTGAAGGCAGCGCTGATCGCGGCAGCCGTCCACTCCACATCCTTGAGCTTGACCGACAGCATATCCAGCGCGGGCACCACGGCCGGCGTGATGTGCTGCGCCAGGTCTTCGGCCTTGGGCTGTACATCGTCGTAAAAGGCGCGCACCCAACCGGCCAGCGCCACCAGGGTATCGCAACGGTCCTTGAACAGGCCGCAGATGCCCGCTAGTCGCTCATCGGTGACCACTCCCTTGAGGTAGGGCTGCACGCGTCGGGCCAGCTCGGCATCGGGCATGGCCTTGAGGTGCTGGGCATTGACCCAGAGCAGCTTGGCCGCGTCCCATTGCGCCGGGCTTTTGGAGAGGTGTGTGCCATCGAACCACTGCACCATTTGATCGAGGCTGAAGATTTCGTCGTCGCCGTGGCTCCAGCCCAGGCGTGCGAGGTAGTTATTCATGGCTTCGGGCAGGTAGCCCGCTTCGTCGTAGTTGGACACCGCCACCGCGCCGCGGCGCTTGGACAGCTTCTGGCCGTCGTCGCCCAGGATCACCGGCAGATGGCCGAACTGAGGCAGCGCTGCGCCGAGGGCGCGGTAGATGTTGATCTGCCAGGGCGTGTTGTTGATGTGCTCGTCACCGCGGAACACATGGCTGATCGCCATGTCCCAGTCGTCCACCACCACCGCGAAGTTGTAGGTCGGCACGCCGTCGGCGCGCTGGATGATCAGGTCGTCGATCTCGGTGTTGCTGATGCTGATCGGACCTTTGACCAGATCGTCCCAGCTCACCACCCCATCGACCGGATTGGCAAAGCGGATAACGGGCTTGACGCCTTCGGGGATAGGGGGCAGCACCTTGCCCGGCGCGGGGCGCCAGGTGCGGTCGTAGAGGCGCTTTTCGCCACGTGCTTCCTGCGCGGCCTTCATGGCCTCCAGGTCTTCGGGCGTGCAGTAACAGCGGTAGGCTATGCCCGCGGCCAGCATCTGGTCGATCACGGCCTGGTAGCGCTCCAGGCGCTGCATCTGGTAGATCGGCCCTTCGTCGTAGCCCAGACCCAGCCAGTGCATTGAGTGTAGGATCTGGTCCACCGAGTCCTGGGTGGAGCGGGCCACATCGGTGTCTTCGATGCGCAGCACGAACTCGCCGCCGTAGTGGCGTGCATAGGCCCATGAATAAAGCGCGGTGCGGGCGGTGCCCAGGTGCAGGAAGCCAGTCGGCGACGGAGCGATGCGGGTACGGATTTTTGTCATTTTCAAAGGGTGTCGAGGCCGCGCAGCAGGTCGGCCTTGAGGTCATCCAGGTGTTCGAGGCCCACGGCCACACGGATCAGGTTTTGTTGGATGCCGGCGGCCAGACGCTGTTCTTCAGTCAGGCGGCCATGCGAGGTGCTGGCGGGCTGGGTGATGATGGTTTTCACATCACCGAGGTTGGCTGTCACCGACAACAACTGCGTGCTGTCGATCACATGGAAGGCATTCTTGCGACCCGCTTCGGGCGTTTCGCCCACCACATCGAACGACACCACCGCACCGCCCAGACCGGACTGCTGCGCCATGGCCAGCGCGTGCTGTGGGTGGCTCGGCAGGCCGGGGTAGTACACCCGCGCCACCTTGGGGTGCGTCTCCAGCCAGGCCGCCAGCGCCAGCGCACGGGCGGACTGCGCCTCCATACGTATGCCCAGGGTCTCCATGCCCTTGAGCACCACCCAGGCATTGAACGGCGACAGGCTCATGCCCGCGCTGCGCATCACCGGGATGAACACTTCCTTGACCAGCTTCTGGCTGGCGCACAGGGCGCCTGCCACGACACGGCCTTGGCCGTCGAGATACTTGGTGCCCGAGTGCACCACGATGTCGGCGCCCAGGCTGATCGGGCGCTGCAGCGCAGGGGTGCAAAAACAGTTGTCCACCGCCAGCAAGGCGCCTGCGTTGTGCGCAATGTCGGCCAATGCACGGATATCGCACACCTCGGTGAGCGGGTTGGTCGGCGTCTCTGCAAACAGCAGCCTGGTGTTGGGCTGCACCGCAGCCTGCCAGGCCGCCACATCGGTCTGCGGCACAAAAGTGCTCTGCACACCGAACTTGGCGAACTCGGAGCCGATCAGCTTGAGGGTGGAGCCGAACACCGACTGCGAACACACCACATGGTCTCCAGCTTTCAGCAGACCCATGCACAGCAGCAGCACAGCCGACATGCCACTCGATGTGGAAATGCAGGCCTCGGCACCCTCGAGCGCAGCGAGGCGTTGCTCCATGCTGGCATTGGTCGGGTTGGTGAAGCGCGAATAGATGTAGCCATCTTCCAGGCCGGAGAAGCGGCGCGCGGCCGTCTCGCTGTCGGGCTGGGTGAAGCTGGACGTCAGGAACAGCGCTTCGGAGTTTTCACCGTACTGGGTCTTGTCCACTGCGGCACGCACGGCCAGCGTATCGATGTGCAGTCCTTCAGGCAATTTCTTTGCAGTCATCACTCACTCCGAAGCTTTATTCCGACGCATTGGGAAGGGCCAGGCGCGAGTTGTCGGCGTCGCCCTCTTCCACCTTGAGGCGGTTTTCATTGATGCGCACAATGTCGTCGGCAGACACATCGCCAGTGACATACACCCCGTCAAAACACGAAGCGTCAAATCCCTGCAGGGTACCCGCTGTGGATGCCATGCGCGCACTGGCCACCGCAGATTTCATTGCATCCACATCCTGATAGATCAGCGCGTCGCAGCCGATGATTTGGCGAACCTCTTCAATGCTGCGGTTGTGCGCCACCAGCTCTTCCTTGGTCGGCATGTCGATGCCGTACACATTGGGAAAGCGCACAGGTGGCGCAGCGCTGGCCATGTAGACCTTGTTGGCACCGGCATCTCGGGCCATCTGAACGATCTCGCGGCTAGTGGTGCCACGCACAATTGAATCGTCCACCAGCAGTACATTGCGGCCCTTGAATTCGCTGGTGATCACGTTAAGCTTCTGGCGCACCGACTTCTTGCGCACACCCTGGCCCGGCATGATGAAGGTCCGGCCCACATAGCGGTTCTTCACAAAGCCTTCGCGGTACGGAATGCCCAGCAGGTGCGCCAGCTGCGTGGCGCTGGGGCGGCTCGATTCGGGGATCGGGATGATCACATCGATGTCGCTCGGCGGCACAGTGGAGATCACGCGCTTGGCCAGCGTCTCACCCAGGTTCAACCGCGCCTGGTAGACCGAAATGCCATCGAGTGTCGAGTCGGGGCGGGCCAGGTAGACGTATTCAAAAATACAGGGGCTCAGTTGCGTGCCTGTTGCGCAGATCTCGTAGTGAACGTTGCCTTGCAAGTCCACAAACACTGCCTCGCCAGGCGCCACATCGCGCTCGAATTGGTGCATGGTGCCTTCGAGCGCGACCGACTCGCTGGCCAGCATCACAGTACCGTCCTTGCCACGACCCATGCACAGCGGACGAATGCCGTGCGGGTCACGGAAGGCCAGCAGGCCATGGCCCGCAATCAATGCGATCACCGCGTACGAGCCCTTGATGCGCTGGTTGACGCCGCGCACGGCCGCGAACACGTCTGCAGGTTTGAGCGGAAGACCGCGCGTGGTTTTTTCCAGCTCGTGCGCCAACACGTTCAGCAGCACCTCAGAGTCGCTCTCGGTGTTGATGTGGCGGTGGTCGATCGAAAACAGCTCGGCCTTGAGCGCCTGCGCATTGGTCAGGTTGCCGTTGTGCACCAGCACCAGACCGAAGGGGGCATTCACGTAAAAGGGCTGCGCCTCCTCTTCGCTGAAAGCATTGCCCGCCGTCGGGTAGCGCACCTGGCCCAGACCGCAGTTGCCTGGCAGTGCACGCATGTTGCGGGTGCGGAACACGTCACGCACCATGCCCTTGGCCTTGTGCATGAAAAACTTGCGGTCAAGCTGTGTGACGATGCCTGCGGCATCCTGGCCGCGGTGCTGCAGCAACAGCAAGGCGTCGTAAATGAGCTGGTTGACCGGCGTGGCACTGGCCACACCCACGATTCCGCACATAGTTCAATCCGTCCAGTAACTCATATTAAAAAAACGAAAGCCTCCGAGGCCCAAAGGGGCCTCAGGGCAAATAGTTCTGCAGGGCCTGCGGCAATACGGGCTTGACACCCGCCAGCAGCACTTCGAGCATGGGGGTTGCATGCGACTCCTGCCACCATGGCTGTGTGCGCATGCCGGTCAGGTGCACCACCACGGCAAGCACCAGCAGGACCACCACACCACGCACCAAGCCAAAAATGCCGCCCAGACTCCTGTCCACCGGCTGCAAGCCGACGGTATCGACCGCCTTGCGCAGCAGCCATGACACCATGGCCGCAGCAAACATGCCAGCCACAAACACCAGTACAAACGACAGGGCGTAACGCAGTTGCGGCGCCGCTTCTTTCCAGACAGGCAGCCATTGAGCCACATCGTCGGCCAGCCACTGGGCCAGCACAAAGGCCGCCACCCAGCCGGCCAGGGACATCAGTTCGACCACCAGACCTCGCCAGGCGCCGACGATCAGCGACAGCAGCAGAATGCCGCCAAACACGCCATCGGTCAGCGTCAGGGGGTTCATTTCAAAGCGCGATCACGTTGGCCTGCAGGTCCAGCTTGCGAATGCGGGCAGCCGCCTTGTCGGCTTCGGCACGGGTGTCAAAAGGCCCCACACGCACCCGGGTGCTGCGCTTGCCGTCCTTGCCTTCAATGGATCGGGTGTGGGTCTTCAGACCCGCCTGCTCGAGCTTGCGACGAACTTCGCGGAGTTTGTCAGGATCTGAAAATGCCCCGACCTGTACGACCAATTTTGTCCCATCGGTTGCCGCGCTTTTCCCTTCGAGCAAAGCCTTGGCCTTTTGGGCATCGCTGACTTCGCGGCCGCTGTCCTTGTTCTCGTTTCGGACTTCCGCTTTGGCGTCAGTCTTGACCTCGGCTTTGGATGGCGCTGCAGACTTGGGCGCCGTCACAGGTGCCGAGGCAGGTTTAGCAACCGGTTCAGCGGCAGGTGCTATCGCGGAGGCTGGCCGGGTTGGTGCCGGCGAAGCAACCACCTCTTCCTTGCCGGGGTCAAGGCTGGCGTGCGGAGGCACTTCGGAGGAAGCGGCAGGCAACAAGGGTTTGGCGGGTGCCTGAGCGACCGGCACCGGAGCATCCGTCGTCAGTGGCGGCGTGGTGCTGCGTTCCGGGATCACGATGGGGGTATCGACCGCCACCGGGCGAGGCTGGGAATCAAACAGCAGCGGAAATGCCACGACCGCTGTAAACACCAGCACCACGGAACCAAAGAGTCGGTGCCGCGCCCTGCGGCGCAGCACTTCCACGCTCTGCCCGGGTGCTGCGGCAAGGCTTTCCGAGGCAGCCGCTGCTGTCTTGCCCGGGAGTCGAAACTTGAAAAAGGCCATGGCGCAGGTACTCAGGCGTTCAGGTGTCTGGCATGCAGGCGGGGCACGCCGTCTTTGAGGACACCGCCCACCGTATGGAAGGAACCAAAGACGACAATTCTATCAGTCGGGTCTGCAACGGCGATGGCCGCCTGCAGAGCGGCCTGCGGGTCGGCATGCACGCTGCCAACAGCGTCCTTGCGGGTGTTCTGGCCCTTCCAGATCTGCTGCAGATCGACCGCCGCAGCCGCACGCGGCAGCGGCAAATCGGTGAAGTACCAGCGGTCGATCAGCGGGTTCAGGCGCTGCAGCATGGGCAACAGGTCCTTGTCGGCCATGGCCCCGAACACCGCGTGGGTGGTCGGATAAAAACCCATCGCGTCCAGGTTCTCGGCCAGCGCGGCGACCGAATGCGGGTTGTGGGCCACGTCCAGCACCAGAACCGGCTCGCCCGGCACGATCTGGAAGCGACCGGGCAATTCCACCATGGCCAGGCCGTTGCGCACAGCCTGAGCGGTCACCGGGATGCGTTGCCGCAGGGCTTCGAGCGCAGCCAGAACCCCCGAGGCGTTGACCAGCTGGTTGGCGCCACGCAAGGCCGGATAGGCCATGCCGCTGTAGCGGCGCCCGCGCCCGGCCCAGGCCCATTGCTGCTTGTCGCCCGAAAAATTGAAGTCACGCCCGAAGCGCCACAGGTCGGCACCCACGGCCTCGGCCTGGTCCACCACACTTTGCGGAGGGACAGGGTCGCTGACCACCACCGGGCGGCCCGTGCGCATGATGCCCGCCTTCTCGCGCCCGATGGTCTCCCGGTCGTTGCCCAAAATGGCCATGTGGTCGAGGTCGATGCTGGTGATCACGGCGCAGTCGGCATCCACGATGTTGACCGCATCGAGCCGACCGCCCAGCCCCACCTCCAGAATCACCGCATCCAGCCCGGTACGGCTCATCAGCCACAGGATCGCCAGGGTGCTGAACTCGAAATACGTCAGGCTGACCTCGCCGCGAACGGCATCCACGGCAGCAAAGGCTTCGGCCAGAGCCTCTGGCGAGGCCGAATTGCCCGATAGACGACAGCGCTCCTCGAAATGCACCAGATGCGGCGAGGTGTACACCCCGGTGCGGTAACCCGCCTGCAGCAAGATGGCCTCGAGCATGGCGCAGGTCGAGCCCTTGCCGTTGGTGCCGGCCACGGTGATCACCGGACACTCGAAGCGCAATGAGAGCCGCTCGGCCACCTCGCGCACGCGCTCCAGCCCCATGTCGATGGTCACCGGGTGCAGTCGCTCGCAGAATTCGAGCCAGTCTTGTAAAGTCTTCATGGTCGGCGATTGTCTCAAACGCCACCTTT
>JACCDG010052146.1_pt1 | contig 17775 bp, 31 predicted proteins | sample 7442471 | NCBI WGS metagenome assembly JACCDG01 (sample SAMN15323444, study PRJNA562643) | freshwater metagenome | isolation source: river surface water | place: USA:Blue River Watershed | collected 2017-08-17 | reverse complement strand
TACTGTCTCGATCCATATCTCTCCCCCTCGATCAAAGGAACATATTCCCAACTTCCTGGAATTAGTCAAACTCTGTTAACATATTTTGTTTTTATCTTTTATTCTTCATTTCATGAGACACACTTGCAGTGAGATGTTATCTTTATTTTCTCGTTGGCGGACTCTTCTCCACTTTCACTCTATGGACTTAATTCTGATATTATTTTCTGTATTTCATCATATTTATCTTCTAGGTACCTAAATGAATCATAATAAGAATCACTTAATGTCTCTAATTGTTCCTTATTTAACGGCACATTATATTTTATTTTATGTCTTTTTTCACAATCATCACAAATCCAAGCATCAACATCTTCATGATAAGTTGGCTTATAACCCCAAAAACAAAGAGCACATTTTTTATAAAGTATTTCCATTTTGATGTTTATTTTTATATATAAAATAAAATTGGATAATCTAAAGTTTTTTTCTATTTTTACCATAAATAATTATAACTCCAATAACTCGGGCTATTTTTATCTTTGTAAACTTCTCATCCATATTTATCTAAAATTTTTTTATGTCTTCTCCTGTATAACTCTCATCTTATAGGATTTTTATGGTCAAATTTTGAGTATAATCCTAATCCTGTCTTATCTCTATATTGTTCGTATCCAATAGATCCGAAAGATATCCACCGTCCATTATAATAAACATCATATTTTTTACCCTTTGTTTTACTTTTTCTAAATATAGACATCGATTTTTTAAATTTTTCTTATTCGACATAAAAACCAGTCAGAAGCTTCTGAAATATAATGACTTCCTATACAACATTTTTTTTTATTTCTTCATCGTGGACTATATAGATCCCCATAAGTTTGTCGATCATTATATCTTCACAATCTGGGTCTTGATATGAATAAATAGACTAATTAAGATCATCAGAAAAAAAGATGGATGAGGAAGATGGAGAGGCTCGTGAAAGACGATGGGTCAGCTCTTGTGAGGATCTTGACATATTTTTTTATAAATAGTTAAATATGTTTATATAACAAATTTATTTGTATATGATCCATCAGCTTCGAGCTATTGAAAAACTAACCGTTTGACTCCCTCAACTAACATTTGTAAAATTCTATAATCTCCAGTTTGTTGATTTATGACCATTTCTCCGGATTCGTTAAAAACTATCCCTACACTCCCGAAATAAATATTCCCATTTATTAAGCTCATTTTTTTAGTCGAAAAAGATAAAAAAAAATAAGGAGAAAGAAGGCTTTATTTTATTCCTATTTTTTCCGTTAATGTCGTTGATGTTCATAGCCAAACACTCCCATTATAGATATAAACAGTTAATTGACTTGTTTCATCTGTTTCTTCTAATCATATTTTTAATGTGTTTTTTACCTACATAAGTGCTCATGTTTTTTATCCGAAAAATAAATTTAAAAAAAAATGTTGAAAAAAACGAAAACATTGTTCTCTCTTTTATGCATATAAACTTATAAACTCTTCTATGTTTATACTAAGCTAATAAACCTATGTAAACCTGGTGTCTGCCTGTGGAGTCTACAAACGCACATCATACTAATGTCCTGACTATAGTGTAAAAATCCCGTATATTACAGCATTAGGCAATGTAGGTCCATTGCTATTTCTGAAGTCTATGCTCGAAAAAGCAACATAAGTATTGGCAGTTATATCCCAAAACAATACATTAAAAAATGAGTTAACTATAGGGCTCCCAGAAATTAAATTTGAATAAATGATGTTAACCCTATATTTAGCAGTTTTTGAAACATCTATATAACTTGGTGTACTTGTATTGGGAGCAAAAACATGTGTTATACTTCCTTCAAACTATCCCGAAAAATTCCCGGTAGTTAGACACATTCGCCATGGGTTTGGAAATGATCCCCCGTTAATGAAAGCGGTGCTGGGCCCTGTAATGTTTTTTAGATCCAACCAAGTTATCTAAGATGTCGGAGGATTAACAAAATTGTTTTCGATTGTATTTTGTATTACTGTAAAACTTTGGGGAATCTCTTCAATAACTAAAGAATTTCTATAAAAACTAGCTGCGGATCCGCTTCATATTTGTATAAAATTATTAGACCCTAATGTTATATTTATAATCATTTCTAAAACGCATGTTGATTGAGTTCCGGGGGCTGTTGTACTGCTATGATACGCAACCCATGTGCCTGTCCCTGTGGCTGATGTATGAAGATAGCACTCATTACCGGTCGAGTTATTTGTGAATGCCGCAAATATTTTGTATCATCCGGCTTTTAATATCTGTAATTGATAAATACTATTTATTTGAAAAATATCGGGCGCCCCATTAACGATAAAACTAGAACCAGCAACATCCATTAAAAAGGGTATACTTGATGATAAACCATTTATTGTGGCACTTAAAGAGAACTAAGCTGCTCCGAGGGTCGGGTTATAACGATATAAAACTTTGTGTGTATATCCGTCGATTGTTTTATTTTCCCATTTGCCTGAAACGCTATTAAATTGTAATACTTCATTATTTTGGGGAAGTAATACATTTACATCATCGAGCAAGGCCAATTGTGTACCAGTATCTACAATATTATTAATTACTTTTCAATTATAGAGCAATTCTCATAAACTCATGTTAACACCGTAAAAACTTCCATTTTGGTCGCTGTTAAAAAATATCTCATCATTTGCACTAAATTTATGGATGAAGCTCATACAAGTTGAGTTATTTCTTTCACATCTAGCACTATTAAAAATATTATTAACATCCCCATTTAATGTAATATAAAAATTAAAATTGTTATCATCGCTTGTAAATCCAAATATGAACTAAACTAAACATTGTCTAACAAATCGCACACTATAATTTGAAGTGATCGCAACGAAATCCCCGAAATATGTCTAACTTACATTTATGTTGTTAAAAATAGGCATTCATATAAGCCCTATCGTTTGCGTGTTAATTAATGTGTTATTTAAGGCCCGTAATGATAAATAATTTTCAATTTCAAGCTCGAAGGTTTTGGGCTCCCATTTATCTTTTGACAGGTTCCAACTCATAAAATCATTATCTAACTTAGCCACTGTATTATCGAAATCAGTCATTTCAGATATGGAGTATGTTGGTTTTATTTTATTAACCCATTTATTTGCTGTGTTATCATATGTGAGTAAATCATTATTATTTAAACTTCCCAACTATACATCAGATAACGCACTTAAACTTTGTGCAGGATTTTGAAGAGTTGCAGGCTTCCATAAACTATTACTTGAGTCAAAAAGAAGGGCTTGCCCGTTTGTCGGTGGGATTGTCGTAGTATCTACATCAGTCAACGAATCTAAATTAAGCGCCGCTACATCATTTTGTAAATTTGTTATATCCACCGCATTCGTAGCCACCCCACTTTGAAGCGTTGTTATTTCTGACTAACTTGCAAGTGTTTGCCATGATCCTACTCCTGCGGTAGTTTTTCTTATATATGGTAGGTTTGTGTTAGGGGCTTCAGGAAAATTATCGACATTTGTTAAAATAAACTTATCACTTGCCAAATCATACTAAATATATTTTTGGTCGTCATTAGGTAAATCAAAATTTGTATCAGCAAGATTGCGTAAACTTTCGGGATAGTCTTGGGCTTCTAATGCTGCCACTCAATTATCAAGGTCAATTATAGGCTATTGGGTTGAAATATCAATTGTAAAATTTTCAAACCTATTATTACCCCCATAAGCCAAAACCTAGCCAATTTGAGGAGGATCATTTATAAAAACATCGGTTAGATCATCAAGGCCCAAATTATCCAAAACAAATTTATCACTTATTATATCATATCTTATAACTTTTTTATCATCATTGGGCAAATTAAAATTTGTGTCTGTTAAATCTCTTAATTGCGATGATACGGTGTCTAAAATAAACTTGTTTTGTAAAAAATCATATTTAACAAACTTTCCATCTTCACCTAAATTTGGGTTGATATTTACGTCATCTAAATGTATTAATTTGATCGGAAATTCAGCTTCCAAATTTGTTATTCAATTTTCTTGTGAAATAAGTTCATTATTTATTGGTGTTAAAATATCTTGTGAACTCCATAAAGCTCCGTCGTATTGTAAAACATCCCCAACCTAAATTCCTGGACTAACAAAAACATCCTAAAGATCTTCTATATTTTTCCTTTCTTCACTCCATAATCCAAAACTTCAAACATATTTTTTACCATCATTTGGGGGTTCTGAAACTCCGCTGACATCATCTCCTAAAATAAAAACTTGATTAGTTTCATCAAATTTTACAACTTTCCCATTATCCCCAACTTGTGGAGTAATATTAACATCAGGACAATCTTTAAAATCTTGAGGATATGGGCGAGCTTCTAAAATATCGACTCTCTAGTCTAAAGCTTGAATATCTCCATCAATCAGAGTTTTTAGATAATCTACATCATCCTTAAGTTCTTCGATTTCTTTGTCTCTCGTGATAATACTCATTTTGACGTTTATTTTTATATATGAAAATAAAAAAAAAAACATCTTCAAAAGAAATAAAAAAAAGAAAATAAAAAATGGAAGATGTGTTGACTGATATAAAAGAAAGAGCTGATAAATTTATTCTGGATATATATAAAAAAAGGCAAGATAAAATATCTGGAAAAAAAGCTCCTTAGATAGATATAATAGATCCAGATGAAGAAATAACTGGAATTAAAAAATTAGAAGATGATGAAGCCGAAGATTTTTTAGGTTTTAATCCGATTAAAGACAGAAGTAATATTATTTTATGTGCCTAGACAAGAGGAGGTAAAACAACTTTTTTACAAAATTTATTACAGAAAAGTTTGCTTAATCATGTTCCTCCTGAAAACATTTATATATTTTCAAAGACTGCAAAATTTGATTTGTCTTATAGACCTTTAATTTTATACCTAATGAAGAACACAACCGGTGAAATAAAAATAATAGATAACATAGATATGAAAAAAATAAAATAGATATTTGATAATCAAACAAAGTTGGCAAAAAAAAATATGATACTTCCAAAGAAGGAAAGAACCAAGGTAAAAAGAACACTCTTAATATTTGATGATATTATTGGCGATGATTAGTTGAAATCTTATCAATCTGATTTATGTAGTTTTTGCACAATGTCTCGTCATTCAAATATAATAAATATATTTTTAACATAGGATTATACAGCTATTCCAGCGAGAATAAGATGAAACACAAATTTAGTTGTTTTACTTTCGATGGATAATTATAGCGATGCTTTAGCAAAAGAAAACTCTTTGAAAAATAAGACTGAAGAATTCCAAAAATATTTTGAAGAAAATGTTATAAATAGAAAAGATCATTCTTTCATTGTGGTTGATAAAAGCGCTCCAATAGATAAGAGATATATTTTTTATGATGCCGCAAAAGGAGAGTCTGAGTTTGTTGATCCTTTTACATAGAATGTTTCTCCTCGTCAAAAGTGAACTAAATCCTTGGAAGAGAGTAAAAGCTTAGATATTCAGGAAAAACAAGATTTTTAAAATCTTCCCTTGTGAAATATATTCTTAAACTGTTTTTGTTAAGAAATTCAAATCCCATTTCTGTATAATAAGAAAAAGTTTGATGACTTCCTGGAGTTCCTTGGATAGGAATTATAATATTCTAACCTTCAGAAACATTTTGCTGTATATTTGTATTTCCTGTTTGAATATTTTGACCATTTTTAATGACATCACAGAATAATAATATTCTTTCAGTCCAAACAATCCCACTAACAATTTCCTAATTTAGAACACTTAAAGAATCGACATTTTGAACGATCCTATTAATGTCTTGAGTTCTATCACTAGAATTTGCATATTTACAAACCTAGCCATACAACCCATCATAACTTTGCACAACCCTAAACAAAGCGGCTGGAGTTGTTAAAAGATATTTATTAAAAGTTTGAACATTATAATTACCATCTGGGATCGTTATCGATAAATTTGGACCTGATTGATAATAAAAAATATTATTTCCCATTTGCGCTGATATATTTAAAAAATTATTATACATATACAAACTATGGATGTTAATAAGATGTAAACCATCATATTGATTATCGAAGTTTATAATAGTTTCACTTCCCCTATGTGTATGAAGATAAGAATCCAAATAACTCATATAAAATTTATATTTTTTTTTCTGAAAATCTTTTATAAAAAAAGAAATGTATCTAAGTTAGAAAAACGAGAAAGAAATTAAAATATGTTTTAAAGACTCTGAAAGTTATTATGATAGCTGTGTTAGTTTAGATCTTTCAGAATTTAAAATTTTAGAAAAAAAGAAAACATCACAAAATGAAAAAAGTCCTTATATTTACAAATTTAGTTTCAAATGGAGAGATGTAAAAAAAGGTGAATAGGGTTGCGCATTCAAAATTGTTAACTTCTATAAAAAACTTTCATTAGCCTTATTATAGGAAAAGGTTGAAATTTCAAATCCTTTATTTGATGATACTAGAGGAAACATAATATTTCAATGCATTTCTTGGGAGCCTGAATATAAAGGGTGTGAGATGGTTAATCTATTTCCTCAAAAGGTAAGTATAAACGAAAAGAATGGAGTGAAAAAGTTCTATCTTGTAAGCGAATTAAAACAGGAAAATTAATTTCCCTTGTTTGTTTTCTTTTCTTTTTTTTTTCAAAATTTTGTGTATAAAAATATAGTTTATGCAATTTGATGTTTATACAAATCTCCAAGCTATCTATAACCCTGCTTCTTTGTACTGATATGATATTGAAAACAACATTGACGAGTTGCTTGATCAAGTATTTAATAGCCTTGAAAAGTTTATATAGCCAGAGCATTTTCCTGCTTTCAAAAAGATTAATTACAGAAATTTTAAGAATATTGTAGAAGAAATGGAAAAGAAAAATATCCCACCACATGAAATATTAGCCAAGGTTAAAAAAATAATATATGAAAAGCTTTTCCCAGAAATATAGAAATACATATTATATGAATTCAATGGATTGAAAGAAGAGAAATCAGGGATTTCTGTTCCAACACCAAGCCCAAAAAATGTATTAGAAGAGTTAAATAAAGTTATCAAGTATTTTGTAGAGGGAAAAGGGGAGATTTCAAAGAATCCTTCATTTTCATAGTTTGGAGATGATGACATCCCAAGCGAGGTTGAAATAAAACAATACTCAGAAGAATAGGAACAATATTTCAGAGACTTAGCACGAAGAGTAAGAGAACAACGAAGAGAGGAACAACAAAGACAACCACTTATAAGAGACATAATTCGAGAAAGAACATTCAGTGAGGGAGATAGATAATGAGTCTTAAAATGAATAAGTATTTTTTTTTTATTTTTTGGAAGATGTATCAAAAATGACAACATTCTTTGAAAGGTTAGGTGTGAAAGAACTTAAATGGGAACAACAAGGCCAACCCTTGGGTTGACCGTCCCCACAATTTGATTTTTATGCCAACCTTATAGCTTGCAAGGCCCCAGGAACAATGTATTATGTTCAACATTGAGAAGCTGAAAGTATTTTATTCAGTATTTTAATGGAAATGACACCTCCAAGTAAAAGAAAAAGATTCTCTGAAATATATGAAAAAATAAAAAATGAATGTAAGACAATAGAAGAATTAAAGGCTTAGTATATAAAGAATTTTTTACCTATAATAATGAAAGAAATACTTATAAAATTTGGGGTAAAAACATTAAAACCTTTGAGCGGTGAAAATATAAGAGAACAAGATCTTTTACCTGGGGAATTGTCAAAAGCCTTAGAAATAAGGAGGTTGAGTGATTATTTGGATTAGAATCCGGAGTTTAGAAGTGAGTATGTTAAAAAACTTTGAGACTTAGGTCTTGATGTTTTTTGGGATGATCTCGGTGAACAATCTGTTTGATTAAATGAAGGATTAAATCGTTATGAAAAACATAGAGAATATATAAAAGAGTTATTAAAAACTAATCTTCCAAGTAAAGTTTATGGAATGGTAATTCAAGCCATCGATGAAATACACGAAGCTAATTGGCTTAGGGGTGATGATTATAATTTTACAAACGAGGATTATAAAAATATTTTAGAACAAGTTTTGGAAAATGAAGAATATAAAGATTATTTAGACGAAGAAATCAAACAAGGAGAACAAGAAGAATTTAAGAATATTATGGGGAAAGTTTTTGAAGAATATCAAAGGAGAGAAAAAACAGCTGATATAATTAAAAGGCAAGTTGAAGGCTCTGGGATACCAATCGTAGAAAAAGATATTCCAAAACAAATAATAATAGAAGAGATTAAAAAATCTAGAATATGAATCCTAGAGAAGAAAAAAAAAGTAAAAACAGAAGGGTCCGAGAAAAAAGAAGAAATGAAAGAAGAAAGTAAAATCTTCGATTTCCCCGCAGAGGCCGAATCTCAATTGACACAAGAAGAATTGACAGAAAAGATTGAAGAAATTGTTTTTGCTAAGGAAGACAAATTTGATGAGTTAAAAGATGAGTATGAAGATTAGCTTGAAGAATTTAAAAAATCACAATAGCAAAAGTTTGTTGGGTGAGATAATCCCTTCGCTCGTTCAACTTGGTACTGGGGTAATATGTTTTAGGATGAAAGTGAACTAACAGAAGAAGAAAAGAAACAAATACTTAAAAAATTCCCTAAAAAACCAAAACAAGGGCAGTCTCAGACTGCCGAATAGAAAGATGAATTTGACAGATAGATGAATGAACTAAAAATTATATCCGAAAAAATAAAAGAAGCAAACAAAATCTTGACAAAGTATGGAAAAAAATCAGTTGAAGAAAGATCTTTAGAAGAGTTTTATAAAATAATTTTCGAGATAGCTGACCTTAATACTGATGAAAACGGAGAACCAAAATATGAATTTTTTGGATTAGAAAAATAGATCGCCGGAACTAAATTCAAAATATCGACAAAACAAATTAAATGATTAGCTGATTATTTAGAAGGCAAAACGTCTTCTTGGGTTAAAGATAGAAGTCAATATTGGAGATACGCAAGAAAAAAAAAAGATGAAAAAGGGGATTATTTATTCCCTGAAATCAAAGATATATCTTGGGAAGATTTATCCGAAGATCAGAAAAAAGAAGTTATAGATTATTTCAAGATTTAAAACAGAGCGTTTTTTGCGATTCCTTTAAAACTCTTTTTCTCCAAGTCTAGCCAACATTTGCCTTTGTTCTTCTTTAGGTGTTGGGGCTGAAGAGGTCGTTCGACCTCAGGGAGAACCCCTCGTTCCCTTTATTTCTGCACGGAAATCATCGATTTCCCTCTTAAAAAAATCTGATTCTTGCTTTGCTATATTTCCGGGAACTCCAACTCATGAAATATCTCGAACATTTCCTTCCTTAGAATATATTAATTTGGGGGCATCTTCTGGAGCTGATATATTTTCAGCTTGTGGAGGTTCTTCCTGTTTATCTTTTTTTTTTTCATTTCCTTCCTTTAATATTCCACTGATCCAATCCGTATAATTTATGACTGGTTCGATATATCAATTCTAAACTTCTTTCCAATCTTGTTCTGTTTTTAGTGCTGCTTCTTCTCCCCAAATTTTCCTTGTGGCTTCTATATCTACTTTTTTAAATGCTGGAATAATTGCATATTCATTTGCTAAAATTATACTTTCCAAAGCTACACCAGCCCCAACCCCAAAACCTAAACTATTAGCACCTTGAGAAATTACTTCCCTTCCTAATATACTCCACATTATAAAAATATTTTATTTTTTTTAATTAAAAACCTTTTTATAAAAAATAATATGGAAACTCAATGACCTGAGCAGTTATCAGCCTTATCATAGGGGCTTTGAAGTGGAGCTTTCTTCGATTTATCTGGATTTAAACAACATCAAGAATATATCGAATTTCCAGAACAATAGTACGATATTTTGACTAGTGGATCTAGTACGCAACTAACATTGCGAGTTCCAGCTGCTCAAGATTATTTAAATGATGTTGAATTTTGGTTTTAGGTGGATGCTTATAATGCTGGGGCTCTCGTAGCTGTTGATGATACCGTTTCTGAAATGCATAAATTTGTTAGAAGTATTATGATAAAAGCAGACTCTAGACAACTTTTATATTTAGACAATGCCAAACATTTCCTTTCAATAGTTCAGCAAAGAAAAAAAGATGCTACACAACACTTAATAAGCGATTTCACTGATTATCCTCTCGAGTTCGTTGCAGGAAATACTAACGCTGCAGCTGGGAATGTCAATGCTGGAATACCTGTCGCCCCTATTCCAATGAGTGAAAAACAACTTGCCTTGTATTGATATATTTAGAATTTAAAGGTTAATAAAGTCCAAATAAATGGTATATCATTGGGTGGAGATGCTGGAGGTGGAATCGAATCAGCTGCATTACAAGCGATGAGAGCATGTGAAAAATGAAGATTTTGCTTGTTTAAACTTAGCGATTTAGGAATGTTTAAAAGTTTCCCTAGGTTTATGCTTAAAAATGGTTTCGAGATAATTCTTCAATTAGATAACGCAGATGTTGCTGTCAGAACAACCCCAGCTCAAGGAGATGGAGCAGCGACGGGCGGAGCAACTGTTATAAAAACAAGTTTACAAGGATTACAGGCTTTGGCTGGTGGATATGATAGATGGAGATTATCAAATGGTAAATGTTTAGTTAGACACACAGTCCCAGACGATAAACACCTTAGAATTATGCAAGAAATGCTTATTGCGAATGGGGAGTTAACTCTTCCATTCTACTCGACAACTCTGTCTAAATCTCAAACTTGCAGTAAATAGATGAACTTGGATTGTTCATATTCAGGAAGTTGAATCGATCGAACTTATTGGACTACTATAAACCACACAGCTGGAACCGACCATGATGTTAAATATGAATTAAATGCTGCTAACTATCAACAAACAGGAGGATTACGATCTTACCATGATGTTCAAAGATGTTTGGTTGATATATAGGGAGTTAAATATCCAAGTTCAGATGGACTAACAGATGCAGATCCGAGTCTCTTCAAAGATTATACAGAGTGGGCTGACAATGTTCAACTTGGGCCTTTGTATGACTATACTGCAAGAAAATTTTATTCTGTTTTTGATTATACAGGAAGTCAAAATATATTTGCCATCCCCACGATACAGCAAGAAACAGGAGAAAAAGTAAGTTCTAGATTTATAAACTTTAGAATTGAATACAAAGACGATTTACAAGCCGGAGAAAAACGTGACATATATGTTTGGCATATGGCTAAAAAATTAGTTGTATGGAGTTCAAATATGGCGATGAATATCTTGGAATAAAAAAAAAAAAAAATATAAAAACTGAAATTTTGCCACTCGTTTATTCTGTTCGTTTTAATGCTCTGTATATAGTTGATTTATTTACACCAAATTTCTAAGATATATATTCAACTTTAAATCCTTCTTTTTTTAATTTATAAATTTCTTCGAGAGTTTCATCAGTTATTTTAACTAATTTTTTTAACCTATTTGTGTCATCTCTCTTTGTTTTATATCCAAGTTCTTCTCCTTCACTTCTCTACTTGTCCCCAAATGTTTTGCAAATGTAATAAATTCATGTATACATTCCATCGAATTCTGGGATTCCTTCCGATATTAATTTCTTTTTTATGTCTGAGATCTTTATCGGTTTTCCTTCTAAACATCCTTTTCTATATAATTCTTCAATATCCCGAGATATCTCTTTCGTAAATTTGGTTTTTTTCATATGCTTTTTATTTAATTTTTTATATAAAAAAAATATATGCGAGGGATCCCAAGAAATTTTGATGATGAAATCGAGCTTTTAAAAAATGTCGAATGTAATATCAATGGAACTTTAATAAAACAAAATGGAAAAATTTGAAAAATTTATGATCACCCTGAGGGGTATAAATATGTGTGTATAAAAGGAATAAAAAAACCATCTGGAAAAGGAGAAGGGGGGCGAAGCGCAGCGAAGCCCTCGTCCGCCCATCATTTTCATATGTTTAGAGTTCATTGAATTGTCGCAATAAAATTTCACCCCTAGAAAGACAAAAGTAAAACAATTGTTTGTCATAATCTAGATAAAAAATCAGATAATTCGGCTCTAAATATATGATGGGGAACACACCAAGAAAATACGAACGAAAATAATATATTATTTCCAAACAATAAAAAAGAAAACAAATTGGTCATAAATGGTGATGAAATAGAAGAGATAAAAGATATGTTATCAAAAGGAGAAACATACCATTATATTTATAAAATTTTTAAGAATAATGCCAAAAATTCAAATAAATCTTTTTGTGGATTTTGAAACTTTGTTAAATGAGTCAATTTTTATTTATAAGGGCAATAAGACGGAGCGCATCTTCAATTTTTTTTTTTTATTTCATAGAGATGTTGTTTTTTTTCATATATAAAAACAAACGTCAAAATGAGAACGCAAACAAATCCGTCTTCGTTCCTCTTAAATTTAATTATTGAAAAAAAGGAAAAAGGGAAAGCGCTAGCGCATTCCGTTCTTTCTAGAAATTGCGTTCTAACTAGATCATTTATGAAAATAGAATATGATGTTATTTATCAATTTATCGAAACTTGTATTCAAGAGACTCATAAAATTGATGATAAAGATGCACAAGATTTTTTTAATTATATAACAGACAAATCAAATGAAATAAAAGAAATTATAAAAGATTTTAATAATTTAAATAAAATTTATATAATGGCTTGACTTAGTTTTTTAAATACATTGATTAGATATAAAATCACAAAACATAATTTGAACGAAACTTTTAAAGAAATAATAAATGTAGAATATGAATCTTCTCAACACCTTAAAAATGTTATTGTTGACACTTTAGAATATTGTATCCAAAATTTCTATATATATGAAAAGACATTCATAGACTTCAAACTCAATATCAATTTAATATATAAAAATAAAATAAAAAATCTTAATCTATCAAATAAAAACTCTTTTCTATGTTATAAATATTTATGTTTATGCATTATGTGATTATTCTGAATGGAAAACATTGAACACAAACAAGAAAATAATATAATAAAAAAATATATATTAGAAAATAATATTTTACAAGATGAATCATATATCAAGTTATTACCTAAATCTTTCGAAATAAAAAAATCTATTCAACTTTTTACAGAAGAAGATCTATGCTCTATATGTCTAGAAAATAAAAATTCAAATTCTGTATTCTCGATATTCCTTCCTTGTAATCATTATTGTTGTGGTTAGTGTTATAATTCTTGGAATAAAAAAATTTGTTATCTATGTAAATAGGATATTAAATATGTCTTAATGTGATAAAATAAAAAATGGATAAAAATTCCGAGCTAATAGATATATGTTATAAACTTAAAAATTTTGAACCTAGAAATATTTCTCAAACTTGTAGCAAAATCGGTGTTTACTGTAATAATCTAATAAAACAAGAAGATGAATTAGAAAGTATTTGCGACAAATTCCAAATTAAAAGTATTAGGATCATAATAAAATTATTAAAAAAATTATATGGATTAATGAGCATTATGTCAGAATTTCCAGATGAATTAGGAGAAAAAAAACATTACAAAACAATTAAAAACTTGGGTGAAGAACTAGAATCACTAAGAATGGAAATAAGCGAATGCGTCAACTAATTTAAATAAAGGGAATTTCTAAAGATGGAGTCATCTTTTTTTTTTTTTACTTTTATAGAGATGTTGTTTTTTTTTCATATATAAAAACAAACGTCAAAATGGAAAGAGATAGGTTTCTTGAAAACCTCCAAGACACAACTTCAGAGACTGAGGAAAATGAGATTGATAAAACAAATCAAAACTCAACACTGTCCATCCCAACATTATTAAATAAATATAAATCTATTTCTAAAGATGTTCAAGATATAAACAAAGAACTAGAAGATAAAAAAATTAAAGCTGAAGAAATTAAAAGTTCTGTTTTAAAGGAAGTTGATGAATTATATAAATTCGAAGGACTCCCAGACGTAGAATTTTTAGAGAAATATCTCGAATATGGAGAAAAAATAAAATCTACAATAACAGAAGAAGAGAAACTAGAAAATGAAATAAATAGCATAAAATTAAAACGAGATGAACACTTTAAAAATTGTAATAATATTGCAAAGGAATTAAGAATCATAAAAAATAAAATAATAAATGAAACCAAAACAAACATAAAATAGAAAATAGCAAATGGAGATTGTCCAATAAAAGAAATTAAAAAAAGCTTCATTTTCCAATAAAAATATTCACATGATCTTTTTATATAAATAATATTTTTTTTTTTTGCCATAATTAAACACATAAAAATTGCATATGAAAAAAACTAATAACCCTTTATTTTAGATTAACGAGGAGTATAAAAAAATGGAAGAAAGATATAGCAATATCAGTAAAAAATTAAATTCCATAATTGAATGAATTGATTGACAAGATGAAGAAAGCGCTAAATTCTTCAAAAACTCTGTTGAAATTGGCGATTTTCTAACTAGCTTAACTGAAAAAGCAAGCGAAATTGTGTCAAGAAAATGTGAAATTTATGCTAATGGAGTTTTCCAAGGATCTCTACTCGGTGAAAATAACAATCATGCCCAAATCAGTATGTTTGTACAAAATCTTTATGCCACTGGAACTTTTCAATTACCAGTTAAGATTCATATAAGAATTTCTAATGGACAAGAATTTTACTATACATTGAACAACTATGGAAAATTTTCAGAATTTCTACAATTTGGATTTGAACAATCTTCTGATGCAATGGAACAAAATGTTGTTTTTTATGATATTAAGACAAGCGTAAGAACAGAAGAAGAAAAAGAACTTGATGAAATGAAAGCTATAACAAGGAGAATGTTAGGAGCTGGATCTAATGACTATAAAATCGAATGTATAGATAACGAAAGATTTTATATTCCTCCAATTCCTAGCGAAAAAATTTGTTTAGAAAATGTTATAATAAAGTTTTGCGAAATTAATAACATTGAATATAACCCTGAAATGTTTAAAGAATTTATAGAAATAACAAAAAGTAAGAAAGGAAAAATTGCTCAAAGTTGTTTGCCTGTTTGGAATAGACTCTTTGAAAAAACATGTTCCTTCAATATAGTTCCGATATGAAAGGACATATAGAAAGGATGGAAAATCGAACATAAATGTTTAAAAAAAGGAGACAATGCTCAAAATCTATTTTGCTTTTTATATGATTCACATTATATTCTGATCAAAAACAAGAATAACATAAATCTTGTTATTTCTGAAGTTATTTGAGAAATGAAAAATAATAAAAAAGATTTTACTATTTTAGAGGAAAATGATTTAAGTGTTGATTATATAAATGTTAAATATCCAAAACTTTATTTGAAAGAGCCTTTAAAAAGTCCTTTGAACAATGTATTTGTTTATGATTTTGAAACAGTTCCAACTGAAGGAAAGATCGAAACGCAATCTTCTCTTTCTGTTTTCGCTGCTGGTTGGTGTTATGTATTTCATGAATCTTTTCCAGTTAATAGATCTAACGTTAAAATATCATATAAAGAAGAAAAAAAATCATCTCCTGTGGTTTAGATGTTAGATTCTATTTTTAAAACCCTATTATCAACTTGTGGAAAAGCTCCATATATTTATGGCTATGCTTATGCTCACAATGGAAAAGGATTTGATTCTTATCTTATTTTGGATTGTCCAGATATTAAAGAATATAAATTTACTAGTATTGTAAAAAATGCTTCTGGAATTTTACAACTTGTTATACATAAAGATATGAAAACACCTTCAGGGGAAATAAAGAGGATATATTTGAATTTACAATGTACTGCAGCACATCTTGCCAGCTCATTAAAAAAATTATGTAAAAGTTTCAACGTTTAGGAAGAATTTAAAAAAGATGATTTCAACATCCTGCAAATGAATGAAAATAATATTAATAACCCAGAACTTAAAGAAAAAGTTATTTATTATTTACAAAACGATGTTTTAAGCTTGGCTATAATACTCCAAAAACATTTTTCTACTATTATAAAACTCCAATAGGCTGGGAAAAGTGAAGAAGAAAAATTAAATATGCCTTATCTAGATCCTAGAAAATGTTTATCTTCTGCATCTCTAGCTTGGAAATTATTCTTAAAAAACACCCCCGAAGCAAATATATTGTGTAATTATAAAAGTGATGTTCTCAAGAAATTTGTTTGAAAATCTATCTCTGGGGGGAGGGTTATGTGTTATAAAGGTAGATGGGAAAGACAAAACGAAAACGAAAGCATTTTTCCTTTCGATGCAAACAGTTTGTATGTTTCAGTTATGTGTGATGAATCTCTTACCTTCCCAGATATTAGAGAAACTAAAATTTTAGATCAACCAAATTTGGAAGAATTAAATTTGTTATATAAACATTACATTATTGAATGCGATATTTTTATCCCTGAACATATTAAATTTATTCCTATAGCTACTAAAAAAGAAGGACAAAACGGATGTTTCTACAAATATGGGTGGTTTTATTCACAATTTTATAATGATTGTGATATCAAAGAAGCTTTAAAAGTCGGAATTAAAATCATCAAAATTCATAAAGCTTTGGCTTTTAAAAAATGTATCAATAACATTTTAGCTCCGTTCTCACAAATAATATATAATGAAAGGGATAAAGTAAAAGATCATGATGAAATTCTTGGGGATTTATATAAATTAATTGGAAACAGTATTTATGGAAAGCTTGTTTGTCGGGATGTTGAAGAAGGTTTATGATTCACAACTTTCAATGAAATTAAAAAACATTACCTCGATAAGAATCTCATAGATTACAAACAACTTGCAAATAAAGAATGGCTTATCCGCTATAAAATTGATAAAGAAATGGCGTATATAGAAAGCGATCCAAGAAATGAAGACCTTGAAAATCAACAAGCTTTTCCTTCAATAATTGGAAGTTATGTTTTAGCAAATAGCTGAAAAATTATGAATAATTTCATTCATGCAATCAATGGATTCAAAGAATTAAAAGTTTATTACACTGATACCGATAGTTTATATATTACAAATGATAGCTTAAAGATTTTAGAAAAATCCGGATATGTCGGTTGAGGACTCGGACAAGGTAAAAACGATATTAACAAAATTTTATATTTCAATTGTTAGCAAATAAAAAATTATAAAATACCTGTTCAACCTCTATGTAATGAAAAAGAATGTCCTCATGAAATCGAATATACGCCAGATTTTTATATTGAAAAATTCATATCATGCGGACCAAAATAGAAAATCGTTTATGCTGTCGATAAAAATAGTTTGTATAGAAAAACTTCATTCACTCTAAAAGGTTGCCCAATGATCATTAAAAAAGATGAAGAAGGAAATTGCTTGAATCTTGATAAAATATTTGGATGGACTCAAATGGTTAAAATTCAAGAAAACCAACTTATTGTGCAAGAACTTGGAGAAAAAAATTCAAATGTTGAAGATTTTCAAGTCCAATACGAAAGAAGATTAAAAAAAAATATTACTGATGGAGTTTCAGAATACTCACAAATTAAAAAAATTAGCGGAAATAAATATGTTAACAGAGTTTGACTAATTCCAGGAAGTTGGGAATATGTTCCTTTGATCGAGGGGGAGAGATATGGATCGAGACAGTAAGCAAAATAAAATAACGAAAGAAGACACAAACATATTTTTTTTTTTTTCTTTTTTTTTTAGATTACAAGGCTCAGCCGTAGGAATCACCTTTCTCCCTTTCAAAACTGGTTTGAACTGTTTTCACTTTATTCATTCCCTTTT
>JACCDG011442815.1_pt1 | contig 17782 bp, 21 predicted proteins | sample 7442471 | NCBI WGS metagenome assembly JACCDG01 (sample SAMN15323444, study PRJNA562643) | freshwater metagenome | isolation source: river surface water | place: USA:Blue River Watershed | collected 2017-08-17 | reverse complement strand
GGGAGATTTAACAAATTCAAAACTGCGACGTCGCACAGGTTCTTGATACACTGGACGACCACCTTTGCTGATATTTTTGTTCAGCATTTCTGCAAAATGTGTGTCTTGGTCCGGGAACCACCATCCATGTGCCCGATACATTATTTTTCCTGATTAAAATTTGTTTTTGGTTGTGCCAGCACTTTTTTCCAGTACGGATGATCAGGGTGACTGACTACTTCTTTGGGTTTACTGTGTCCTAGCAGTTTTCTTTCGCCTTTGACATGATCCATGTATCTGCCTAGTTCGCTGTTGATAAAAGGATGACCGGCCAGTCCTTTGTCAGTCCAACTAGGATTGAGATTGAAAAATGTATTACGATCTTGATACTGCCGTCTTATCACGTCCCAGATGTAGCTGTCGTGCCATTCGCGTTGTTCAAATATACGGTCGGTGTTGTACATACCAACAAAATCTTGTATAAAGTTTCTAGTTTCAGGATGATCAAGATTATAGGCCACCCACCCGCATTCACTGTGATATTTTTCTCCACGCCCTAGATAACTGATCATGGCCGAAGGCGGACACACCTGCTCCAGCCAAGACATTGGCACAGCACTGTGAGTATGTGTGTCAGCATCAATCCAGATCATCCACCCCGAACTGAGGTTGTTTGCACACAAGGCCACGCTGAATACCTTGTAGGCAAATCGCACTGCATTCCATCTAAAGGCTTTTCGTGGATTCCATACATCAGGAGGTCCAGCTTGACCATGTGCAAGAGGATTGTTTCTGTGTCTTTCAACAAAGGCAGCACAGTTGTTGCTAAGGTTCATTAGATCATACACTCGTGTGTTTGGTCTAGTGATCTGCGGTTTGCAGTTTTCTGCGCACACAACCAAATCGACCTCGGCGGGCCAATACTGTTCAAAGGTATCAATCATGCGTTGGCCATATTGTTTTAAACCCTCTTCATGAAAAGAGGTAACTATAGTATATTTCATTGTGGATATTTATTGGTGCTCAAAACCCTTGCTTACTTTCCCAATCAGTGTGCTAGAAACAGTGGACCAGTGATACAGGCCGTTCTGGATTCGGCCCGGTGTCACGGAATCCGCACAGTTGAAAACAGCATGGATGCAGATGCCGTGGTGATTTGGTCAGTGCTGTGGGCGGGTCGCATGGCCGCAAATCAAGCAGTATGGAGTCATTATCGGTCACAGGGACGCCCGGTCATAATCATAGACATAGGTGCCCTGTATCGTGGCGAGACCTGGAAGATAGCCTTGAACTCGATCTCTGCCACTGGCTATTATGGACACACAGAAAACTTGGACTGGGACCGTCCCCGAAAGTTGGGTATCAGCTTGGCCATTAACCTAAGTCGCAATCCCAGGATCGTGGTCGCGGCACAACACGCTCGCAGCCAGCAGGTGGTAGGTTTGGTCAGCATGGAAGGGTGGGTGGTTAACCAGGTAGAAAAACTACGTCAAGTAACCGATCGGCCCATTGTGGTAAGACCTCATCCCAGAAGTGCTTTGGATTGGGCTGGACTGGTACACTTGCCCAAGGATGTTGTCATAGAACAACCACAAAAAATAGCCAACACCTATGACAGCTACAACTTGGCCTTTGATTGTCATGCCATGGTCAACTACAACTCCGGTCCTGGCATACAAGCAGCCTTGGCTGGAACCCGGCCCATCGTGGATAAGTCAAGCCTGGCATATCCAGTGAGTCATGCCATGGATGACATAGAGCTTCCCTACACCGTTGAAAGAGATCAATGGTTAACAGAAATCTGCCATACTGAATATCTTTTGGACGAAATCAGAAAGGGACTATGGTTACGTCGTCTTTGCCTAGTGTAAACTTTTCGGTTGCTGGCCCCATAGACTGTGCCTGTGTCATACACGGCGACGTTTACAGTTGGGAATATGTGACTCGTTTGCATAACATGTTGTCTCGAAACATTTCTGTGGGCATCCGCATGCATGTGTACACCGAAGAAACTAGACCAGTGCCCGACACCATGATCAAGCATGTGTTGCCAGAGTGGCACATAGGTGGTCCAAAAAAATCATGGTGGTACAAATTGCAAGTGTTTAACCCAGACCACTACAGCGGCCCTTTGTTGTATTTTGATCTAGACACTGTGATAATCAAAAACATAGATTGGATCTGGCAAAACAGTTTACGGTACTTTTGGACCTTGCGAGATTTCAAGTATATCTGGCGCCCAACCAGCATGCTGGCCAACACCAGTGCCATGTGGTTTGATACACGTAGATTTGCTCATGTTTACCAGAATTTCATCAACGATGACATACAAAAAATCATGCGCAGATACAACGGAGACCAGGATTACATCAGCGAAGTTATACCGCAAGAACACCGTAGATTTCTTGACACAAATCGTGTCAAAAGCTGGCGTTGGCAAGCACTGGATGGAGGGTTTGATTTTTCAAGGCGCAAATACCTTACGCCCGGTACTGGCACTTACGTTGCGGATCAAACCAGCCTGTTGATATTCCATGGCAAACCCAAACCGCACGAGGTCAAAGATCCTATAGTCACCCAGTATTGGCAGTGATAAATATAGCAGGAGATAATACTATGGCTAATCGCACATTCAAATTTTATGGACAGGGTTGGGGTCCTAGCCCTGCCCAAATCACAGTGACTTTCAATGGACAAAATATTTTCAGCGGTGCCATTCCCACAGTGCCCGATCGTCCACCAACAGGTCCAGGTTTTTTCACACCGGTGTATTTGTTTACGGGCGGCGAGCTAGATGTTGCTGCGTCGGGTTCGTTTTCTCTGACAGTGACTGTGGATCAAGGTAACCTTGTGTTGTCTGATTTGACCAGCAACTATGTGCCTGTTCCTAATCCGGTTTTTACTCCCGAGCAGTTTGCTGTGCTACAACAAGGTACCGATTCTGCACAAATCTCACAAATCTGTTACAGCATGGCCAATCCACCATTCACCGATGAAGAAAAACAAATGCTGGACAGTTTACCAACTGATGCTGCCAGTGCCCAGATCGTGGATCAAGCACGTGCCGATCACAATGTTTCAACTTTCGTCAGCGGTGCTGATTATTTCAGTCCGGATTTCTGGCCCGAAGACAGTCGCAAAAATGTTGTCATTGACGGAGAACCGCAAAATGTACCTGATCCAAGGCCCGACGGTCTCATCGGCGACTGGAACTGGAGGATACTAGAAGGACAGGTACTGACATGCGAAGTAGATGTCCTGCCCGGTACTGTATAATAGTTCGCGGCTACACAGCAAAAACCCTACATGTTGTAGGGTTTTTTTATGGTTGACCAAAAAGGTCCTTTTTAGTATAATAGCAGTATAGTGTAGTTTTTAGACAACATCTTTGTAGAAAGGCAAAATATGAACAGTAAGTTAAAAGCGGCGTTGATCACGGCAGGATTCGCCATGTGGGCCACAGCCATAGCATTTGGACTGAAGTTTGCTTCACAGTATCTCACAGTGGAGCAGGTTACCATGGGTTTTATCGCGATTGGTCTTAGCCTGTGTCTATACACACTCTACAGTTTGATTCTGACCAAACTAGAGTTCGATGCCAAGATTACGGAAATGGTTGACCGGAAATGATCATTTCTGTATAATAGTATTATTAAAACAATCAACAAGGAGCTTGTATGTCGACTATTTTGGTCAAATCTGGTAGTTATCGTAATACCCCTGTGAACAATGTCTCATTCGCCTTGGTCAAGGGTTTCCAAACCGGTGCCAAAGGAGGTTATGTCACTGTGAAAGCTGAAGGTTACTTTGGACCCGATGTGCCCGATGTGGTACGGATCAAGGTGGATTCAATCGAAGATCTAGAGTTCACTGCCGGAACCGTGATCGATCGCCCTGTGGCAGTCGAAGCACCGCAAGAAACTGACGAACAAGTCATGGATCGTATTGGACAGAGATTTGAAATCCTACAAGAAATGACCCGTGCAACTATCTCAGGTGATGTGCGTGCCATGATCGTGGTTGGCCCTCCGGGTGTGGGCAAGAGCTATGGTGTGGAATACGAGCTGGAGAAGTCGGGCCTGTTTGAACGCATCACTGGTAGAAAGATCAAGTATGAAGTGATCAAAGGTGCTATGACTCCCATCGGCTTGTATTGCACTCTCTACAAACACTCAGATCCCAACAATGTGCTAGTGTTTGACGACTGTGACTCAGTGTTCCAAGATGACTTATCGTTGAACATCCTCAAGGCCGCCTTGGATTCGGGCAAGAAACGTAGGATCTACTGGAACTCAGATTCAGCCATGTTGCGTCGTGAAGGTGTGCCTGATTGCTTTGACTTCAAAGGTGGCTGTATCTTTATCACCAACTTGAAGTTTGACAACCTAACCAGCAAGAAGATGAAAGACCATCTTGAAGCCTTGCAGAGTCGTTGCCACTTCTTGGATCTAACACTCAACACCATGCGTGACAAGTTCTTGCGTATCAAGCAGATCTTCCGTCAAGGACAACTGTTCAATGACTATGAGTTCACTCCAGAAAAGGGTGAAGAGATCCTGAACTTCATGGATGAGAACAAGGATCGCTTGCGTGAAATGAGCCTACGTATGGCACTCAAGATCGCAGACTTGACCAAGGTATCTGAAACCAACTGGCGTGCTCTAGCAGTAAGCACTTGCATGAAAAATAGTTAATCGGATTCAAACACGGTTAAGTAATCGGTAGCTCCTGGGTAGACTCAAAAACTACCCATTTTACAACAGGCACTTAGGTGCCTGTTTTTTTGATCTCTTGCCGTTAAATATGTTACAATAACACATGATCCTGTCTATAGATCTACAAGACCTACAACTAAACTTCCGGGTGTTAGATACACCCTTGGCTGAACTTTGGGTGGAACGCATGTCTCTGCGTCATGCTTGGCTCATGGATGATCAAAGACGATTTTATGGATTTGACTCGGTACAAGTCGAAGAGACGCGAGCACTGGACAAAATAAATCATTGCATACAGCAGATCCTGACACATGATTCAAATGTAAGGCACGAACCTGTGACTTCTGTGCATGATCAAGATACTTTAAACTACTGGCATCATGTGTTTGAAACCGGACACGGATTCCTGGAACAACAAGATCAATCCAATCCTCTGACAGCAGTGTTGGCAGAACTCAACATAGCTGTGCATCGTTGTGAAAGTGTTGCACGCGGTAACCGACCAAGATTCGTCTGCACATGGTATGGCATGCCCAAAACTCAAACTGTGAACCTAGATGTCATGCAAAACTGCGGAACCCTGAGTCCAAAGTTTGGAACTGTGTGCCTGAACTATTGCGAGATAGGAAAAACTCTAGAAGACCTTACACAAGATCGAGATAACTATATCAGCGACCAGGCTTTCAGACCGTTCAGTCATTATTCAGCAGATTTCAATGTGAGAATGCATGAAGAAACTCTTGGCTATATCAGTGACAAAGTTCTCAGAATGAAACACTATTATCAAGCACACAGCGATTTCTTTTTAAGACATGGCTACGATACCTTTGATGATCCAAGACTATTGCCTTTGCGTTTTCCGGTGGCAGAATTAATTGAAACTCGTCCGCGGCATGAACTATTAGAGGCCATACAACAACGACAGAAAGTAACACAGGTAACCTTACAATGAGAACAGCCACAATCACGATCCGTGACGAAGTAAACATCAAGGTCGAAGGACTTGAACTGGATGCACGTCGCAGCCTGGTCAATGCTTTCAAATATGATGTGCCTTATGCCAGGTATCTGCCAGCGGTGAGACTGGGTCGTTGGGATGGCAAGGTCAGTTATTTCCAACTGGGCGGCAGTACCTACGTAAATCTATTGCCTGAGATCATACCCATCTTGGAAAAGTTCAACTATGACATTGAACTAGATGATCAACGCGAGTATTCGACCACGTTTGATTTCACACAAGTCACTGAAGACAGCTACAGCCACATAGCCTGGCCCAAAGGCCATCCTGCTGCGGGTGAACCCATGAAGCTCCGCGATTATCAGGTAGAGATCATCAACAACTTCCTGGCCAATCCACAGTGCCTGCAAGAAGTGGCCACAGGTGCAGGTAAAACTGTGATGACCGCGGCACTTTCGGATGCTGTTTCGTCCTATGGGCGTAGCATAGTGATCGTGCCCAACAAGAGCTTGGTCACACAAACAGAAAAAGACTATGTCAACATGGGCCTGGATGTGGGTGTGTACTTTGGTGACAGGAAAGAGTGGGGTCGTCAACATACCATATGCACCTGGCAGAGCTTGAATGTGTTGTTGAAAAATAGCAAGAATGGCACCACAGAAGATGACTGTACCATAGGTGAGTTTATCGAAGGTGTGGTTTGTGTGATCGTGGACGAAGTACACATGGCCAAGGCCGATGCTCTCAAAACACTATTAACAGGTGTGATGAGTCGTATACCCATACGCTGGGGGCTTACAGGAACCATACCCAAAGAAAAGTTTGAAAGCGTGGCCTTGCTTGTGAGCCTGGGCCCGGTTATATCTAAACTGTCTGCCAGCGAGTTGCAGAGCCAAGGTGTGCTGGCCCAGTGCCATGTGAACATTGTTCAACTAGAGGACCATGCCGAGTTTTCAAACTACCAAAGCGAGCTCAAATATCTCCTGGAAGAGCCAGACAGATTACGAACCATTGCCAACTTGGTCAGGCAAGTCAACGCCACCGGCAACACTCTTGTGTTGGTAGACAGGATCGCCGCTGGGCAAGCACTAGTGGATCAACTGGATGATGCGGTATTTGTATCGGGCGCAACCAAAGCAAAGGACCGACAAGATGAATATGATGAAGTGGCTGTGGCAGATGGCAAGATCATCGTGGCCACTTATGGTGTTGCTGCTGTGGGTATCAATATACCTAGGATTTTTAATCTGGTGCTCATTGAACCAGGTAAGTCCTTTGTACGTGTTATTCAAAGCATAGGACGTGGCATCAGGAAAGCCGAAGACAAGGACTTTGTGCAGATCTGGGATGTAACTTCGACCTGTAGATTTGCCAAGCGGCACTTGACCAAAAGGAAAGCCTACTACAAAGAGGCCAACTATCCTTTCACACAAGAAAAACTGGTCTGGAAAAACTAGCATGGGAAATTTATTTCGCAGGGCCACAAATCACATGCCACCAATATCATCCAAGGACATAATAGTAGAAATAGGCAGTGCCAAAGGTCCTGGTGGATCCACTCATTTTTTTGCCGATTTAGCCATGAGGCATAATACAGTGTTGCATTCTATAGACATTGACGATAGAACACACGTATTCCGTGATATACCTGGGGTCATTGGTTATCAACAAGCCGGAAGCGAATGGGCCAAAAATATTTGTCCTTCCTTGAACAAAAACATAGCAGTCCTATATCTCGATAACTATGATTACAATTACTGGGTAGACACTGACAGTGACATCGCCGACAACGATGGTCCAGTTTTGCAAGCAGCTCTGGAAGCTGTGCGCAATCAAAAAAACGAATATTTGCAAAAACACAACTTTATCATGTGCAATCAAGACTGTGTAATCGAACACTTGAAACAGATGATTTTTTTGTTGCCTTTTATGAGCAAACACAGTTTGGTTATATGTGATGATACCTATCTGTCCAATGATTGTTGGGCCGGCAAAGGAGCGGCCGTGGTACCATACTTGGTTATAAATGGTTACCATATCATAGAAACTGAAAACATTCATGGCTCCAGTTATGGTGTAATGTTGACAAATGCAAAATAAACTAATATAATAAAACAATGAGAATATTGACACTGGACAACAAACCATTTGATCTGGATCATCTACCCGAAGAAGTAGATGATATGAGATTTGCTATCTTGGACAATTCAAATCCTGCAGATCCAGATTATCACTACATACCCTTGATCTTTTTAGAAAGTTTCACCGCACCAGCTTTGGTACTGCAAGTGGGCGGACATCGTATCAAGATGCCAGTGGATTGGCAGATCTTGATTGGAGAACCAGACCTAGGTGACTTGGAAGTGTTGCCACTGACAGCCATCAATGATCGTGGATTCAAAGCATTCCAGTTCAACCCCCTGCACAGTTTCCGACCCAGTTTCTTGGACATTGAGATCGTGGATGTGTATCAGGAAGTCACTTGGTATGCTCCCAAGTTAAAGAATGGACAGATGCTGTGTGTGCCCTTGGGCAATGAAGGCAAACCCGAGTGTGTTTATTTTGTCAAAGACATCAGCAGAAACTGCGAAATACTAGATTACAACAAGGCCTGGTAGCATGGGATTACTCAAACCCGGTGTCGAATACACTTACGAATACGAAGGCGATGTGGTATATGCCCGCGAATCTGGGGGAGAAAGATTCGTGATTGGCTGGATGTACCGTCCAGAGCCACAACCTACAGAGTCCAATGAGTGACAAACTAAACATAGCCAACGAAATGGCCCAGTTTGATCGTAAGAATCGCAAGTTCTACGACGAGCTCACCGACGAAGAAAAGAAAAAGTTTTCAAACTATTTGATGATACGCTGGGGCAGCGCAGTGCAAGGCAGCCAGGATCTACAGGAGTTTTATCTCATTGCCTGCAACGAGCGTCTCAACAAACATTTTTTTGCCATCAATCGACATCCCAGATTGCAATGGTTATGTGCTACCACAGTCAGTCCTGGCATGGGCACACACAGGCATCCTTGGATAGCTCCCAAGAAAAAAGAAGGTAGTTCATCGGGTTCTCGCAAACTGTTGGCCGAACTGTACCCCAATCTCAAGTCCGACGAACTGGATGTCATGGCAGCGATCACAACTAAAAAAGAACTGGATGCATATCTCAAACAACTGGGCCGTGAAAAGTAATGCATGAATGTAGATATTGCCAGAGGAGTTTTGTAAAGGAAACCAGCCTTGAGGTGCACATGTGTGAGCCCAAACGCAGATTCCAAGAACAGGACGAACGTGGTGTGCAACTGGGCCTGCATGCCTATCTCAAGTTTTATGAACTCACACAAGGCAGCGCCCGGCTAAAAACCTTTGAAGACTTTGCGGCCAGTCCTTATTACAGAGCATTCGTCAAGTTTGGACGCTATTGCGTGGACACTCGTGCCATCAACCCGCCGAGATTCGTGGAATGGTTGTTGAAGAACAACAAGAAGATCGATCACTGGGCCAGGGATACCATGTACACAGAATACCTTGTGGAATACTTGCGTATTGAAAATGTCAACGATGCCTTGGCCAGAGCCATGGAGTTTGCCATTGATTGGTCCGAGCAAACGGGCAATCCAGCCGAAGACTGCCTGCGCTATGGCAACACCAATGCCATGGTCTATGCTGTGACCACAGGTCGTATTAGTCCTTGGATAGTGTATAACTGTGAAAGCGGACAGAAGTTCTTGAGAGAGCTGGACAACACACAGATTGCCATGGTCTGGCCCTACATTGACAGCGACACATGGATGAAACGCTTTGCGGACTATGTGGCCGATCAGGAATACGCAAAAGAAATGTTACAGAAAGCAGGATGGTAATGAGCGCAGACATCGACATAGATTTAGCCAACCGTGATCAAGTGCTGGCCTTGATCCAGGCCACGCCAGCCAGACAATATCATCAAGGACAGATCCGTCATCATGCCTCTGGAGTTTATGTCACTGACATTCCTTATGATCCGGTCAATCGTTGTGCGGCCTTGGACTACAAAAAAGCTGAAAATCTGGGCTATTTCAAAATTGACCTGCTGAACATGAGTGTGTATCAGTTGATCAAAAGTCCAGAACACTATGAACAGATGTTGGCAGTTGAACCGCCCTGGGAACGATTATGGACAGACCGTGCCTGGGCACACCAAATAGTTCACGTTGGCACTCATAAAAGGTTGTTGGAGAGCATGCGTCCGGACAGTATTCCTAGAATGGCTGCATTTATATCAATCATCAGACCTGGCAAAGCTCACTTGCAAAATCAACCTTGGGATCAGGTGTTTGCATCAGTGTGGGACGGTGACAACAGCAAAGGGTTTGTGTTCAAGAAAAGCCACGCTGTGAGCTATGCGGCCTTGGTGGCCCTGCACATGAATCTGCTCAATCAACCCGACGCACCAGAGTAATACTTTTGCGTTTTGATTTTTTGCGGGCTATTTCGCTGAGACTGCATATGGGCCCATGCAAGATTTCCAGATCCTTGTTGACAAAAGTGCGCAGACAGCTGCGGAAAGGATCCCATTCATTTTTCAAGAAAATGTTGATGGGTATGCTACGGTTGCTTTCCCACCACCAAACATTGGCCAACTCAAGAAAAAGACGTTTGCTCTCTAGATCTTTGACATTGCCAAAGTCATAGATGGTGGTAATGACTTCGTCTTGATTTTGTATGATACCCACATACTCGGTGTTGGCATACACACACAGCGTGATGAATGGATATTTTTCAGCTAATTTTGCGAATAAATCGTTGGTCATGTTTTTAGTTTTGAGATATTTATAACCAAAAGCCAGCCGATAAATAATCAGTATGTATTCAACCACCGTCTACCTGTATCAACAACGCACCCGAGTCCTGCTGATAGACACCGGCGATGGTTCTACATTCACATATAGGTGGGATCCTGTGTACGCAAAAAAACTAACCATTAACAAAGGTGTTGACAACGTGATTTTGTTTGAGTTTATCAATCAAGATCAAAAGCCAGTCAACATCACAGGCAGCACGTTTTTATTCCGTGCTTTGAGCCAAGACGGCTCAAAAATCTTATTGGAAAAACCCATGGTAACGCTGAATGCGCCCACGGGACGTTCCAAAGTCACCTTGAATACCCAGGAGTTGTTGACTGTGGAAGCACAGCCAGCCAGTTACAGCATAGCTCGCACACAGCCCGGCGGACTCACCGAAGCAGTGTTTGTGGACGCACAGGCCGGAGCTCGGGCACCAGTGGACATAGTAGATTCAGTTTTGCCCGAATTTGTGCCCAGCACGGAACTCACTATTCCTACCTTGGAAATCAGCAACCAAGTCAGCTATGATGGTGCAGGTTACAACAACTGGCCCGGCGGAAATCCTTACTGGAGTGGTAACCCCACCGGCATAACCACGTCCTTGTACAACAGTTGGTTCAACACAGAATTCTACAGCAGTTACATAGAACCACGCGGTCCAGTGACCACCATACAAATGACCTTGATTGGGTACACAGGCACACTCAAAGTGCAGGCCGCAGAAACCTATCAGAGCATCTGGTACAATGTCACTGACAGTACCACACATCTCAACGAGTACAAAACCATCCAAATCACCGTGATTGGGTGGCATCCCCTGTTGCGTGTGTGTTTCAACAACAGTATCTTTGCCACTATCAATCCACCCGGAGTGCCAGCCATAGCTTATGCCATATGCGTGGACGGAATAGTCACTGACGTGATCGTGGCCAATGGTGGTTCGGGCTATCTAGCACCACCCAAAATTGACATCATCGGCAACGGTGCCGGAGCCACAGCCGAAGCCACTATCAATTCGGATGGTGTGGTCACTGGTATCACTGTTACCAATGGTGGTTCGGGATATTGGCCCGTGCCAGCCGGCGGAGTCAACACTGCTGCCTATCCGGTTCCTCCCCAAAATCAAGGTGCCATCGTGGCCATCACCACTGGCTACGTGGTAGATCTACTTTACCGTTAACACTGTTTGGCATTGATTTTCTGTCTGATATCATGTTATAATACAACATGATTGATGTGATCGCTTACTTGCCCACACGACGCAAGCCCGGTGCTTCGGGCTGGATCAGTTTCAATGCTCCTTGTTGTGAACACAACGGTGAAACACGTGATCGCCGCAGTCGGGGTGGCATCAAACCCAGTGATGCAGGCTGGAGTTACCACTGTTTCAACTGCGGGTACACTGCCAGTTTTATCCGAGGACGCCAACTCAGTTTCAAGGCACGCAAACTGCTGTCATGGTTGGGTGTTCCGTCCGAAGAAATCGAGCGCATGAACCTCGACAGTCTGCGGTATAAAAACATGGAAGGCCTGTTGAGTGATCGTGAACGACTGAGCCGCACACTGCAAGGCATTGAGTTTGAAGAACGTGAACTACCGCCAGCAGCCGAGTTGGTCACTACCCAGCACAGTCCACATTGGGGTTATCTGCGCATTCGAGGTGTGCCTGAAGACTATCCCATAATGACTGTGCTAGAAAATGACAAGGTACACTGGACTCGTCCGCAGGTTATTGTTCCATTTACCTATGACAACCGGGTGGTAGGATACAGTTGCCGTATGCTGGACAAGCGTCAACCCAAGTACATACACGACACACAACCTGGCTATGTGTTTGGAACAGATTTACAAAAGTCCAACTGGTGTTATGCCATAGTGGTCGAAGGTGTTTTTGATGCACTCAGCATTGGTGGTCTGGCTGTGTTGCACGCTGAAATCAATGACACACAGGCCCGGCTCATACGCAATTTAGGTCGGGACATCATAGTGGTTCCTGATCAAGACGCAGCAGGCATGAAGCTGGTGGATCGTGCCATAGAACTAGGGTGGTCAGTGAGCATGCCTGATTGGCCTGCAGATGTTAAAGATGTCAACGATGCTGTGGTCCGTTGGGGCAGACTGGGTGCCTTGATCAGCATCTTGCAAGCCAGAGAAACCAGCAGAGTCAAAATAGAACTAAGGAAAAAACAGCTTGTCAAACGATTCTGATCTATGGTGTCCTGACGTTTATAAAAATGTTTTTATAGACCGCGTCAATGATGACCGGTTGCGTATAGCACCTTGTTGCCAGGCTGATCAAAAGATCGAACCCATTGAACGCTTTGACTTTGCCAACAGTGAATATCTAACAACCATACGTGCAGATTTTGATCAGGGACGGTTTTCCTCTGCCTGCCACAGATGCGAGCACGATGAATCTGTAAACAAACGCAGCCGCAGACAAAGCGTGGTCGAGCTTTATGATAATGAGGATCGCCGCATTGAGCTGGAAAGCATAGATTTCAGCAGCACCTGGGCCTGTAATCTGGCCTGTGTCATGTGCAATGAACAATACAGCAGCACCTGGGCACACGAGTTGCAAGTATCTGATCAGCGTTTGTATGAGCTGGGCCGACGCATACACAAAAGCCGAAACTTTTTAGATCGTCTGGATCTTGGAGCCATAAAACGCATACATGTCAACGGTGGCGAACCTTTGATCAACGATGATCATCTGTTGATACTGAAACAGTTGCAAGCTCTGGGCAGATTGTCCGAAGTCAATGTCAGCTACAACACCAATGGCACACAACGTCCATCGCCAGCGGCCATAGATCTTTGGAGTCAGTGCAAGTTGGTCAAACTGTATTTCAGCATAGACGGCACCCAAGACAGTTATGAATACATACGTTGGCCAGCCCGCTGGCAACAGACCATACAAAATCTCCTGGAGCTCAGGCAAGATTTGCCCAGTAATGTCATGTTTGGATTCAATGTGACTGTGGCTGCTTACAATATATTCGAAATAGCTGACGTGCTGACTTGGTTCAAGTATAATTACAGCACTAATCGAGAACAAGACCCCAGTGACTTTGTTTATCAGACAGCCAAGAACTTTGATCCACGGTTCCTGAATCAGGCAGCCAAACAAGCAGCCATTGATCACTTGAGCTCTTGGCAGGAGTTTGAAGGAATAGTCACTGACTTGAAAAACAACATAAATTACTGTGCTTCGGATGAATGGTGTTACCGACTTGATGAGATTGATCTACGCCGGGGAACACAGTGGCGAAAGGTGTTGCAGGTTGGAAAATATTACTAAAGGATTGTTGTGTTAAAAGACTACGGCATTGAAGTTCAAAGATTGTTTTTGGAAATGATGTTGCAAGACGCAGAAAGCTATGTGCGGGTGCAGAACATCTACAATCCCGAAAACTTTGACAGGAGTTTGAGAGCCGCAGCCGAGTTCATTGCCCGGCACAGTGACAATCACAAGACCTTGCCCACGGCAGAACAGATACGGGCCAGCACAGGTATTGTGTTGAATCATATTCCAGATTTAAACGAAGGTCACTTTGAATGGTTCATGGACGAGTTCGAAGGCTTTACCCGCAGGCAAGAACTGGAACGTGCGATCTTGAAGAGTGCAGATTTGTTGGAAAAAGGCGAGTATGATCCAGTAGAGAAGTTGATCAAGGATGCAGTGCAGATTTCGTTGACCAAGGACATGGGCACAGACTACTGGTCGGATCCCAAAGCTCGTATCAACAAGTATTTTAACAGTGGTGGACAGGTGAGCACAGGCTGGCCACAGATGGACAAGATCCTGTATGGTGGGTTTAGCCGCGGCGAACTCAACATTTTTGCTGGTGGATCAGGATCGGGTAAATCCTTGGTCATGATGAACATAGCACTGTCGTGGTTGCAGATGGGCCTGAGTGGTGTGTATATTTCACTAGAACTTTCAGAAGAACTGTGTGCCCTGAGAACAGATGCCATGTTGGCAGGTATGAGCACCAAAGAAATCCGCAAGGACATAGATCAAACTGAACTCAAGGTCAAACTTGTGAGCAAGAAAGCCGGACAGTATAGGATCAAAGCACTTCCGGCACAGAGCAACATCAATGACATTCGTAGCTACATCAAAGAAGTTCAAGTGCAAACAGGTTTAAAGGTAGATTTTGTCATGTGTGATTACTTGGATTTGTTGATGCCAGTATCGGCCAAGGTCAGCCCCAATGACCTGTTTGTCAAAGACAAGTATGTTTCAGAAGAACTACGCAACTTGGCCAAAGAGCTCAATGTGCTGTTTGTGACAGCCAGTCAGTTGAATAGAAGTGCTGTGGAAGAAATAGAGTTTGATCACAGTCATATTTCGGGCGGTATTTCAAAGATCAACACAGCAGACAATGTGTTTGGTATCTTTACCAGCAGAGCCATGCGTGAACGTGGCAAGTATCAGATCCAGTGTATGAAGAGTCGATCAAGTACAGGTGTAGGACAAAAGATTGATCTTGACTACAACATTGAAACCATGCGTATCACAGATCCGGGTGAAGAAGCCGGACCTGTAAATGGGTTCAAAAAACCCGATATTTTGGCTTCAATCAAAACACAGAGCAGGATCAACACCCAAGAACCACAGGAAGAAGTCTTAGAATCCGGCAAAATCACGGCCGATGTGCAAAGCGCCAAGCTAAAGCAGTTGTTGGGCAAAATAAAGACTGGTTGATTCAGGGTCAAAGACTTTGTAAAACCCATAAATAATAAAAAGGGTCTGGCCCAAAATGCAAAAGAAAACACGAAGCCTGCTGGAAGAATTAGACAGTTTATACATCGAACGTGATCAGCGTCATGTGATCGAAAATCGGGCAGCCAATATCATAGCCAGTGCTATCAGGCTCATGGAACAGATCGACAACGACTACACTCCCGAGCAAGCAGAAAATCTACAACGCAAGTTGATCAACGCAATACGTTTACGGGATCCTGGCAAGTTTACACGCACTGTTAGGAAGACCGATGCAAATTCATGAAATCACAGCTGCACAGCTTACAGAAGCCATTGCAAGTAATCTAGCTCAGCGTGTGGGTGGTGCAGTAGCCGGTGCCAAGGGCCTGGGTCAACGCATAGCACAACCATTCCAACAAGCACGGCAGGCCTACACACAGGCACAGGTAGGCGCCAGGTCCGCAGGACTGGCCGGCAAGGCTCAGACAGCTTGGCAGACCTATGTGCAGAATCTACAGGCCACACAGCAGGCCACACCGCAGGTGCTGGAACAAAGTCTGCGGGCATTTATACAAAAAAATCTCCTGGGCGATCTGAGATATCAGTACAACAATCTAAACAATGTTGATCAGATCGAAACAGTGCTCAAACAAATCATTGACCCAGCCAATGCGCAACGTCAAGGTGATCTCTGGACACAGTTGGTCAGGACCATTGGAGTCAGCCAGGCCGGTGGACAAGCACCAGTTGGATCGCCCACAGCCAAGACCAAAACCGCCACCGCGGTCGCACCCACTGCCGGAGTAGGTGCCAATCCTGCCGACATAGCACGGGCCATACAATCAGCTGGAGTAGATCCCAAAGTGTATGCCAACATTGGCAAGGTTCTCCGACAAGCCGGTGGCACAGGAACCTTGCCCAGCACTGGTAACTCTGTGGTAGATGCATTTTTACGCAGCTTGGGTTATACCATACAATGAAAATCTTTGAAGGTGGCAACGTATTCAAGGACGCCAATGGTCGTCCACTGACACAGCGCATCAATCAAACTGATGTCAAACCCACCTTGGCCTGGCTGGATGAAATGTTGCCCGGACTTGACTTGCAAAACAACACCTTGGGAAGCACTGGCATCAAATCCACGTCGGGCGACTTGGATCTGGCCATAGATGCCAACGCAGTCACCAAAGAACAACTGGTAAACAGACTCAGCCAATGGGCCATCAGTCATGGTTTCAAACCACAAGACTATGTGCGCAAGAGTGGAACCGCGGTGCATTTTCTTACACCCATCACAGGACGTCCTGACCAGGGCTATGTGCAGACTGATTTCATGTTCCTGCAGAACGTGCCTTGGAGCAAGTTCGTGCTCAGTGCCATGCCTGCAGACAGCCGGTACAAAGGACGTGAGCGCAACGTGCTCATGAACAGCATAGCCAAGAGCAAGGGCTACAAGTTGAATCAGATAGCAGGCATAGCCGATCGCGCCACCAATAAATTGATCACAGATGATCCAGATGCTGTGGCCAAACTGTTGTTGAACAAAAGTGCCACACGAGCCGATCTGGCATCAGTGGAAAGCATATTGGCTGCCTTGCAAAAGGACCCTGAGCGTGAACAAAAGCTGGCCGATTTCCGTGAACACATGGCCCGCGAAGGCTTGCCGTTTGAAGAACCCGTGGCCGAAAACGCCGAGCTCTACAGCGAAGTCAACTTCCTGGCACGTCTGAGAGATCGCATAGTGAATCAAGGCATGCAACCTATCATGGAAGCAGCCGGAGCCAGGATCGAACACATCGAAGATCTTGTGTTTGAACGCGGCACACGTGGCATACGTGAAGCCCTGGACATCATGCGACATGCCGCCGAAGACACACGTAGATATACCACTGTGAAATGGGATGGCAAACCGGCCATCATTTGGGGCCGCAAGCCCACTGGTGAGTTTGTGCTCACTGACAAATCAGGTTTTGGTGCCAAAGGCTACGATGGCCTGGCCACCAGTCCAGAAATGATGGCCCGCATACAGCGCCAGCGTGGTGGTGAGCGCGGTGAACTGATCGAAATCTACAACAAATTATTTCCCATGTTGCGTGCAGCCACACCAGAAAACTTCCAAGGATTCATACAGGGTGACTTGTTGTACACATCAACTCCGCCCGAAGTGTCAGGAGCCTACGAGTTTCGTCCTAACTTTGTGGAGTATCGTATTCCAGCGAGCAGCAAGCTGGGGCAACGCATTGGCGACAGTGAAGTTGGCATAGCGGCTCACACACGTTACCGCAAACAAGATTCCACGGCTGAACCTATCAAACAAGTCAATCTTGATCCGGTACCGGGTCTGTTGATTGTGGAGCCCACGGCCAAGGACATCAAGAGCGTGACGCCTGACGCCGGCATGATACAACAGCTCAACAAGCTGGTGCAGACACAGGGATCCAACATTGATGGACTATTCAATCCTGCCGAACTCAGGGCCTCACAGCTCAGTGACTTGCCACAGTTGTGCAAACGCTATATCAATTCACGCATAACTTCTGACTATGAAAATCTCTTGTCGGACTTTGGGGCTTGGTTGAAAAACAATGT
>JACCDG011248478.1_pt1 | contig 17782 bp, 23 predicted proteins | sample 7442471 | NCBI WGS metagenome assembly JACCDG01 (sample SAMN15323444, study PRJNA562643) | freshwater metagenome | isolation source: river surface water | place: USA:Blue River Watershed | collected 2017-08-17 | reverse complement strand
GGATGGTGTAGACGTCGTACTGGGAGAGCGCTGCCACGTTGCCGCCAGCGCCGACGACCATCCAACCAGGGACGCCCCGGAACGTCGACCCCCCGATGGCTGAGCCGTTCGGAAGCGTGAGCGCGCCCGGCATCAGCTCACCACCGGCACTATCCGGTGTGATCGGTCCTACTCCCATGTCAGCCTCACTCCGGGTCGTAGCTGGTCAGCACGGCGGTCACCGGGCACGGATCGAACACCATGATCCCCGACGACTGGCCGAACGCGTTGATGAGGTTCCGGTCGGTGATCCCGACGCGGCCAGCACGCGCCTCGTCGAACTGGGCGGTCGACGCCTGGTAGTAGACGGGGCCCGACGCGTACACCCAGTCCTCGGCGTCGCCCGACGCCGTCTCGCCGGTCGGGGCGTCGGCGTTGTAGAAGCCAGGGTCGACGATCACCCGGTTGCCGACCGGGGTGCGATACGAGCCGTCCCGCCACTCGACGCCGTACGTGTCCATCGCGTTGCCGATCAGGCCCGGAGGCAGGAAGATCACGCCCGAGCGCGAGTACATGCGCTCCGCGAACTCGGACTCGATGTTCGCCAGCGCGTTGTACAGCGGGGTCGCCGCCGTGCCGAACGGGACGCCGGCAGGCTCCGTCGCCTCCGACGGCAAGGTCAGCATCCCCGACACTCGCGACACGAGCGTGTTCGCGAAGATCCACGACAGCATCTCGCGCCAGCGGGCCGCCAGCTTCGCCGCGATCTCACCCTCGGCGAGCAGTTCGAGCGTCGAACCCTGCAGTCGGTCCTTGATCACGAACGGCAGCTGCTCGACGTACTCCTCGCACGTCGGGAGCGGGTCGTCGGAGAAGAAGTCGTCGGTGCAGGCGCCCTCGTAGGCGGCGACGATCTCGACGTCGCGGCCGCACACTCGCGGCTCCCACGTGACGCCTTCGATCAGCCAGCGGCCTTCCGCGACCTCGAAGCGCTCGATCTGCTCGAGGAGCAGGCCGCGGTCGAGGAGCGGCGCCTCGGGGAAGGTGATGATCGGCTTCGCCATGTTCGTGTCTCCTCAGGTCGCTGGTGAGTTTGGCATGGCGCCGTCGAGATTGTCACCAGCAGGCGGGATCACCGTCCAGCCGAGCGCTTCCAGGTGGCGGACCGCCGTTTCGGTCAGGTCTCGGTTGCGAATCTGGGCGCGCCGGTTCGACCGTTGCTCGGCGTCCGTGGCCCATCGGCAGTTGGCGGGCTCGTAGTCGCCGTCGTTGTCGATCCTGTCGAGCGACGTCCCGGCCGGCCTGGGACCCATGTCGGCGTAGAACGCCTCGAAGGCGGCCCAGCGATCGCAGACCCTGATTCCTCTGCCGCCGTAGTCCGGGTAGCTCAAGTTGTTCGGGTCGTTACAGCGCGACTTCATCGCGCCCCACGCCTTGTGCTCGGCGGACCCGGACATGCCGTGGGTTCGATGGGCGGCGTCGGCGTGGAGACACCCGCAGGACTTGACGCTGCCGGCGACCATCGCCCCACCGTTGACGACCTTGGTACCCCCGCAGTCACACTGGCACAGCCACCTCACCCCACCTCCGGCCGTTCGCCCCTCGGCCAACTCCACCACCACCAGCCGACCGAACCGCTGGCCCACGCGATCCACGATCGGGCTGACCCGCGTGTCCTTCACGAGACAGCCGCAGGAGCGAGTCTGGCCTGCCTTGAGCGCCGAGGCGGCGACGACCTTCTCGTTCCCACAGTCGCACCGACAGCGCCACGCGATCCGTCCATCCGGCTTGGGCTCTGCCCGCTCGACAACCGTCAGCCTGCCGTACCTCTTGCCGACCCGATCAACCACCTGGCGTGCCATGCTCACTCCCTGAAACGTGAAAGGTGCGCCGGGCCAACCCCGACGCACCTCCCACTATCGCAGGATCTGCCAGCGATTACAACAGCATCGTCTACGACTGGTAGCCGACCTCATCGCGGCCCTGGCAGTTGATTACGATGTCGTCGATTTGCACACCGGACCAACACGCGGGAATATCCAGGATGTGCGCCGGGCACGACGTCGTGTTGACGATGCCCTCGAAGTTCTCGAAGAACATCGTGAACTCGTTGCGGCTGTTCGACTGGTTGTCGCGGTAGATGTTGTTGCCCGTGACGCCGATCGCCAGCTCGCCGCGGTCCATGATCGCGAACTTGCCGGCGGGGGCGATGAGGATCTGGACCGAGGCGGGCAGCAGGTTCAGGTTGCTGGCCGACGCGACCGCCGGGATCGCCACCGCGTACGACGGCTGGTCCATGTACCACGTGATCTGGGTGACCCCGACCTCGCGGAACATGGCGTCGATCTGGGAGTCCGACGGGACCGTGAAGCCACCATCGGTGCGACGACGACGGGCGAGGTCCATCTTCATCGCCCACTGGACCCAGCGGGGCAGCCAGATGTGCATGCCCGGGACGTCCCAGCGCTCCGTCTCCTGGTACAGGGCCAGGTAGTTGAGGATCGTGGTGACGATCGAGACCGAGCCGCCGTAGCCGAGGGCCGGGGCGTCGATCTCGACACAGCCCGACGCCATCGCGTTGAGCAGCAGCTGCTCGGCGAGGCGGGCGTGGGCGGCACCGAGGCGGTTGAGGTACGCCTCGACCAGCTCCGGGTAGCTCATGGCGAGCATGTTCTTGATCGTGAGGCAGCGGTACACGCCGTACATCACGTACTCGGTCGGGGTGCCGCAGGCGATCGTCTGGCAGGCCGACTTCACCGAGTCGCTGTCGGCGTCCATCGCTGCGGTCCACTGGCCGTAGCCGGTGGTGATGTCGCTGAGCGACGGCGACTCAGGGATCGACACCTTCATGCGCGGCGCCTGGAACTGCGGCAGCGAGTTGAACACCGGCCGGCGCAGGACGTTGGCGCAGGCGAGGCCGTAGTACGGCGTCGCCGGGGCGCAGAGGGCTGCCTGGATCTCGTCCGGCTCGAACTTCGCCAGGTTCAGCGCGAAGTTCTCGCCGAGTACACGGTCCTGCGGGTACTTCGCCTTGATGCCGGCGACCTGGAACTTCTCGTTGCTGTTCGCCCGGATGCGACCGGCCTTCTCGAGCAGCGCCGAGGTGAGCGCGGTCCACGACTCGAAGCCGCCGTCCTCGGTCGCGCCGGCGACGTTGTCGTAGGCCCGGACCATCTCGAGGGTCGACGTGCCGGCGGGCGTGCCGGCGGCGACGACCTTGCCCTTGGCGCCGAACTTGCGCGGCGCCGCAGCGGTCTTCGTCGCGAGTTCCTCGTCGGTCTCGTCGTCGTCCGTGGTCGTCTCGGTCGACGCTTCGGTCGACGGTGCCGGCTGCTCGTCCTCGGTCTCGTCTTCCTCGGCGAGGGCAGCGAGCGCCGCGGCGTCGGCGTCGGCCGCAGCCTTCTTCGCTGCGGCGAGGGTGCGGATCTCCTCACGCTTGCCGCTGAGCTCGCGGGCGAGCGCCCGGTCCTCGGCGGAGGCGTCGGTGTTCTGCAGGACGCCGACGGCCCACGTGCGGATGTCGGCGCTCAGCTGCAGGAGCTGCGAGACGGAGAGCGTGTCGAGGTTCTCGGGGATCTGGGGAGGCATCGGTGGCTTCTCCTGGCTCGATGGAACGATTGGCGGTCAGAGTGGCAGATGGGCTGGGGCGAATGTCAACCGCTCACGCGTCGACGAGGTCGTCGTCTTCGTCGATGAGCGCCGCGAGCAGCAGGTCGTCGGAGCGCTGATGCTCGTACGGCACGGTCTCGCTCGCGGTCTCCGTGACCGGCGGTTCGATGACGGGGGGCTCGGCGGACTGCACGCACGACGGGAACCCAGCGATGAGCTCGGCGACGCCGCCGTCGGTGACACCGAACGCGAAGCCTGCAACGAGGTCCTCGAGCAGGTCGTCGCCGCCGGGCACGTCGTAGCCTTCGGCGTTGACGGACACGATGGCCTTCAGCTTGCCGCCGAGCCAGTGGCCGGAGATCCGCGAGGCGCGCGCCGCGTAGACCTTGTCGTCGTCGACGCCGGGCCGGACGAAGCCGGAGATCCACGGGCCGAGGCGCCCTTCGGTGATGCGGACGTCGCACCACGAGTTCTCGATGCCGCCGTACGCAGCTTCGAGGTCGCGGACACCCTTGCCGGGGCGGTGGCCGCCGAGGAGGAAGATCGGGCCGGTGTTGACGATCCCTCGGTCGGTGAGCACGCCGGGCTTGTTGAACGAGGCGTAGGCGTCGTTCGGGCGCGGGATGCGGATGCACTGGCCTTCGATGCCGTCGTGGCACGACTCCCACAGCCCGAGGTGGCCGTACACGTGGCCGGCGGCGTCGACGACGATCTTCGTCGGCTGCTCTGCCTCGGGGTGGAAGAACATCTCGTACGGCACGACGTTGCCGCCAGCCGCGGCGAGCACCTCGTCGGGCACGTCGTCGGACATGGGCTGCACGTCGAGCGCGAAGGTGAGCAGCGCCGGATCGAACTCGGCGACGAGCGGCTCGAGCTCACCGGCGACGAACGCCGCCTTGATCTCACGCACGCCGTCGTCGTTCGGGATCGTCGCGTGCGCCTCGGCGAACGCCGGGGTGCCGACGCCGGTCGTCGCGCCGATCTTCCACTCGGTGAACCGGATGCGGTAGTCGCCCGAGTTGAGGTCTTCCTCGAAGCGGGCCTTCGCCTCGGTGAGGTCGATCGAGTTGCCGCGCATCGCGCCCGTCTGCACGTGGAGTGCGTGCTTCCAGCCCTCCTCGCTGTCGAGCAGGAAGCCCTTGCCGGACACGATGCCGCTGGCGACATCGAAGCTGATCTCGAACAGGGTGCCGGTAACGACGGCGCCCTCGTGCCCGTACGACGACGCGAACTGAGCGCGGATCGACAACGGCAGTTCCCGCGACCCATACCCACCCGAGTCGAGCAGGCGGTGGTCGCCGGTCTGATGGTCCATCAGCGCGAGCGTCGGGAAGTGGATCTCGGCGCCCATCCCCTTCGGGGCCTTGGCGGGCTGCTTCCCGAACGTGGTCATCTTCTTGCTCATCAGTGCCCTCCTCAGGCAGGTCGCAGCTTGCGCGGGGTGTTGGACTCGGACTTGCCGGGCGCGCCGGCATCCTTGCCGGGTCCGGTCTTCGGCTTGTCGCCGGGAGAGTTCGGCTGCGGGCCGTTCTGCCCCTGGCCGCCAGCGCCGACCTTGTCCCAGTCGATCGCCTTGGCGCGCTCGAGGCCGAAGGTCGCGAGGTACGGATCGCGGATCTGCCGGCCGATCCAGCGGATGATCTCGTCCTCGGATGGGGCGTACGCCTCGTCGATGCCGGTGAGCAGGCGGGCGCCGACGTCGGAGATCTGGCCGCGGTCGCTGGCCTGACGGGCGTCCTCGGCGAGGTTCGTCTTCACGTTCGCGCGGCTCATGTCGTACCAGATGCAGCACGAGTTGACGCGGCCCGGGGGGAGCCCGGCGTCGATCATCTCGGCGCGCAACACCATCGCCGTGAGCGCCCAGCACATCGTCTCGAGCTCCGGCTGCACGTTGATGCGGCGCTCGTCGTCGGACACCGCCCAGGCGGAGTTGCCGGTGAAGAACACGCGCCCATCCCGGCGGGCAAGGAACGAGTGGAGGCCGGCGACCGTGGGGCACCAGATGCGTCCGGTGTAGTGGATGATCTCGTCGGTCGCGCCATCGCTCCCGGTGCTCGCAGCCTGCTGGGCCGCCTTCACCGGACGGACGGCGGTGGTGTTGAGGGCGCGCACGGTCGTGCCCCCATCGTGGCCGGGACGACGGGAGACGGCATATCCGGCGAGGATGCATGCCCGTTCGTAGGCGTTGAGCGCTTCCGGGTCGCGCTGCCAGATGTCGCGCTCGCCGAACTTCCAGTGATGCCCGTCGCCCATGCAGGACACGTCGATGAACAGGTGGAGCTGAGCGAGTGTGAGCGAGTCGATGAACTCGTCGGTAACTCGCTTGCCGGGGGCAAGGCCGAGCAGCGCGTCGGCTGCCGACTTTCGCAGGCGGAAGACGGTGATCGGTCCACCGAACGACGAGTCGTTGCGCTGGATGACCTCCGTGAAGCCGTCTGCCCCGAATGCAGAGATCAATGCCGCCCGCAGTCGGTCGACCTTGCGCGGGTTCGCGGTGTGCGACTGGGCGATGCTCACACTGGACCCGATGTTGCCTTCGGTCCAGAACCATGCTGCGAGTTCGACCAGTGCGTCGCTGTGCTTCGGGACAATGGGCAGGTCGGCGTGCGGGGCGCCAGTGATGATGTGGTCGTCGCTCGTGAGTTCTTCACTCGTGCGCCAGCGACGAACACCAGATCGACCGACGGTCGGCCAGCGGTGATGAAGGGTGGTGATCGACGCGTGGGTCCGACTCACCATGCGCCGCATGGGTTCGGCGTCAACCTCGGCGCGATAGATGTCCGTGACCGGCCACCACTCGGTGAGGCCGGTCTCGTGATTGAGCGCGAGCGCTTCGTCGCCGACGTTGATCTCGTCGATGCCGACGAAGCCTCGGCGGGTGAACACCTGTGTCTGGTCGTCCATGCACCAGTGGTTCGAGTCGCCCATGCCCTTCACGTCCTGCGGCTGCACGTCGAGGCCCATCAGGATGCGGTCGATCAGCTCCTGACGCAGCGCCATTTCGGTTTCGTGGAGCGTGACGTCGGGGACGATGTGGCGGATCGCCTCGCCGTACTGGGCGGGGCCGGACACGAACGCCGGTAGGGCGGCTGACGGATCGGCTGGGTTCTGTGCCTGGTACAGCGCCGCCGACATCAGCTTGTTGATGATGTCGTTCTCGGACACCTTCAGCTCGTTGTCGGCGTTCGGCGACGCCGCAGCGCGGGCCTTGTTGAGCTCCTGCGGGATGAACCACATGCCGTTCGACATGAGGCGGTTCAGCAGCTTCGCCCGCAGCCCCTTGGTGAGCAGGTCGAGCAAGTCGCAGTTCGTCGCGTTCGCGTTGAGCGTCGAGTCGGCCTTGTCGACGTAGCGGGCCGACGGCCGCCAGATCCGACCGAGGAAGTCGCGGGCCTCGATGTCCTGCTGGATGACCTCGCCGTTGCCGGTGGCCTTCGGGAGCATGGTCCGCTTGATGATGAACTTGTCGGACACGCCGTCGGAGCGGAGCATCTCGTCGAGGGACGCCGTGTCGAGCTCCTCGGGGTTGACGAAGTCGTAGCCGATCACTTCGCCGCCCTCGCGAACGCGGATCAGGTAGCACTCGGCGGGGACCTTCATCATCGTGAAGTAGCGCTCGGCGAGCGCCCGGACGCCGCCGTAGGGCGACTGCAGCCGCCTGGCGATCTCCGCTTCGAGACCGCGGGTGATCTGCTTGCCGGGGTTGCCGGCCTTGTCCAGCTTGTACGCGCCGAGGCGCACGTACCCGGCGATGCGGGCGCCGCGGGAGAGCGCGTAGTGAACCTCGCCGATGTCCTCGTACCACTTCCACGGCTTCGCCGAGGTGGCCTTGCCGAGCGCGACGACGGCGCGGAGGTACCGGGCGTCCTCCGGGGTGGTCACGTCGATCGCTGCCGACGCGACGATTTCCTCGGGCGTGTCGGTGTTGGCGTCAGCTGGCCGCTGGGTCTTCGTACGGCGAATCGGCATCAAGGTCCTCCGGCGGGATGAAGCGAAGGTACCTGAGGCGCTTCTCGATTGTCACGACCCCGTCTGCCAGCACGTTCTCGCGGGCGGCGAGCTGTGGCGGCCAGCCGAGCTTGATCCGCTCCTCCTGCAGGAGGATCATGTACTCCTCGAAGTGGCGGTCGCGGAGGCGATGGAGTGCCCGGGTGATCGCCTTCAGCCGCACCTTCACGTTCGCTGAGTGTCGCCACGCCCGGTTGCCGCGCTGACGGTTCGAGACCCGCTGGACGACGCCGGCCATCTCGACCTCGAGTTCGTTCGCCCGCTTCACCACCGGCTGGTTCTGGAAGCACTTCCAGCACAGCCCGCCGGTCTGGGTGAGCAGGTACTGCAGCTCCTGCTCGCGACACGACGGGTTCTTGCAGGTCCAGTAGCCCTGCAGCATCGGGTGCTCGAACCGCGGCGGCGCCTCGTCGGACATGGGCAGCGAGCCTATCCCCCTGGCCACGGTCGCACCGGAGGCGACCGTGGCCGGTCCGAGGGAGGACACCGGGTGGGGGCCGGCGCCGGGAAGCCTACGCGCCCCCGGTGCCCCATAGTCGATCGACCTCGTCCGGCGTGGACACCCCGAGTTCGTACAGCTTCTGGTAGCGGCCACGCACGTGCCAGCGCGGCGTCCACGGCACCGTGTTGCGCGTCATGAACCCGCGGTCCAGCTCGTCCGGCCAGTCGGCGACCTCGCGGTCACGTCGGAACCGCCCGACCTCGACGGAGAACTGGGCGTCGGTCGGCGTGTAGTTGCCCTTCGGGTCGAGGGTGATGCCGAACTCGGGCCAGCGCATCCACAGCGACGAACCGAATGGGTTGAGCTCGCGGTAGCCGCCGCCGGACGGCTTCGGCGCGTGGTGCTCGAGGACCAGCGCGAAGTTGTAGCGGACGCGCAGGTCGTCGAGCTTGTTGGTGAAGTCGAGCGCCGCCTGCTCGAGGTCCTCGCGTGGCGCCTTGCGGTACAGCTTGTACAGCGGCCCGGCGAACACGATCTGAGGACGGGTGCGCTGTAGGACTGACTCGAACTCGGCGAGCGGTCGACGCTCCCGGAGATCGAGACCGCCCTCGCGGTGCCACAGGTGCAGGTTGCCCTGGGCCTCCTTCAGCACGTCGTAGGACACGGCCCGGTTCGCGATTCGCATCTGCTCGCGAATCGAGGACGTCGCGTTCTCGACGTCGACGTACAGCACTCGCACCGGGTCGAACCGCTGGGTGGGCAGCCACGGATCGCGGCCGGCGGCGGCGTTCACGGCGATCTGCCGGAGCAGCGTCGCCTTGCCGATGCCTTCACCGGCGACGATGATCACCCGCCAGCGCGGCTTGAGGATGTGCGGGACGAGCCATGGCTCGCTGAACGACGACTCCTCGGCGAGGTGCATGAACGCCCCGACGTCGTACAGGCCGGCGATGTCGGCCGAGCGCGGGGCGATCAGCCGGTCGGCCGACGGGTCCATGTAGGCCATGATCCGGTCGGGGTCCGAGTTCGGCTGGTACGCCTGCTCGATCGCGTCGGCGGCGTGAGCGATGAGGCGTCGGCGACGCGAATGCTCGATGACGATGTCGGCGTAGCGGGCCCAGCTCGACACCGACGGCACTGCGGCGACGAGCTTCACGAGGTCGGGGATCGACACGAGCCCTTCGGCGGCGTCGACGACGGTCACAGCGTCGATGGCGCGGCCGTGGTCATGCAGGTGCAACATCGTCGCGTAGGCGTGCTGATGGAGCGATGCGTAGAAGTCGGACGGGTCGAGGATCGGCACCAGCTCGCCGACGATCGACGGACGGGTGAGGATCGCCCCGAGGAGCGATTCCTCGGCTTCGATCGAGTGGGGTGGGACGCGGTCGTTCATGCCGCGCACCGCCCACAGATCGGCAGGACGTCGCCGTCGCTCTGGCGTTCCCAGCGCCAGCCGAACGCACGGAGCACTTCGGTCGTGATCAGCTGCGGCACCTCGATCGGTTCGCCGACCGAGTTGGTGAGCACCTTCGAGCAGGTCGGGTTCGAGCAGTGGACGAACATCAGGCACTTCCCTTCAGGATGTGGCCGTCGGGCCATTGCCTCCCGAGGGCGATGTGGGCCTCCATCCATGCGCAGTCGGCTTCGTGCTCCATCGGGCGGATCAGCGCCCCCGTCTTCCAGTTGCGCGGCGCCGCATCCGCATAGCACCAGTCGCAGGTGACGTTCCCGTGATGGTCCTCGTGGCACGGATCGACTGGGATCATGTTCTCGAGTGCTCGGCGAAGTCGGTCTTCTTGGTTCCAGCGCTCTGCGGTTTCTCGGTCCAACGCAAACGGGTGGTGCTCGCTCATGACGCCCTCCATGCGAGGTTGCGGTAGGCGCGTTCCATCGCGTCGCTCAGGTCGTCGGGTAGGCCCTTGAACCGGTCAATGCGGGGGAGCTTCGCGAGCTTCGTGGGGTTGGTCATGTCCTGTGGGTGGCGGGCCGCGACGGCGATGCGGATCATCGTCTCGCCACGATCGAAGCCCCAGTGACCGAGGGTGCGGATCGTCGCCCGGAGTGCCTCGACGTTCGCGTGGCGCCACGTGAGCAGATCTCTGCCGTCGAAGAACGGGGCGGACAGTGCGAGCAGCTCGGTGATCCACGGCTCGTCGGTACTGCGGGCCTCGCGGTTGTTGCGCCACAGGTCGAACGCTGCCCCGGAGACGACGGGTGCTTCGCGGAGCGCGCTCGCGATGAGCTCGTCGGACCACCCGTTCTTCAGGCACTGCTGGACGACTTTCACGATCGCGATGTACGGCTGCGCAGGCTTCGGAGCGAGGGTGTCCCACCATGCGTCGACGATGCGATGCGCCTCCGTCTTCGGCGAAGCCGGAGCGGGGGGTTTCTGTTCTTCTACTGAGTGTCCTTTAGTACCGGTCGCCTCGTGACCAGATCTGGTCGCCACGTGACCAGTCGGCAAAGACGACTGGTCGCCACGTGACCAGTCGGTTTCCCACGCATCGAAGTCGAAGGTGATGATGAAACGGCCACGTTCACCGACGGCTTCGACGGCGACGATGCCCTGTTCTGTCAGGTCGCCGAGGGCTGAGGAGACCTTCGTGCCCGAGATGTTGAGCACCTTCGCGATGAGGTTTCTCGACACGGACTTCTCGGTGTACCGGTCGGCGTGGCTGGCGAGCCAGCAGGCGATGCGGAAGGCGTACGGGTCGAGCGACTGGTCCTCGGTCCGCCAGTTGGGGACGACGACGTTGCCGCGGCGACCGCGCGAGCGGATGCCACTCATGGGCGGTTCCTTTCGGTTGAGGCCGGTGCTATGGTGGGCACCGACGGTTTGGCGACGGTCATCCTTTCGGAGCCCCCGGTGGTCTGTCAAGGACCCCGGGGGCTCGGTCGTTCTCCGGCCATGTGATTCTGTTTGCGGCCCGTTTACAGCCGCCTGACGGATGAGTACGATCGTCGACGATGTCCGCCGCCAAGAAGTCACCCAACCCCGTCCAGCTCGCCCCAGGGCTCGTCGCGAGACAGCTCCCCGACGGGACCACCTACATCGAGCCATCAGGGGAACGGAAGACGCAGACCGTCGCCTTCCGGGTTGCCCCATCGACCCACGCCCAGCTGATCGCGCCGCTCGTCGACAGCTTCCCCGACGGGCAGATCTCGACAGCGTTCCGATGGCTCCTCGAGCACCCGGCCGTGGCGGAAGTGATCCGCCGCAAGATCAGCGAGTCGACGGTCGCAGCGAGATGAGGGCCGCGCTGATCGGCATCGGAGCGGCGGTCGCCACACTCGCGACGGCGATCATCGTCGCCGCCCTCGTCACGCCCGATCCAGGCTTCGTGCCGAAGGACCCGACGGCTCGCCGAGGGCAGACGTCGCCTCCTCGAGCCGTTCGGTGACCCACCGGTTCCTCGGCACGCCCGCCTCGGTGGCGGCAGAGTCGAGCGCGTCGACGAGCTCATCACGCATCCAGAACGACACCACGCGGCCAGGCATGGGGCCATATTAGGAATCTGCCAACGCGAAGGTCATGGGGCGCGGATGGGCCCCACCCGCACGAACGAGTGGGGCCCGTGTCGACCTCTCGCCGCCGCAACCCACCCGTGGACATGGGCCCGCAGACGACACCGCTTCGGGAAGATTGGAAGACCCGGTGGATCGACTGGCGCCGTTACGCCTTGCGCTTCAGCGACTCGATCCAGCGACGGATGAACGCGTTGCGCGATAGGCCCGCCTCGCTCGCGGCATCGTCGAGGATCTTCTTCTCGTCCAGCGACAGCTGTGCGCTGACGTACACGGTCTGGGGGTCGCCCTTCGGCATGATCGTGAACGTATCAGACGTCCGAGCGGCCCGACCGGAGCCACTGGACGCAGAACGAGATCAGGCCACCGATGACGACCAGTGCTGCTGCCCAGCCGAGGACCCTCAGCACGCCCGACCCGGTGGCAGGCAGGATCGGCGGGCAGGTGATCGTCGAGGCGCGATCTGGGTACTGTTCCGGTGAGCACGGCACCGAGCGGCCAGGGGCATCGCCCCCCGGGACCACTGTCGAGGTCGTGGAGGTCGCGGCCGTTGTCGTGCTCGACGTGCTCGACGGAGCGGTCGAGGTGGTCGACACCACCGACACTGGAGCCGGCGCCACCGTGGTCGTCGTCGATGACGGGGCCACGGTGGTTGCCGGCGCACACTCTGCGTTCCGGGGATCGGTCGGGTCAGGATACGGGCACGCGTGCACCGCCTGAGAGCCGAACGGGCCCACCAGCAGGGTGAAGATCATCGCGCAGACGACGGTCGTGATTCGGGTCTTCATCAGGTTCCTCTCTTGGGGATCGGGATGTTGGCCATCGACTGGCAGATGGCACCGCGGCGCAGCTTCGCCGTCCAGCACCAGCCCTGTCGACCGGCCCGCTCGATCAACGCCAGGAAGGCGGTCATCGAGCTCGAGGGCGTGGCGATCACGTCCTCGGGTGTGCAGAGCCCTTCCTGGGCGCACAGCCACTTCCTGTGGACGCTCATCAGCACCTGGCCGTAGCCGGAGTCGGTGTACGGGCCCTGGCGCCCGATGGCACAGCCGGCACCGGTGTGGTCGGCGAACGATGCGCCACGGCGCAGGTTGTAGCAGCCGGCCGACTCCCGGTTCATCACGGCACGCACGCCTGGCGCCCAGTTCGCGATGTCCTGTTCGGTCCAGCGGCGGCAGCCTCGGGCGATGAGCTCGTAGACGCGCATCGGGGTGTCGAGGTCGAGGTAGTCGTGTTCTGGTGCGAGGGCGTCCGCCTCGGCCTTCGCCGTCGAGCAGTCGAGGATCTGCTGTTCGTGCTCTGGGCTCAGGTCGATGCCGGTGACCTGCTGCCACTCGGCGAGGTCGTGCGGGGTGCAGGATGTCGTGATCGTTGCAAATGCAACAAGCGCGACGATGACTGCTCTGATTCTGTTCATGGTTGGTCCTTTCAGCTGGCCCGCTGTTTGGTCCCGGATGGAAGTTCTAGACGATGGGTTTGATGAAGCGCTCGCGACGGCGCCCTAGCGCATCTCCGTCGAACGCCTCCACCTGCGGTTTGGCATCCCTGTCACGTGATGGGCGCACACGGCTAGCCACTCGCCCAGGTCGTGCGCCCAGCGAGAGTCGACGGCCTCGTCGTCACAGTGACCCCAGTCGCACGTGAACGTCGGTGGCTCAGTCGGCTTGTTCGCCGGGTCCCTGCGTGCGATCACGGTGGGTTCACGAGTAGACAGGTCGCTGCGTACTGCGCCTCGGATGGCGGGAGCGGGAAGGATCGACCCTGCTCTAGCTCCATGATGGAGCTACGAGTGAGCACTCCGACGATCGCTTCACGTAGTGCCGCCTCGCGACGATCGAGCTGTTCCTCAGCCACGCGTCCACCTCATCTCATCGACTGGCACAAGGCGGTCGATGAACTGCTCGACTGCCTTGGTCACCAAGTAGTTCATCGACACATCTCGCTCAGCCGCCGCAGCGGCGAGGCGCCCGTGCAGATCCTCCGGAAGTCGAATACAGGTCGACGTCCTCGTGTCGTACCGGCGCGGCGCACCCATCCGATCGAGCCGCCTGCGTTGGGTGTCGAGGGTGCCCATGCACTCGATCGCCATCTCGACGTCGCCACCCTCGACGACCGGATCGACGAGCGCCGACACCATCCGGTCGAAGAAGCCAGACGACGCGAAGGTGGTGAACGGCTCCATCTTCAGCCTGATCTCCCGCCCCTTCTCGATCAGGTCCCGCTGGGTCTCGAGCGCGACCCAGGCGATACAGGCATCACACGCGCGATCAGCGCCGTACCTGGCGTGCAGGGTGCGGCCGGAGACGAAGCAGGAGCCATGATCGCCGGTGTAGTTCTCGCACTTCTTGCCAGCGATCAACTCGAGGGCTTCGACGAGTCCGAGTTCGAGTTGCACGTCGCACCCCCTTCATGATGGACGCCGAGGACGATGCCTTGACGGAGGGGTTCGGCGGCGAGGAGGAAGGCGTCCCAGCGTCGCTGGCGGTCCTCGACGAGGCTGGGGGGCGAGGTCCACGGCGACCCGTCCGTCGTTGCCATCAATGCGAGCACGACCGGCCCGTTCGTCGCGGCATCCGGGTCGATGGGCGCTACGGCGAGCGCCAGGCCGAGCGGCCACAGGAACTCGCTGTTCAACTTCCAGATCAGCCCCGACTCGAGGAGGAACGTGATGCCGACACCGGCGATCGGTTCGTCGGGGTTGTGGGCGAGGGTTTCGCCGAGCTCCATCACCACCTCCCGTTCAGCATGTCGATCAGGTCCTGTGCCTGCGCGTCGGCGTCGGCGAGCGCATGGTGGGGGAGGAGCGACTGGTGGGTGGTGCGGTCGGAGCCGTACCCGACCGTCGGGTCGATGCCGAACTTCATCGAGCGCAGGCACAGCGACCGGTGGTGATACGGGAGCTCCATGCCGGCCCAGTAGAACAGCTTGTCGATCCACGGCTTGTCGAAGCTCACCGGGTTGGCGGTGAAGATCCGCCGTTCCCACACCGGCTCGACGAACGCCATCCACTCGGCCAGCGCCTTCGCCGTCGTGGCCCGGTCGAAGCGCAGCAGGTCGCGGTTCTCGTACGCCTCACCGCGCACCTCGTCGGACTGCTCGCGCCACCACCCCAGCGACGAGAAGCGCTCGAAGGTCACGCGAACGGCGACGTCGAGGCGCATGTAGAAGTGCTGGTGGTGCTTCACCCAGCCGGCCTCGACGTCGTGGACGACCGGAACACAGCCGACGGTGAGCAGCTCGCCCGCCTCGACGACCGTGGCGGTGGTCTCGACGTCGAAGCTGAAGAACGTGGGGAACTCAGACATCGGTGGTCTCCTTCGGTCGGGTCGGGCCGTACACGTCGGCCATGTGGACCACTATCGCGCGCTGGGCGTCATCCAGCACAGCGAGGCCGTCGAGGATCGCTGTCGCCGCCGCGACGTACTCCGGCGGTGCCGGCACCCTGCCCTCGTCGGTCCACAGCACACCGATCGACTCGGTTCGACACCAGGCGAGATTGCGGTCCTCGATGTTCATGTCGTCGAGCACGACGTGCAGCGCGCCGCCGACGTCATTGCCGGGCAGCTGGTACCAGTCCCAGCACAGGCCGGCCAGCTCCCACATCGCGGACGTCATCGGCATCTGGTCGGACTGTGCGGTCACGGGTGTCTCCTGGTGGACGTGGACGTGGACTGATCTGGGTGCCGGCGGCGACGCGACCGGGAGCGACGACTTCGCCAGGGACGGGACGGGCGGGACGGCGGCTTCACCGCGGGGTGGGTGGTCAGCCATCGGTACTCCAATCGCCGTCGATCTTGAACGCGACGAGGAGGCCCTGTCCGCCCCACCGTGCAGCTTCCGCCTCGGATCGCGAGTCGAGTACGTGCTGGGCGCCGGCAGTGATGGCTTCGTCCCGGTCGGCGACGATCCCGACGAGATGTGACGACTCACCACACTCGAGGCATCCGATGTCGACCACGACGTACCCATGCTCCCGTTCGAGCTTCTCGGCGATCGCCGCGGCGACGAACGCGACGTCGTCCTCGACCGGGTCACCGGGGGCGGCTTCGCAGCGCCACCGCTTGCCACGCCAGTCGAACGACCGGCCGGACTTGGCCATGCGCGGGGTGTCCTCGTTCACCAGAACCCCCCGTATTGCTGGCTCCACTCGTTGCGCAGGTTGCGCTCGCGCCGGCGAGCACGCTTGGCCTCGGCGGCGGCGAGGCGCTCCTGGGCCCGGCCGTCGCCCTTGTCGCGAACGCGGTAGGTGCCGTGGTGGCCGCTGCGCCGGTACCGCTCACCGCGAGGCGAGATGTACCGGGGGGCGCCGGAGCCGGTGCGGATGCCGTGCTTCGGGCGCCGGAGCGCCTCGAGGGCTTCGTGGAGGCGGCGGCGGGCGGCGGCGAGGAGGTCGTCGGCGCCTTCGGGCTTGTCGGGGTCGTGCATGGGTTCTCCTGACTGATTTCGAGCTACTAGGGGGTTTGGAGGGCTGAAATCTCACTCTGTGTCGAGATTTCGAGGCATATCAGACGTATTTCGCGGTCTCAGCCCGGCGATCCGCCTGTGATACGAGTCACGGAGAGTGGGAATCCGGGTCGTCGAGCGGCTCGCTGGCGGTCGCTTCGATGACCTCGCTGGGGTCGATCGACAGCCCGTCCATCACGCCCGCCCGCGCTTCGGGCGTCTCGCTGACCAGCTTCGAGATCTCCTGGGCGAGGATGTGGTTGATGGCCTCCATGTTGTCGAAGTAGTCGCCCGACGTCCCACGCCACTCGACGCCGGTGACCCGCCCGTACTGGCGGGGCTTCATCAGCTCGACGCGTTCGTCCGGGCGGTCGATGATCGACTGGATCATCTGTGCCTGCCACGGCTGGACCTGCAGGGCGGGGTGCTTCACGATCGACGTCAGCTGGCCGGCGAGTTCAGTGTTGGACTCGACGAGCTCCATCATCCGTTCCTCGAGCTGCCCCGCATACTGCGCCATGCACAGCAGGGCCGCGGCGACGGTGGTGGCCGGACCCCAGCCGACGACCAGCGTGCCGTCTTCGTAGTCGCCCTCGAACCACTCGTCACCGAGGAGCTTCAGCTGTTCGACGAGCTGGGCGGCGTCGGCGTAGTTGATGGGGGGCAGGCCCTTCATTGGTCCTCCTCGATGATCAGGTGTTCGAGCAGCTTGAGCGCGCCGGCGATGATCGCCGCCCCATACAGCACGACACCGAGCGCGCCGAGGCTGGCGCCGATGAAGATGCCGATGACGATGATGGCGAGGATGGCTCCGACGAGGAGACTGGCGCCGATGATGAGGGCGGCGATGTTGGCGGCGAGGTTGTCGCTGTCCGGCCCAGTTTCGATGCCGTCGGCGAGGCGCCGGAAGAAGCGCCGGAAGAAGCTGCTGATCACTGGATGGTCCGGAGGGTGCGGAGCGCCTCGGCGATCTTCCCGTAACGCCTCGTGGTCTCGAGGAGGTGGACGAGGTCGGCCCGGGTGATGCTGCACAGGGTGTCGGATGGGACGCGGTCGAACTGTTCGAGCCAGCGGACGAGTTGGTCGTCGTCGATCTCGCCGGTGATCGCCGGGTCTGCCCGCACGTACCCGGCCTGGCCGGCTGTCCGCCGGTGGCGGATGGTGGTCTCGACGAGCGCGGCGACCTGGGGTGCGCTCATCACCCACAGGGAGTCGGGCTTGGCGTTCTCGAGCTGGCTCGAGAACAGGGCGAGCATCTCGTCGGTGAGCACCGTCTCGGCGTTGACGAGCACGGCCTCTGCGCCACCGGGCGCCTTCTCCTCGCCGTGGGTGGACGAGTGGGTGGACGAGTGGTCGACGTCGGGGGAGACGTGTGCGAGCCAGTACGAGGCGATGGCGGTGAGGGTGCCGATGCCCATCTCCCGGTCCCGGAACCACAGGTCGTGGGTCCGGTCGGCGGTGGTGATGAGCCGCCCTTCGTCGGGGAAGTACCCGAACGACTTGAGTCCCTCGAGCGGCACGTCGAGGGTGACGTCCGGGTGTCCGTCGTAGCGTCCCCCCTTCCACCAGATGTCGAGGAGGAGCTTCCCGTCACCGCTCATGACCCGGGAGTTCGTGATGTTGTCGATCTTCACGTATCACATGATACACGAAGGGGCTCCTGAGCACCAGCCCCTGGAAACCCATCGCCGTCACTCACACGTCACACCCGCACAGCCCTGATCCCCCCGCAAACGGTACGCAAACGGAACCGCCAGCCGCCACACCACCACACGG
>JACCDG011671453.1_pt1 | contig 17788 bp, 14 predicted proteins | sample 7442471 | NCBI WGS metagenome assembly JACCDG01 (sample SAMN15323444, study PRJNA562643) | freshwater metagenome | isolation source: river surface water | place: USA:Blue River Watershed | collected 2017-08-17 | reverse complement strand
CGCATATAAAAGTGATAATTTTATCACAGCGAGAACTTACTTTTTATATATTTTTCAAACCCTTATAACGTTTTGAATCTCCTTAGCTTGACGCCTATGCCGCAAAGGGAAGCCTTAATAGGCTTTCCTTTATTCCACTCCAGAAGAAGATATCACAATAATTACTTACAATCCTGAGCTTTTGTCGTCCACAGTTATAGTTAAGTACATTTTAACCACACGACAAAAGCGTCAGGATCCAGTTGAGATTTTGAATTATAAGAGAAAAAAATGCTATCATATGTACGAGTTTGAATTAATGGTACCACTAAGAGAAATCTGCACTGGATCCTTTCAAAAAAGTCGTGAGGGTAATCTATTTTTTTCAAGTTCTCGGACGACTTTTTCTTAGGATGACGTACCCCGTGAACAATTACTGTTTTTGTCTATAAATCAAGATGTTAGGTAAAAACTGGAATAGGACATTTTCCAAGTGGTTCCACAGTTTTCAAATTTTTCTTAAGGTTCACTTAATTCTTCTTTATTAGAATAAATAAAATATTCGTAAAATGAGAAGAAACATGGGGCATAATACAGAGTTAAGTTTCGCTAGATCATCTAGCCGATCAAGCCTTAGTTCGCCTAGAATCGACCGGGGAATCGACCAGGCTTCGGAGAGAACACCACTTTTAATGTTCAGGCAGCCAGAACCTCTCCAAAATCCACTCCCAGAATCAACGCATTTTGAAGTACCGCCTGGAGCAGACGTTTGGGCGGAAGCCGAAAGTTTATCTAATTATTATTTCCCACCTCATCCTTTTCCTCTTCCTGAACTACAACGACCTGACATACCAGCGTTTGATTCTGTTCCAAAAAACAAATCTAAACTTAAACAGTATATAATTACCGGTGCCCTTTTAATTGGATTGATTGTTGGTTTAGCCTTATTAATTGCAATAAATATAGCATTGGGATTTATTGCTATCCTATCATCCACTGTCCTAACAGGCCTAGCAGTATTAGGAGGAGTAGCTCGCTTTGCTTATATAAAACTTACAACTCCCAAAAGAACACAAGTATCTGCTGTAGATGCTTTGTTTGGAGAACAAGTGCGTATTTGTATTAAACCCAATAGAGGTTTCGTTAGGCAAGATAGAACTACTGAACCTCAGCTAGATGATATGTGCTCTGATTCCGAAATAGAACCAAGTAGAGTAAGGGCATCAGCAAGCGAGATTGAGGTAATGGAATTAAGAAAGAAATTATTCAACGATTTCTGGGAATTTAATCAAGCTTTATACAATCTTAAAAATTTCGCATCCATGCCTGTAGATGATCGTTTGATTAAAATGTATGAAGAAGGCAGGAACCTCCACAAAGAATTCTCAGATACATTCTTAAATGGTAATGATAACGAACCTAATGATGCTGATAGTTTATTAGATTGGCTAAATAAAATTAAACAAGAAACTACAAAATATAAACAAGCCATCAGCTCTCAGCAAAGACCTGCTCTTAGATTTAGGATTTAGATAAATCAACTTAAGTTACTAAACAAGTTAGGCCTGGTCGAATAAAGAACCGGTATAATCTACTATCTCGCGCCTATTTATTCTATTGTAAGCAAGCCCAAATTTACATAGACTGTATCTATACCATAAATTATCAAGGAAGATATTCCCATGGGCTCTACTTCAACTATTCAAACTAACAAACAAACTCTTGATTATAAAATCAAAGATATCTCTTTGGCTGAATGGGGTCGTAAAGAAATAACTATAGCTGAAAATGAAATGCCTGGGCTTATGGCTCTACGTAAAGAATATAAAAAAGCTCAGCCATTAAAAGGTGCTAAAATTGCTGGGTGTTTACACATGACAATTCAAACTGCAGTATTAATTGAGACGCTAATTGATCTAGGCGCAGAAGTGCGCTGGTCTTCTTGTAATATTTTTTCGACTCAAGATCACGCTGCTGCTGCAATCGCTGCAAAAAATATTCCAGTATTCGCCTGGAAAGGCGAAACTGAACAAGAATACTGGTGGTGTGTTGAACAAACCATTAAGGGCCCTAACGGCTGGGAACCTAATTTATTATTAGACGATGGTGGCGATTTAACTGTTATTATTCACGATAAATACCCAGAGCTGTTAAAAAATATTAAAGGTATTTCTGAAGAAACCACGACCGGTGTACATAGACTATATGAAATGGAAAAAAATAAGATACTTGGCGCCCCTGCTTTTAATGTCAATAATTCTGTCACCAAATCCAAATTTGATAATTTTTATGGTTGTCGTGAAAGTTTAATCGATGGCATTAAACGTGCAACTGATGTAATGATTGCAGGTAAAGTTGCAGTAGTACTTGGCTATGGTGATGTCGGTAAGGGTTGTGCACAATCATTAAGAGCACTTGGCGCTACAGTGTACATTACTGAGATTGATCCTATCTGCGCCCTGCAAGCAGCAATGGAAGGCTACCGAGTAGTTACGATGGAAGATGTAGCTGATGTGGCTGATATCTTTGTTACCGCAACTGGTAACTGCCAGGTTATTAATCATGAACACCTACAAGCAATGAAAAATGAAGCCATTGTTTGCAACATTGGCCATTTTGATTCAGAAATCGATATCGCCAGTCTAAGAAAATATAAATGGGAAAATATTAAGCCTCAAGTTGATCATGTAATTTTCCCCAATGGTAAAAAAATTATTGTGCTAGCAGAGGGACGCTTAGTCAATTTGGGATGCGCAACAGGTCATCCTAGTTTTGTCATGTCTAATTCTTTTACTAATCAAGTTTTAGCTCAAATAGAGCTTAATCAAAACTCACATAAATACGATAAGAAAGTTTATGTTTTACCGAAAATATTAGATGAAAAAGTAGCTAGACTGCATTTAGATAAAATTGGTGCCAAGCTGACAAAATTGACCAAAACTCAAGCGGATTATTTAAGTATCAATGCTGATGGGCCTTATAAGCCGGATTATTATCGTTATTAGAGACTTTTTTTATTTTTTCGTACTTATTTGCATTTAAACTTTCTAGCAGCCATATATCTAAGGTTTGCTGCATGTTCAACCAGCTTTCAGGCGTAGTATCCAAAAAATGTGCCAAACGTATTGCCATATCTGTAGTTAGTGGACGCTGTTCATTTAATATTTGAGACACTGTCCGACGAGAAACACCTAAACGATTTGCAAGCTCAGTTTGAGTGATGCCTAAAGCTGGTAAAATATCTTCTCGTATTATTGCACCTGGATGAGTTGGTTTACGTTTTTTTGATCTTAAAGTTATCATTAGTGATAGTCCTCAAAGTTAACATCATATGCATTACTTTTTAGGAATATAAAAGTGATTCGCCAATTTTGCTTACTGATACTGCCCAAATACCACTTTTGTTTCCAGTCAATTGATGTAGGTTCCAGCCTATTAAATTCATATCTTTAACTTGAATAGCAGCATCAAGGCGGTCTAAAATTCGGTTAATTTTAGGAACATCTTTTGCGTTTAAATATCTTTTATTATTATAAACAAAAAATAATTCTAGTCCTTTGTGCTTGTAAGTTTTTATCATGCTATACCTACATATTTAATTGTAACCTACAAGATTACATCCATCAACTATTATGAAAACTTTTATCTAACCTAATGATTTCTATGATTTTTTAATTATACCGTAGAGTTTTAAATAGTAAAGTTTTTTGTAGCTTATTGAGTCTAAATCTATTAATAGAATTAATTTGTCTTCATAAATTGTTTATATTATTATACCGATAATGCTAAGATATTCGTCAGAGATACGCTGCTTTGCTATTGTTTACATATCTACAACGCTAGTGAGTAGCTACGATTGAACCAACTTAATCCACTTATTTTTATTTATTGATTTATTGATTTATTTAAAGAGAATACACTTATGGCTATTAATCAATTAAAAGTCGGACTTGTGCAGGAGCAATGGAATCCTGATCCTGTTATCCATAAACAAAATTTGGCTAATGGGATTAGAGAAGCTGCATCCAAAGGGGCCAAGCTTGTTTGTTTGCAAGAACTGACACTATCACCCTATTTTTGCACCCGTTCAGACGTAGATGGCACACCATTTAAAGAAGATATTCAAACTGGCCCAACCGCAAAATTTCTTAGTGATGTCGCGCAAAAAAATAATGTCTATATTACTGCTTCTTTATTTGAGACTGCAGGATTTAATACAGCAGTAGCTTTTGATAACAAAGGCCATCTTATTGCTACGACGCGCAAACAACATATTCCAAGTGGTGAAAAATACCATGAAGACTACTATTTTGCACCTGGCGATTCTGATTATCCTGTGCACAGTTTCTTGAATCATAAATTTGGTCTACCTACTTGTTACGATCAATGGTTTCCAGAGTTGTCTCGTATCTACGGCTTAAAAAATACTGAAATATTAATCTACCCTACTGCGATTGGTGCTGAACCTACCGCCCCAGAAGTTGATACCCAATCATCATGGCAAAAAGTTATGGTAGCCCAAGGCATCATGTCGAATACTTTTATTGTCGCTGTTAACCGTATCGGTTGCGAAGATGGTCTTACTTTTTATGGTAGCAGTTTTATTAGCACTCCAATGGGTGAAGTATTAACATCTGCTCCACGCAACGAACCTGCCGTGTTAGTTGCAGAATTAGATTTTAATCAGCGCGATTTATGGGGCAGATTATTTCCTTTTGCTAAGCAGCGTCAACCTGCAACTTATAATCGCTTACTCAAAGCTTAACTTTATTTACATCTATTTGGAACTTGTTTAATGACGCAAACCACTTTATCTCACCAAAACTTTTATAATATTGATCATTGGGGAGAGGGTTATTTCACTATCAATTCTCAAGGCAACATCCAAGTCAGTATTAATTCCAATGATAATACCCTTGATGGCGTTGAATTAAAATCTATAGTACATTCTGCTAGTCGCGCAGGCCTGCAATTACCGCTGTTAATTCGTTTCACTGATATCTTACAAGACCGCGTTTCTAAATTATATAAAGCGTTCGCACAAGCTAAAGAAGAAATAAAATACACAGGCAGCTATCAGCTTGTTTACCCTATTAAAGTAAATCAGGAACAATGCGTTATTCGAGAACTTTTGCACGCCCCCGAAAACCGAGTAGGCTTAGAAGCTGGCAGTAAACCAGAGTTAATGGCTGTAATCGGTATGCTCGGAAAAAACACTTCTACAATTATATGCAACGGTTACAAAGATAGTAGTTATGTTCGTGCAGCTTTGATCGCACAACAAATGGGCCATACAGTTTTTATCGTTATCGAGAAAATTTCTGAATTAAATATTATTCTCAAAGAGTCTGAACGTCTTGGTATCAAACCATGTCTTGGCGTGCGTATTCGTTTAATTACCAAAGGAGCTGGTAAATGGGAAAACACTGGCGGCCTTAAATCCAAATTTGGCTTAAACGCAGCACAAGTATTAGCCTTGGTGCGACAATTACAAGAACACAATGCTTTAGATTGCTTACAGTTGATGCACAGCCACCTAGGTTCACAGATTGCTAATATTCATGACATTCGTAATTGCATGCAAGAAGTAGCTAGATACTATGTAGAATTACGGACGCTAGGTGTGCCGATTAGCACAGTTGACGTTGGTGGTGGCTTAGGTGTGGATTATGAAGGCACACACTCAAATACAGATTGCTCTATCAATTATTCCCTCAAAGAATATGCGACACATATTATGCTAGAGTTACATTATTTGTGTGCCGAGGCAAACTTACCAGAACCTAACTTGATATCTGAATCAGGACGTGCTTTAACAGCGCATCATGCAGTATTGATTACTGACATAACAGACATCGAAGAAGTTAAGATGACGAGAAACTTACCTCAACTTGAAGCTGAAGACTCTCACGTAATTAAAGACATTCTTGATACCTATAAGTATATATCAGAAACTGCTCCTGCCGAGATTTATCATTATGCTGCACATTCTTTGAATGAAGCTAATGCATTATTCAAGCACGGTGTTATAAGCCTTAGTGAAAAAGCAAAAGTGGAAAAACTTTATACAGCCATCTGTATTCAAATTCAACAGCGCCTTGATCCTGAAAACCCAGGCGACAATGAATTGATTAAAACCATTAATGAAGCTTTGGCAGCTAAAATATTTTGTAATCTCTCTTTTTTTCAATCTCTACCAGATGCATGGGCAATCGGCCAAGTATTCCCAGTCGCTCCTATATCTCAAATTACAGACGAACCAGCCATGCATAGCAGCCTGCATGATTTAACTTGTGATTCTGATGGCACACTGAAAAAATATACTGGCACCAACTGCATTACTCCGACTCTAATGTTACCATCATATGACTCTACTAATCCTTACGCATTAGGCTTTTTCTTAGTAGGTGCCTATCAAGAAATCTTAGGTAATCTGCATAATTTATTCGGTGACACTAACTCTATCAATGTTAAACTATTGGGGCGCGGTGAATTCGAGATTAATGATTTGGTCAGCGGTGACACAGTAACGAATGTACTAAATTTTGCTCATTATGATACGAAAAAATTATTACAGTCCTATGAGAAACAATTAATACACACCAATCTTTCACAAGACTTAATTGAATCTTATTTGAACGAATTGAGTAGTATTTTTACACAACAAACTTATCTGAATACTCGTAAAAAAGGTTAATAACATGACTCCAAAACAAGCTGGTTTTATGATGCCTGCCGAATGGCACCCACACAAACGTTGTTGGATGGCATGGCCTTGCCATCAACAAACTTGGGCAAAAGTTGGTTTACAACGAGCGCGCGCTGCTTACGCACGTGTGGCTAATGCTATCTCTGAGTTTGAACCAGTTGCAATGATCGCTAATCCTGAAGATGAAAGTAGTGCTAGTGAACTTTGCAATATACAGGTCCAAATATTCACTCTTCCTATTAATGATTCTTGGACGCGTGACACCGGACCAACTTTCTTGATCAATAAAAAAGGTGAGCTTGCAGGCGTAGATTGGATTCATAATGCTTGGGGTGGTAACTATCAAGACTGCTCTCTCGACAATGAGATTGCAGGTACCATTATTGAGCATTCTTCCGCAAAACGTTTTCATGCGAATCTCGTTATGGAAGGAGGATCATTTCACGTTGATGGCGAGGGGACTATTTTAACAAGCCGTGAATGTTTACTCAATGCTAATCGCAACCCTACTCTGTCTCAAGAACAAATAGAAGAATATTTATATCACTATTTAGGTGGCGATAAAATAATTTGGTTAAACAAAGGGCTTATCGGTGATGAAACTGACGGACATATTGACGAAATAGCTTGCTTTATTGCACCTGGCGAAGTATTGGCGTTAATCACCTCAGATCAAACCGATCCTAACTATGAGATCCTACAAGAAAATTTAAAAATTCTTCAAACCACAACAGATGCAAAGGGTCGAAAACTAAAAGTTCATACTGTTGAACAACCACCTGCGACTTATCTACATGGCGAACGTTTAACTTTATCCTATATTAACTTTTATCGAGCTAATAACGGAATCGTAATGCCAGCTTTTGGTCATGATAAATATGATCAAGCTGCGTACGAACTATTTGTTAAATTATTTCCTGATTGTAAAATAATCCAAATCGATGCATTGGATGTTTTTGCAGGCGGCGGTGGAATTCATTGTATTACTCAGCAACAGCCAGGTTGAAAGTTTCAAAATATTGTAATTTTGATTATAAAACCTGGTTGAGATGTTCAATTTATACTTTAGATCCTATCTTTTCGTTATTGTCTTGATATAATAGCCACTTAGAAAAAGGATTTATTGTATGCTAGTGTTGATAGATGAAAGTGGCTGTCCTGGATTTAAATTAACTAAAGGATCATCCGCATATTTTGTATTGTGCATGGTTATTTTTGAAAATCTAAGTCAAGCCGAAAGCACTAGCAATAAAATTGCTACACTCAAACACTCACTAAATATCAATTCTGAATTTAAATTCAGCAAAACGCATCCTACAATTAAAGATAAATTTTTTGATACAATTTGCCAATTCGATTTCAAAGTACAGGCACTGGTCATAGACAAGTGCAATATTTATAGTTCACGGCTTAGAAATGATACAGATTCATTTTATAACCACTTTGTAAAAATGCTTCTTCAATATGATAGAAATGTGTTGCAAAATGCTTCAATCAAACTTGATGGAAATGGTGATAAAGAATTTAAAAGAGCTTTAACTATATATCTGCGTAGGTACGTTGATGATGATAAGATTAAAAAATTTAAATTCGTAGACTCCAAAAAAGATCATTTGATTCAGTTGGCAGATATGATTGTTGGCGCAATTGCTAGATATTACAATCCGAACAGGAAAGATGCAGGTAGGTGGTTTAATGTATTAAAGAGAACTAGGAAACTTAAAAAAATATGGTATTACAAATAGAGCGTCGAGGCACCCTACTCTAAACATTCCTAGAGAAGCACGCCATTGGCGACTGTTCAGGTACAAAGACTATGTAAGTCAATTATAGCTAAAGTTAAACGAGTCTGTCAACTTTAAGAACTCTTCTCAAGTGTACGTATCAATAACTATATTTATCAATAAGTTGCACAGCTAAAACTCTACGAAAATATAGTTAAAAATGCTTAATATTGCTATCCCCGCTGTTTCAGTTCTTAATACTCGCCTACCAAGTTTTATCAACTCGAAATTATTTTTGCTTAATAGTTCTGTTTCAATACTTGATAGGCCGCCCTCTGGTCCTATGACAATACTGACACCATCAAGAACCTTATCTAAATTTAAATCATGTAGGCTATTATTAGTTTTTGTACATAGGGTTAATAATAATTTATTCTTGTCTTTATTTTGCGCCAACCAATCATTTAATTTAATAGGTTGATTAAGCACCGGTAAATCTGTACGCCCCGACTGCTCACAAGCACTGATAATAATTTTTTGCCAACGTTCAAATTTACTTTCAGTACTTTCCTTTCTTAAGACCTCTGATCGCTCAGATATAATAGGCGTAATAGTATGTACACCCAACTCAACAGACTTTTGCAATGTAACATCAAAATGATTTGGCTTGCTTATACATTGAGCTAGCTCGATGGGCACTTTAGATCGCGTTTCTTTGACTGTGTACTCTATGACTTTGAGACTGACTTTATTTCTCGCAGAGACTATAATTTCTGCTTTATACTCACCCAGCTGTTGATCAACATCAAAAATATTATTAAATAAAATAACATTATCACCTACTCTGCGTTTTAATACTGTAGCAACATGTATAGCTATTTCTTTTGGCAAATCTAAAACTTGATTTAAAGTAATTTGTTGATTGAGATAAATTCTAGGTATATGCATATTACTTAACCGCCAAATCGATTGCTTCTTTTACCACACTAGTCATTAATTCTATTTCGTCCATACTGATAACATAGGGTGGCATAAAATAAATAGTATTACCAAGAGGTCTGATTAAAATATTATTTTTAAGCGCATGATTGTACACAATCATGCCTCGTCGTTCTTGCCAAGGGAATAATGTTTTGTTGGTTTTATCCTGAGCTAATTCAAAAGCTGTAATCATGCCTTTTTGACGCAAGCCAACAATGTTAGGATGATCATTTAAGTCTTCAAGACTAGACCAGACATGTTTAGCTAATTTTTTATTGTCCTCTATAACGTCATTCTTTTCAAATAATTCTAATGTTGCTAAAGCTGCACTGCACGCAAGGGGGTTACCAGTATAACTATGCGAATGCAAAAAAGCAGTTTGTTTATTATAGTCTGCGTAAAAAGCGTTATATATTTCATTAGTCGTTAAAGTGACACTTAATGGCAAATAGCCGCCAGTCAGACCTTTGGATAAACACATAAAATCTGGAGTTATATTGGCTTGTTCACAGGCAAACATGGTCCCTGTTCGACCAAAGCCTACCGCTATTTCATCGCAAATCAAATGTATATTATATTTATCACATGCTTGTCGCAACTTGGTTAAATAAACAGGATGATACATCCGCATATTACCTGCACATTGCACTAATGGTTCAATAAATACTGCAGCAATCTCTTGATGTTGCTGCTCTAAGATTTGATCCAGATCAGCAAATTTTCGTAAGCTATAATTTTCCCAGCTTTCACCTTCTTCACAAAAAAAACAATCTGGAGTCGGAGCAACTATGACTTCTAGTAACAAAGGTTCATAAGTTTTTTTAAACAACTCAACATTACCAACACTAAGCGCACCCAGCGTCTCTCCATGATAACTATTGCTTAACGACACGAATTTATTTTTTTTAAGCTGACCTAAATTTCGCCAATAATGAAAGCTCATTTTAAGAGCTACTTCAATGGCAGAAGATCCATTATCAGCATAAAAACATTTTTTAAGACCGTAAGGACCAATATTTATCAACTTTTCTGATAATCTAACAATAGGTTCATGCGTAAAACCAGCAAAAATAATGTGCTCTAAAGCATCTAATTGTTGCTTTATCTTGTTATTTATATATTGATTACTATGACCAAATAAGTTCACCCACCAAGAGCTAATCCCATCTAGATATTTATTGCCATCATAATCGTAAAGCCAAACCCCCTTACCTTTTTTAATAGGTATAAGGGGTATGGTCGCTTCATAGTCTTTCATCTGACTACATGGATGCCATATGTATTCTAAATCTTCTTTTACCAAACTTGAGTTATTATGTAACATATTGAATTCATTAACTTATTTAACAAGCTACTCTGTACCGTTTTGACTTTAATGTATAGACTTGTTATTATGGTCAAATCTTAGCATTATACAAAAAGCACGGTTTTTATGAAGCTTAATTTACTAAAAACTATTTTATTTTTATCAATCCTAACGCAGGTATCTTTCGCATTTGAGCTAAATAATTATGAGGCTCAATCTATAATTGAATCGGAGGCAGGAATCGAATCTCAAGATTGTCTTCCTCATACTGACTATGATTACAAACGTTTATTATTGGGCCATTGGCGTTTTGATGAACTATTTACCTATAAAAATAACCAGTATTACACCAACCTAGAATTCGGTACCACTGGAATGGTAAAGATTACCCTTCTAGATATCAATAATGCTTCTCAAGTTTTTAACGAAGCTTATGGCTATTATGACATTAAAAACTCTCACATCACTATTACTCTCTACAATGAAAGCCGCCCTGAGGTCGGTTTAGCTAATAATGAACCTTATATTCTAACATTGAGCTGTGCATGCTCCAATCAAGCAGCACTTAAATACAAAAATAGTGATTATGTGTTAACAAAAATATAACCTCATAATTGTTAATTTTCATTATTAGTATTCGTATTATTATCCTTATAAGCTAAAGGTAACGCGAATTGTGCCTTATGTTTTCTTACCACTCGCATAATCATTAATAAAATATCTTCTTTTACCAACATAAAGTCTTTTAACGTAGTTACTTTAGAAAAACCACTTACTGTAAATTTTAAAGCGTACTCACCATATTCAGAAAATCTAACTATAATATTTAACTTATGATCTATATCTTTATTATTATGAAGTTCTTGTTCGATCTCTGATAAAATAGGTTTTAACTTATCAGCATCCTGATAGCGTATACCAATTACTTCTTTGAATCTGACCCTGCTCATTCTGCTAATATTTTCTACAGGAGCGTTAACCCATAAATTATTAGGTACATAAACAGGACGTTTATCGAGATTCCTAATTCTAGTGCTACGCCAACCAATTTTTTCAATAGTCCCTTCTAAATGATAGGTTTCTGTTTTAATGGTGTCGCCTACTTTGAATGGCTTGTCCATATATACCATTAATCCACCAAAAAAATTTGATATCATGTCTTTACCAGCAAAACCAATAATCAACGAGCTAGTTCCGCCTACTGTTAATAATGCGGTTAAGCTATAACCAAGATTCTGTAATATAACTATGGTAGTTATTATAAATATTACTGCTCGTGCTATTTTGCTGATGAGATAAGACGAAGCAAGATCTAACGTTCCATCTGAATTCTGCTGTTTAAAATAATTAGCTTCTAAGCGATTAATCAGCCTAATCATAAACCAACATAAAATTGTTATAATCCCTATCGACTTTAAATAAATATTAATATTAGTAATTTCTTCGCTAGGGAAAATTTTCGTAAGATCTTTTAAAGCATAAATTGAGAATAATAACCAAATTAACACGCCCAGTGGTGAATTCACAGCACTCAAAACTGCTTCGCCCCAGAGGTTTTCTCGATCACTTTCATTTTTTATCGCAAGCTTTATAACCCTATTTTTTATGAGATGAACGAGCAAAAAAAATAAAAATGCTGCACTAATTCTCAATATGGCAGATAACCAAGGATATTGGTTGATAATTGCTAGAAGATCAGACATGTATAATTTTCTTAGTAAACATTAACGTTATTTGGTATGATAACACATGATAGCTATTCTTACAAATAAGTTGGTTATTTAAGCTGTACCATACCTCTATAATTATAATATAATAATTATGTTTAATTATATTATAGTTAACTGCGTTGTGATCGAGGTAATCGAGGTAATCGAGTCAAAATGAAACAACTTAACGATAAATTCATCATTATCTTTTTAGCTTTATTGAGCCTATCCCTATTGTCAACTTCAAGCTTTGCTGCAATAACTATAAAAATTAAAGGGTTAGAACACAATAAAAAACTGCAAGAATACATAGAAACATTGGTTATTGGCCAATATACAGAACTAGACAAAATTAATACCTATGCTTTAAAACAAGATACGCTAAAAGCAGTCAAAGCTAAAGGCTATTATGATGCTAAAGTAAGCATCAATCAGCATCATGATAGATATATATTACTAATAGACCCTGCTAGTGTTTATCATATATCAAACATTAAAGTTACAGGGTATGATTATGAGCAGCCCCTAAAAATTGCTGTTGGTAGTATTTTAGATGCTGATGAAGTCCTATCTGAACAAAAAAATATTCTAAACTCGATCAAATCTCATCATTGTTTTTATACGCTTACTGTAGAGAATCAAATTCATTTAGACCGTAGCAAGCACATCGGAGAACTAATCTATCTAGTTACAACTGGTCCTAATGCACAATTTGGTAAAACTACTTTCAGCGACTTGAAAACAGTAAACTCAAATTACATTAGAAGTTTAGTTACTTATAAAGAAAACACATGTTGGAATTTAGATCAGATAGAAGAAACTAAAACTGCCATGATGAATACTGGACTATTTAGTTACATAAAAACTGAATTACCACCATCACCATCAACTAAAGGTATTGTTGATGTTCATTATGATTTTGAGGAACGACCACCTCGCTCTGTTAGACTCGGCGTCAATTACACTTCTGATGAAGGCCCAGGTTTTTTTAGTACTTGGGGGCATAGAAATATTCTTGGCTCAGCCGAAGAAATCACTTTTGACTTAAAAACCTCAGCGATAATACAGAGCTTAAAGACAGATTTCTTTAAACCACAACTTTTTGGTCCCAAACAAAGTTTATCAATAGGATCTTTGCTAGAACATAAAAATACTGATGCTTATCAAGAAGATAATTTTAACCTTAATTCTAAATATATCTATCAACACTCAAAATCATTATCCGCATCCTTAGGTACAACTATGGGTATTTCAGAGATCAAAGATAAAACTGAAGATAATCGCAAAAAAGACAAACAAACCTTTGGCTTACTGTCCTTTCCTGCTAATTTAGTGTTTGATAATAGAGATAATAAATTAGATTCACACCATGGCATGTTCAACCAATCAACTATTGAGCCGTTTGGTGATCTGCTTGGTAGCGCTGCTCCTTTTTTACGACTAAATCAGACTAATACATTTTACTTCGACTTAAGCAAGCATCTGCATTTAGACCCGGTACTTGCCTTTCGTAACAATATTGGTTCTATTTTAGGCAACAGTACAGCAGATATACCAGCATCAAAACGTTATTTTGCTGGCGGTGGTAATTCAGTACGCGGTATAGAGTTTCAACATGCAGGGCCTGTAGAAAATAATGATCCTACCGGTGGTCGCTCTTTAATCGAACTATCATCGGAACTTAGATTCAACGTCACAAAGAATATTGGTTTAGTCACTTTCGTAGATGCTGGTAATGTCTACCATAGCACAATTCCAGATCTTAAAAATGGTATGTTCATCGGTACGGGTGCAGGACTGCGCTATTTTACGGGTTTTGGCCCAATTCGACTTGATCTTGCTGTACCAGTAAATAAATTAAAACAACAGCGAGAACACTTTGGCTTTTATATCAGTATCGGGCAGGCTTATTAGTGATAAACAATAAGATTAAAAAAAGCTCTTTAGCTAAAAAAATATTAGCCCGAACTACTATAGCAATAAGCTTTTTAATTATATTTATCTTTGCAAGTATTCAGGGGCTTACTTACTGGTTAAACACAGCTGCAGGAACAAACTGGATTGAGAGTCAGATTCAAACAATACTTTATGATACCCCTTATAAGGTAACGATAAAAAACTTCAAACAATCAAAAATTTTTGCCATTAGTGCTGAACAATTAGATATTAATTATTCTGATAAACCCATTCTGCAAGGCCATAATGTAGGTCTATCAGTTGGGCTTTTTTCGCTATTTAATAAAACCATTCATCTAAAGCTGCATGCCGATGAATTAACTTTAATAAGCTTGCCTAGAGAACAAACAGATCAAAAAACATCAGATAATGTTAATAATATTCCAAATTTATATTTTAACAAATTTTCTTTATCGTCTAACATCAACAAACTAAGTATTTCTAAAACCCTTTTAGGCCAAGATCTCAGCACTAATTTTCGTTCAAATCACTATATTAAATTATCAGCTAATAACATTGAATCAACAAATACTATTCGATTAAGCAAAGTCAAATCAGCTTACCGAGACTATATCCCCAGAAGCATCACTACAGACTTAAATCTGAATATACAATCAACTCAATTATCAATTCATAACCTTGAAGTTCAGAATAAGAACTTCGATGCACTGTTAATAGGAACTTATAATTTTACTAACGGCAATACTGATGCCAAATTAAATTTAACAATCAGCAAATCTTTCAAAGATATCCCTCCTATTATTACTAACAATCTTGAAATAGGCGCTAAATTAAATGGCCCTCTCAACGATATCAAAGGCAATATTAATATTAACACTGCCCTAAAAGATCATACATTATTGATCCAAACTCCTCTCTCGTATACTAATTCTATTATTGGATTCAATAAAGTAAACGGCGCGCTTGATAACATGCCGATCAGTGGGAACCTAGGATTGAATACATCTTCTGGTTTAATACAAGGCAAAATCAAAGTTATTCTAGATGATTTAAAACCCTTAAAAACTATAATGGGTGACACTACCATTAAAGGCAAAGGCAACATTGAAGCCAATTTTATCCCCAGAAAAGGACAAAGACAGCAAGTAAATCTGAATGGTGATTTTATAAACTTGCATTATGATACAGTTAAAATACAGTCCACAAATATCAAATCTGAAATTAAAGACTTATATCATACTGTCACACCTGATATAACAATACTGGCCAAAGATTTCTCTTATGCTGACATAAAGATTGAATCACTTGGTTTAGATGTTAAGAAAAATAATAGTGATTATAATTTTCTAATCAAGGCTAACGAATATGGCAAGAAACCTTTCTTTATCACCAGCCTAGTTAATATTATCGACTTTAAACAAAATAATATACAAGTCAAATCTTTAGTAGCAGAATTTAACAAGAGTACAATAAATATTTCCGGGGCAATTAAACAAAATAATTTAAATTTTAATATCGACCTCACTAAACTTAACTTATCTAATCTACCTTTACTAAATTATGACAATAGTTCAATTGCTATAAACAAAGGTTCGCTTTCTCTTACAGGTACACTTGAAAAACCTGTTATCGATTCACAATTTGAATTATCAACAAATATTTCTACGATGAACTCTACAATCATCAATACCGCGTTAACCTATACTGATAAGAACTTAAAAGCTTTTTTTACAGGCAGATACAACAACTCACCAGTATTGAACGGTAATCTGAGTTTGCCCTTTAATTTTTCTTTACAGCCCTTCACGGCATCACTGCCTAATGGCTCTCCTATTAATGGCAACATAAAAAGTAATTTATCTTTAGAAAGCATCACTCAAGGCATGTTTATTAATTATGGGATTAATATTTCAGGACATCTTGAGAGTGATTTAACTTTAAATGGTACTGTAAATAACCCTTTATTAAATGGCATTATTAACCTAAATAATGGTAGCTTCTTTGATTCTGCCTCTAATATAAAATTAAAATCTCTCAATGGAAAAGCCATCTTTGATAAAGACACCCTTAGTATTCAGTCCCTAACTGCCACAGCCAAAAATAAAGGCGAATTCAACATGCTGGGCACAATCAAGTTTATTGATCTCATTCACCCAAAATTTGATCTCAGAGCCAAATTAAAAGCAATCAAAATCATTGAGAGCAAAATGGTAACTGCCACTTCAGATGCAGATATATCTTTTATCTCAGATAAGTCTGGTTATATCCTTTCTGGCAAAATTGAACCATCTGAAGTTATGTTAGACTTAACTGATGTTTTCAATCAATCTATCCCAGAGCTTAATATTATTTCGCCAGAAAATAAAGATAGTGATACTTTTAACAGACGAATAAAATTAGATTTGACCGTAGATACTAAAAACAGAGTCTTTGTGCGAGGCTTAGGTCTAGACGCTGAATTAGGTGGAACACTTGTAGTAAGTGGTTTCGCCAATGAACCTGATATACAAGGAAAACTATCTTCTTTACGCGGTCGTTTTGAAGAATTTGGTAAACAATTTAGTATTAAACAAGCTAATTTACTTTTTCAAGGCAAAATCCCACCATCTCCCTATGTAGATATCATTGCACAAACAAGATCTAATGGCATACTCGCTAAAATAGGTATCAAGGGTTATATAGAAAAACCAGAATTAACTTTATTATCCGAACCATCGCTACCTCAAGATCAAATTTTAGCCAGAATGATGTTTGGACAAGATCTACGTGATGTAAGCCCTCTGCAAGCTTTGCAGATAACACAAAGTATTCGTAAGTTATCTGGAAAATCTAGTGGTTCCAGCTTTGATCCACTTGGTAAATTGCGTTCAATTACAAAACTCGACGATATCACGGTCGAAGGTGTCGGCACGGAAGATACAAAAGTTGGGGCAGGTAAGTATTTATCAGATAAGATCTATGTAAAAATAGAGCAAGGCAAAAGCGTTGAATCAGGTATCGCAAATGTAGAAGTTGAAGTTACCAATAATATTTACTTAGACAGTAAGATGGGCGCTAATGGCACTGTAGGCGCTGGTATCTCATGGGGCTGGGATTATTAAAAGAGTTACGGCGCCAGGCCGGTTTCTTTTGTTTTTTGCTCGAATCATTTAAATTGTATGCGTTCAGCGTATAGAAATTCCCTCCCCTGTCATCCCGAGCTTTTGCGGTAATTGTTCACGCATTTAAGTTGAACGGATTACTTCTTCCCCTTGGGGAAGTACCCTAGCCAATCCCCACAAAATAATCATAAAAAACAAATAATTATACGCGCACCCAAGCATAGGAAATTCAAGTAGTTATATTATACGTAAATTTATTTACCTAATTATTAAAACTATCACCAATAAGGCTAAAAGCCGATCAAATTAAATAAAATAAGGAGAAAATGAACTAGAGGTATTGAAATGTATGGTCACTTATG
>JACCDG010138749.1_pt1 | contig 17788 bp, 15 predicted proteins | sample 7442471 | NCBI WGS metagenome assembly JACCDG01 (sample SAMN15323444, study PRJNA562643) | freshwater metagenome | isolation source: river surface water | place: USA:Blue River Watershed | collected 2017-08-17 | reverse complement strand
GACGAGGCCAAGAACAAGGGCATCGACATCGCCGGCAAGGCGGGCGACCCGGTGCTGGCCGCCGCCGACGGCCAGGTGGTTTATGCCGGCGCCGGCCTGCGCGGCTATGGCAACCTGGTCATCCTCAAGCACGACAACACCTACCTCACGGCCTACGCCCACAACCAGAAACTGCTGGTCAAGGAAGACCAGAAGGTGCGCCGCGGCGACAAGATCGCCGAGATGGGCAGCAGCGACGCCGACCGCGTGAAGCTGCACTTCGAGGTGCGCCGCCAGGGCAAGCCGGTCGATCCCGCCAAATACCTCGCCGCCCGCTGAAAGCCCCGCCATGGCCTGGCCGGTGCTGGTGTTCGACATCGAGAGCATTCCCGACATGGCCGGCTGGCGCCGCCTGCACGGCCTGCCCGAAGGGCTGGACCCCGGCGCCAGCGACGCCGAGCTCTTTGCCCACTGGAAGGCGCAGCGCGCCGCGCATGGCCAAAGCGATTTCATGCCCCTGTACCTGCAGCGCGTGCTGTGCATCAGCTGCGTGTTCCGCAACGCCGAGGGCCTGCGCGTGCATTCCTTCGTGGACCGCGACGGCGAGAGCGAAGCCAAGGTGGTCCAGACCTTCTTCAACGCCATCGAGAAACACAGCCCGCAGCTCGTGAGCTGGAACGGCAGCGGTTTCGACCTGCCGGTGCTGCACTACCGCGGCCTGCAGCACGGTGTGGTGGCCGACCATTACTGGGACATGGGCGAGGGCGACCGCGAGTTCAAGTGGAACAACTACATCGGCCGTTACCACCTGAGGCATCTGGACCTGATGGACCTCTTGGCCAAGTACACGCCGCGCGCCAATGCGCCGCTGGACGCCCTGGCCAAGCTCTGCGGCTTTCCGGGCAAGCTGGGCATGGACGGCGGCCAGGTCTACGACCAGTACCTGGCGGGCCAGACCGAGGACGTGCGCCGCTACTGCGAGACCGACGTCATGAACACCTACCTGCTGTACTGCCGCTTCCAGAAAATGCGCGGCGGCTTCACCGAGGCCGAATACGCGCAGGAAATCGACTTTGTGCGCGAGAGCCTGCACGCGCTTGCGCCCACCGAGCCGCATTGGCAGGAATACCTGCGGGCTTGGACCTGAGCGGCGCCAAACGGCCGCGCCGTCCTGAGACAATCGGGGCATGAGTGAAGCGCAAGACATTTCCCTGAACGACCACGATGTGCCTCTGGACGAGGTCCAGGAAGATTTGCCCGAGGGCTGGCTGCGCGTGCGCGCGCTGGACATGGACGCGCAGGGCATCGCCCGGCGTCCCGATGGCAAGGTGGTGTTCATTGAAGGCGCCTTGCCGGGCGAACTGGTGTCGGTCAAGGTCGGCCGCAAGAAAAACAACTGGGAGCAGGGCAGCGTCACCGACATCCACCGCGTGTCTGCGCAGCGCGTGCGGCCCGGCTGCCCGCATTTCGGCCTGCACCAGGGCGCCTGCGGCGGCTGCAAGATGCAGCACCTCGAGCCCGCGGCCCAGGTCGCGGTCAAGCAGCGCGTGCTCGAAGACAACCTCTGGCACCTGGCCAAGGTCAAGGCCGAAACCCTGCTGCGCCCGATCCAGGGCCCGGCCTGGGGCTACCGCTACCGTGCACGCCTGTCGGTGCGCTATGTGCAGAAAAAGGGCGAGGTGCTGATCGGCTTTCACGAGCGCAAGAGCCGCTACATCGCCGACATGCAGGTCTGCCCCATCCTGCCGCCACCAGTGAGCGCCCTGCTCATGCCGCTGCGCGGCCTGGTCAAAAGTCTGCAGGCGCGCGAGACGTGCCCCCAAATCGAGCTGGCCTGCGGCGATGACGTCACGGCCCTGGTGCTGCGCCACCTGGAGCCGCTGTCCGATGTCGACCAGCAAAAGCTGCGCGCCTTTGCCGCCGAGCATGGCGTGCAGTGGTGGCTGCAGCCCAAGGGGCCGGACACGGTGCACCTGCTCGACGAGGGCGGCACGCAACTGGCCTACGGCCTGCCGGACTTCGGCATCACCATGCCCTTCAAGCCGACCGATTTCACCCAGGTCAACCCCTTCATCAACCGCGTGCTGGTCAGCCGCGCGCTGCGCCTCTTGGGCGCGCAAAAGCAGGACCGCGTGATCGACTGGTTCTGCGGCCTGGGCAATTTCACGCTGCCGATCGCCACGCAGGCTGGCGAGGTGCTGGGCATCGAGGGCTCGGACGCCCTGGTGCAGCGCTCGCACGAAAACTATGCCGCCAACCAGCAAGGCCGCAGCCAGCCCCTGGCGCCCACCACCTTTGTCGCGCGCAACTTGTTTGAGATGACGCCGCAGATGCTGGTGGCCGATGGCGTGGCCGACAAATGGCTGGTCGACCCGCCGCGCGAGGGCGCCTTTGCCCTGGCCAAAGCGCTGGCCGAGCTGCACCAGCAGCCCGAGCTGCGCGGTGGCTGGACGCCCCCCAAACGCATCGTCTACGTGAGCTGCAACCCGGCCACGCTGGCGCGCGACGCCGGTTTGCTGGTGCACCAGGCCGGCTACCGCTGCGTGGCGGCGGGCGTGGTCAACATGTTCGCGCACACCGCGCACGTGGAGAGCATGGCGGTGTTCGAGCTGGCCTGAGGCGGGCACGCCGACCATGAAAAAGGGCTCCCGAGGGAGCCCTTGGTCTGGGTCAGCAAGGCTTACTCGCGTTCGCCGCCCATGATGCCCAGCAGGGCGAGCAGGCTCTGGAAGACGTTGAACACGTCGAGGTAGAGCGCGAGCGTGGCGCTGATGTAATTGGTTTCGCCGCCGTCGATGATGCGCTTGAGGTCGTACAGCATGTAGGCGCTGAACAGGCCGATGGCCATGGTCGAGATCGCCATCATGACGGCGCTGGAGCCGACGAAGACATTGATGATGGCGCCCACCATCAGCACCAGCGCGCCGACGAAGAGCCATTTGCCCATGCCCGACAGGTCGCGTTTGATCGTGCTGGCCAGGCTGGCCATGACGAAAAACACGCCCGCGGTGCCGGCAAACGCGGTCATCACCAGCTCGGAGCCGTTTTTGAAGCCCAGCACCATGGCGATCAGGCGCGAGAGCATCAGGCCCATGAAGAAGGTGAAGGCCAGCAGCACGGGCACGCCGGCGGCCGAGTTTTTGGTCTTTTCGATGGCAAACATGAAGCCGAAGGCGCCGGCGAGGAACACGATCAGGCCCAGACCGCCCCCCAGGCTCGCGGTGATGCCTGTGGCCACGCCGAACCAGGCGCCCAGCACCGTGGGCAGCAGGGACAGGGCCAGCAGCCAGTAGGTGTTGCGCAGCACGCGGTGGCGCTCGGCCGAGGGGCCGCTGCGGCCCCAGCTGGCGGTGTCGAGTGTGCGGATGTCGCTCATGTGTGTCTCCAGTGGATGAACCCTGACATCAGGGCGTGTGCATTGTAGGGCGGGCCTGTCGCAGCCCATTTCCCGATGCGGCAAAGGGGCATTGGCGAAAGCAGTTTTGACCTGCGGTCACCAATGGCCCCGGCCGGTGCCGTTATGCTTTGCTTTTGTCCCCAACCCCAGGAAAACCATGAAGACCCAACCCGTTCTGGAAAGCGCCGACGTCAAGGCGATCGCGGCCGCCGCCGAAGCCGAAGCCCTCAAAAACAACTGGGCCGTGACCATCGCCGTGGTGGACGCCGGCGGCCACCTGCTGCACCTGCACCGCCTGGACGGCGCCCCCCCGGTGTCGGCCCACATCGCCCCGGCCAAGGCCCACACGGCGGCGCTGGGCCGCCGCGAGAGCAAGGTCTATGAAGACGTGATCAATGGCGGCCGCTATTCCTTTTTGTCGGCCCCGGCCATCGAGGGCATGCTCGAAGGCGGCGTGCCGATCCTCCAAGACGGCGCCTGCCTGGGCGCGGTCGGCGTCAGCGGTGTCAAGTCCACCGAGGACGCGCAGATCGCCAAGGCCGGCATCGCGGCCATCGGCCTCTGAGGCTGCGCCGCGCCCAGGAAAAAGCCCGCTCTGAGCGGGCTTTTTTGCGGCTCAGGCGGGCCTCACTTCTGGGCCAGGACCCAGGCGACCAGTTTCTTGGCTTCGGCCTCGTTGACCTGGGGGTTGGCCGGCATCGGCACCGCGCCCCACACGCCCGCACCGCCCTTCATGACCTTGACGGCCAGTTTGTCGGCGGCGGTCTTGTCGCCCGCGTATTTCTTGGCCACATCCTTGTAGGAGGGGCCGACGAGTTTTTTGTCCACGGCGTGACAAGCCATGCAGTTTTTGGCGGTGGCCAGGGCCTGGTCGGCAAAGGCCGGTGCGGCGGCGGCCGCCAGCAAGGCCAGGACAAAAGCGGATTTTTTCATGGTGAAACCTCGAGTGGTGGGGAAGACATCAGTGGTCCGTGGCGGTCCGAACTGCGCTTGAACAAGAAATCACGGCATTCCGGCGCCCGCGGCACAGTGTAGCGTGTGCCGCGACCGGCGGGGCTTTGCCCGCATGCCCCTGAGGGGCGCAGAGGCTCGGAGATAATCGAAAACTTTGACGCCCACCGACCGGAGACCGACATGCCCCAATACCGTTCCAAGACCTCCACCGCCGGCCGCAACATGGCCGGTGCCCGCGCGCTGTGGCGCGCCACGGGCATGAAGGACGCGGACTTTGCCAAGCCGATCATCGCGATCGCCAACTCCTTCACCCAGTTCGTGCCGGGCCATGTGCACCTCAAGGACCTGGGCCAGTTGGTGGCGCGCGAGATCGAGGCGGCGGGCGGTGTGGCCAAGGAGTTCAACACCATCGCGGTCGACGACGGCATCGCCATGGGCCACGATGGCATGCTGTATTCGCTGCCGAGCCGCGACATCATTGCCGACTCGGTCGAGTACATGGTCAATGCCCACTGCGCCGACGCGCTGGTGTGCATCTCCAACTGCGACAAGATCACCCCCGGCATGCTGATGGCCGCCATGCGCCTGAACATCCCGGTCATCTTCGTTTCGGGCGGCCCCATGGAAGCGGGCAAGGCGCGCCTGGCGGTGCCGGGCACGCAGACCATCCAGATCAAGAAGATCGACCTGATCGACGCCATGGTCATGGCCGCCGACGACAAGGTGGACGACGCCACCGTGGCCGAGGTCGAGCGCTCGGCCTGCCCGACCTGCGGTTCCTGCTCGGGCATGTTCACCGCCAACTCCATGAACTGCCTGGCCGAGGCGCTGGGCCTGGCGCTGCCGGGCAACGGCACCGTGCTGGCCACGCACGCCGACCGCGAGCAGCTGTTCAAGCGCGCCGGTCGCCGCATCGTCGAGATGTGCCGCGAGTACTACGAAGAGGGCAACGAGCGCCTGCTGCCGCGCGCCGTGGGCTTCAAGGGCTTCGAGAACGCGATCACGCTGGACATCGCCATGGGCGGCTCGACCAACACCATCTTGCACCTGCTGGCGATCGCGCAGGAGGCCGAGATCCCCTTCACCATGGCCGACATCGACCGCATGTCCAAGGTCGTGCCGCAGCTGTGCAAGGTTGCGCCCAACACCGACAAGTACCACATCGAGGACGTGCACCGCGCCGGCGGCATCATGGCCATCCTGGGCGAGCTCGACCGTGCGGGCAAGCTGCACACCGATGTGCCCACGGTCCACACCCAGACCATGAAGGACGCGCTCGACCAGTGGGACATCGCGCGCAACCCCTCTGACGCCGTCAAGACCTTTTACATGGCCGGCCCGGCCGGCATCCCGACGCAGGTGGCCTTCAGCCAGGCCACGCGCTGGCCCAGCCTGGACACCGACCGCGCCGGCGGCTGCATCCGCTCCTACGACCATGCTTTCAGCAAAGAGGGCGGCCTGGCCGTGCTGCGCGGCAACATCGCGCAAGACGGCTGCGTGGTGAAAACCGCCGGCGTCGACGACAGCCTGCTGGTCTTCGAAGGCCCGGCCCATGTGGTCGAGAGCCAGGACGAGGCCGTGGAAAACATCCTGAACGACCAGGTCAAGGCCGGCGACGTGGTGGTCGTGCGCTACGAGGGCCCCAAGGGCGGCCCCGGCATGCAGGAAATGCTCTACCCCACCAGCTACATCAAGTCCAAGGGCCTGGGCAAGGCCTGCGCGCTGCTCACCGACGGCCGTTTCTCGGGCGGCACCTCGGGCCTGTCGATCGGCCACTGTTCACCCGAAGCGGCCGCTGGCGGCAACATCGGCCTGGTGCGCAACGGCGACCGCATCCGCATCGACATCCCCAACCGCCGCATCGATGTGCTGGTGAGCGACGAAGAGCTGGCCAAGCGCCGCGCCGAGCAGGACCAGCTGGGCTGGAAACCCGCGCAGCCGCGCCCGCGCAAGGTGTCCGCCGCGCTCAAGGCCTACGCCTTGCTGGCCACCTCGGCCGACAAGGGCGCCGTGCGCGACCTCTCCAAGCTCGAAGGCTGAAACGATGCTGGTGCACCCGGCCATCGACCCGGTGGCCCTGCAGCTGGGGCCGCTGGCTGTCCACTGGTACGGCCTGACCTACCTGGCGGCTTTTGGCCTGTTCTACGCGCTGGCCATGCGCCGGCTGCAGCACCTGCCATTCGCGCGCCTGCCCGAATGGACGCGCCGCGATGTGGAGGACATCCTCTTCTTCGGCGTGCTCGGTGTGGTGCTGGGCGGGCGCATCGGCTACTGCCTGTTCTACAAGCCCGCGTATTACGCGGCGCACCCGCTGGAAATTTTCGCGGTCTGGCAAGGCGGCATGAGCTTTCACGGCGGCATGCTGGGTGTGATGGCGGCCATGGTCTGGTTCGCGCGTTCGCGCCAGCGGCCCTTCATGCAGGTCATGGACTTCGTGGCGCCCTGCGTGCCCACCGGCCTGGCGACCGGGCGCATCGGCAATTTCATCAACGGCGAGCTCTGGGGCCGCGTCGCCGACCCGGGCCTGCCCTGGGCCATGGTGTTTCGCGGCGCGGGCGATCTGCCGCGTCACCCCTCGCAGCTCTACCAGTTCCTTCTGGAGGGCCTGCTGCTGTTTGTGCTGATGTGGCTGTACGCGCGCAAGCCGCGTGCGCCAGGCCAGGTGGCCAGCGCCTTCCTCTTCGGTTATGGCGTGTTCCGCTTCATCGCCGAATTTTTCCGCGAGCCCGACGCGCACCTGGGCCTTTTGAGCCTGGGCATGAGCATGGGCCAGTGGCTGTGCGTGCCCATGATCCTGGGCGGTGCGCTGATGTGGGTCTGGTTCGGCCGCAGCTCCTCAGCCGGGGCGGCGCGCTAACCATTCGCCGCGCAGCGCCTCGTAGGCCGCCGCGACCTGCAGCAGGGCCGCATCGCCCTGCGGCTTGCCAATGAGCTGGATGCCCATGGGCCAGGGCTTGTCGGCATGGAAGCCCGCCGGCAGGCTGACCGCGGGCAGGCCCGCCAGCGTGGCGTAAATCGTGCATTCCATCCAGCGGTGGTAGGTGTCCATCGCGCGCGTGCCGATCTGCTGGGGCCAGCGCTGCCCGATCGGGAAAGGCCAGACCTGGGCCGACGGCAAGGCCAGCACATCGTGGTGCTCGAACAGCTTGAGCAGCTGGTGGTAAAAGCCCGTGCGGCGCTGGCTGGCCAGCTGGAAGTCCATGTAGGAGAGCTTTTGCGAGTTCTCGTACTCCCACATCGCCTCGGGCTTGAGCTGCTCGGCCGCGCCGGGCAGGGGCAGCAGCGCCGCCACCTTGGGGCCGACCAGGGCGCGGCGCCAGACCAGCCAGCATTCCCACAGGGCCTGCGTGTCGTAGCCCAGCGCCGTCGGTTCGACGCGGGCGCCGGCGCTGGCCATGGCGTGCAGCGCGTCTTCACAAACCTCGAGAACGCCATCCTCCATGGCCAGGTGACCGTCCAGATCGCCCAGCCAGCCCACGCGCAAGCCTTGCAGTGGCTCGGGGGTGTGCTGCAGGTCGGAGACGTCGAGGCGGCCCTGGATCGACAGTGGCTGGCGCGCGTCGTGCCCCGACTGCGTGGCCAGCAAGCGCGCCAGGTCGCGCACGCTGCGCGCCATGGGGCCCTCGGTGCCCAGCTGGTCGATCCAGACATCGGCGCCCGGGCCATAGGGCACGCGGCCCTGTGAGGGCCGCATGCCGAAGACGTGGTTCCAGCCCGCGGGGTTGCGCAGGCTGCCCATGAAGTCCGAGCCGTCGGCCACCGGCAGCAGGCGCTGCGCCAGCGCCACAGCCGCGCCGCCGCTCGAGCCGCCGGCGCTCACGGCCGTGTCCCAGGCGTTGGGCGTGGCGCCGAACAGGGTGTTGAAGGTGTGGGAGCCCAGGCCCAGCTCGGGCATATTGGTTTTGCCGATGACGATGCAACCGGCCGCCTTCATGCGCGCGGTCATGATGCTGTCGGCGCGCGGCATATGGCCCGCCAGCACCCGGCTGCCCATGGTGCTCGGGAAGCCTAGGGCATGGCCCGTGTCCTTGATGGCTTGCGGGATGCCGTGCAGCCAGCCGCGCGAGCGGCCCTGGGCCAGCTCCTGGTCGCAGTGGGCGGCCTGCGCCATCAGCGCCTCGCGCGGGGCCAGGTTGACGATGGCGTTGTAGATGGGGTTCAGGCGCTCGATGCGGTCGAGGTAGGCCTGCATCACCTCGGTGCAGGCCAGCTGGTGGGCATGGATGGCGTCCGACAGGGCGCTGGCGTCAAGGTCGGTGAGGGTGGCGTTCATGGGCTGGCGATCGGGTCAGACGGGAAAGGGGGGCCGCAGTTGCGGCAGGCGCATTCGCACCCTGGCCGCATTGGAATGCACAAGGTGGCGCGCCGCTGTCGCCAAGGGTCAGCGCGCCCCACGGCCAGCCCCGCGGGGCTGGCCGTGCGTTCATTGCGGCTGCAGGTTGATGCTGCGCGCGATGCTGCGGTAACGCTCGATCTCGGTGGCGTAAACCTTGGCCAGCTCGGCCGGGCTGCGCGCAGGCAGCAAGACGTTGCCGCTGGCTTCAAAGGCTTTGCGGGTTTCCGGGTTGTCGAGCGCCGCGTAGAAGGCCTTGCCCAGCGCCGCCACCTGGTCGTCGGGCGTGGACTTGTGCACCTGCACACCGGCCCACAGGTCGAACTCCATGCCCTCGAGGCCCGGCATCGCCGCCAGCGCCGGAAATTGCTTGAACAGCGCGTGCGGGGTCTTGGCGGTCACACCCAGGCCCTTGAGCTTGCCGTCGGCGATCGTCTGCATGATGGAGCCGGCCATGGGCAAAAAGGCCATGTCGATCTGGCCGCCCATGAGGTCGGCCATCAGCGGCGCCACGCCCTTGTAGGGCACATGCAGCATGGGCGCCTTGGTGGCCTGGGCGAACTTCTCGCCGATCAGGTGGTAGAGCGAGCCTGGTCCCACGCTGCCGTAGGACAGGGGCTGGTTGGGGTTTTTCTTGGCCAGCGCCAGCAGGTCGGCGACCGACTGCACCGCCATATTGGGTCGCACCGCCAGGATGGTGTTGGTGTTGACCACCTGGGCCACCAGCTTGAAGTCCTCGGGCTTGTATTTCACACCCTGGATCGCCAGCGGCGCGAGCACCAGTTCCATGGGGGTGCCCAGGGCCAGGGTGTGGCCATCGGCCGGGGTGTTGATGAGCTTGCTCATGCCGATGGCCCCGCCGGCACCGCCCAGGTTCTCGATGATCATGGTCTGACCCAGTTTGGCGGCGGCGTCGGGCTGCAGCTTGCGGGCCACGAAGTCCGAAGGGCCGCCGGCCGGGTAGGGCACGACCAGGGTCATGGTTTTGTTCGGGAAGCCCTGGGCCTGCAGGCTGCCCAGGGTCAGGGCCGCGCCCAGCGCCAGGCCGGCTTTCAGAAAGCTGCGCAATGTCATCGTTGTCTCCTCGTGGGTGGGATCCTGACCGTGCCAGGATGAGACCGGATGTTCGGCATTTGCGCGCCGCAGGGCTATCAAGTTTGCGCAAGACGGCTTGCTGGTTTTCCCAGGTTGGGCGCCTCAGTGGCGCTGCAGGGTCTGCGAGGGCAGTTCCCCGAACAGGCGCTTGTAGTCCTGGGCGAACTGGCTCAGGTGCCAAAAGCCCCAGTGGGTGGCCACGTCCTGCACCGTCTCGCCGGGGCGGGCCTGGCGCAGGCTGCGCCGCACCCCGTTGAGCCGCAGCGAGCGCAGGTATTTGACGGGGCTGGTGCCCAGCACATCCTGAAAGGCGTAGTTGAGCTTGCGCCGGCTCGTGCCCAGGCGGCTGCAGACGTCGAGTATGGACAGCGGCTCGTCGCTGTGGCTGAGCATGAGCTCGCAGGCCTTGTCGACCAGGCGCTTGCGCCGCTGCAGGCTGGGCAGCTCCGAGGTGTCGACCTGGGCGGGCAGGGCCTCGATCCACTCCATCAGGATGTCGTCGCGCAGCTGGCGCAACGCCTGCGCATCGGCGCTGCGCAGGCTCAGGGCGCTGGCCTGGTCGAGCACCGTGAGGTGCAGGTCGCGCAGCGCCTGCGCCTTGCTGGCGCTGGTGCCCAGCACCAGCTGCTTTTCGAGCCAGAGCGCCAGCGGCTTGTTGTACATGCGCTCCCACAGCGGGTTGAGCAGGCTGCGCTCGGCCACCAGCGCGATCAGCGTGAAGTGGGCGGGCGTGGTCAGGTCGACCTCGTCCCCCTTGCCGCACATGATGGCGTGGTCGGGCACGCGCTGGCCGTTGAAGAAGAGTTCTTGCTGGTCCTGCAGGGCCATGGCAAAGCCATAGGCCGAGGGGTCGAGCCGGCCGCGCTGGCGCACTGCCACCGCCGTGTCCTCGCGCAGCAGCGTCACGCCGGGCAGCTCGACCTGGTGCAGGCGGCCCTGGAACTGGCCCGGCGAGAGCTGCTCGTAGCGCAGCGCCCAACTGCCCTGGGCCTGGGCGTGCACATCCATGTCCTGGGTGTCCAGGCGGCGAACGGCAACAAGGGGAGGGGACTGCATGGGCGGGGCACGAAACGCCCGTGCAGTGTGCCTGCGCGCACCGGCCTTCAGCTTGCGTGAAAACCCGAGGAGGGCCCTGCGGAAACTTGATAGTGCCGCGCCCAGGCGCTTGCTAGCATCGGCCGTGACGGAGGGCGCTGTGTCGGCTGCCCCGCACACGACAGTGGTCCATGAAACAAGAAGAGATTGACGCCTGGCGCCAACAGGCCCTGGCCGATGGCCGCCTGCTGATCGGTGGCCAGTGGCGCGCAGCCGAAGGCGCTCGCCGCCTGCCCGTGGTCTCGCCGATCGACGGCAAGACCCTGTGCCAGATCGCCTCGGCCAGCGCGTCCGACGTGGACGCGGCGGTGCGCGCCGCGCGCGCGGCCTACGAGCGCGGCAGCTGGTCGCGCCTGGCGCCGGCCGAGCGCAAAAAGGTGCTGCACCGCATCGCCGAGCGCATCGAGGCGCACCAGATGGAACTGGCGGTGCTGGGCGTGCGCGACAACGGCACCGAGATCGCCATGGCCTTCAAGGCCGAGCCCGGCAGCGCGGCCGCCACCTTCCGCTACTACGCCGAATGCGTGGACAAGCTCATGGGCGAGATCGCGCCCACGCCCGAGGGCACGCTGGGCCTGGTGCACAAGGAGCCGGTGGGCGTGGTCGGCGCCATCGTGCCCTGGAATTTCCCGCTGATGATCGGCGCCTGGAAGATCGCGCCCGCGCTGGCGGCCGGCAACTCGGTGGTGCTCAAGCCTTCGGAAGACGCCTCGCTCACGCTGCTGCGCCTGGCCCAGCTGTGTCTGGATGCGGGCCTGCCCGAAGGCGTGCTCAATGTCGTCACCGGCACCGGGGCCGAGGCGGGCGAGGCGCTGGCGCGGCACATGGACGTGGACATCCTCACGTTCACCGGCTCTGGCCCGGTGGGGCGCCAGCTGCTCAAGGCCAGTGCCGAGTCCAACCTCAAGCGCGTGTATCTGGAGCTGGGCGGCAAGTCGCCGAACCTTGTGTTCGCCGACGCGCCCGATCTGGCGCAGGCGGCCAAGGTGTCGGCCATGGGCATCTTCCGCAACAGCGGCCAGGTCTGCGTGGCGGGCTCGCGCCTCTTGGTGCAGCGCGCGGTGCACGACGAAGTGCTCGAGCGCATCCAGCAGGTCGCGGCCAGCCTGCGTGTGGGCGACCCGCTCGACCTGCGCACCGAGATCGGCGCCGTCAGCAGCGCGCGCCAGCTCGCGCGCAACCAGGCCATGCTGCAGCGCGCCCTTGAAGAAGGCGCGCGCCTGCGCACCGGCGGGCAGGTGATCGCACCCGTGCCCGGCGGTCACTACATGGCGCCGGCCGTGCTGGAAAGCGTGACGCCCGCGATGGCGATCGCCCGCCAGGAGGTCTTCGGCCCCGTGCTGGCGGTCATGCCCTTCGACGACGAGGCCGAGGCGGTGCGCCTGGCCAACGGCACCGACTACGGCCTGGCCGCCGGCGTCTGGACCGGCAGCCTCTCGCGCGCCCACCGCATGGTGCGTGCCATCCAGGCCGGCGTCGTGCATGTGAACACCTATGGCGGGCCGGACATCACGGTGCCGCTGGGGGGCGTGCGCCAGTCGGGCAATGGCCACGACAAATCGATGCACGCCCTGGACAAGTACCTGAACCTCAAAACGGCCTGGATCCAACTCTGAGAATGCCCATGAACACGCAGCAATTGCAGCAGTTGCACGACGACAACGCGCGCTACCTCTGGCACCCCATGGCGCACCCCCTGGCCATGCAAAAAAGCAAGCCCGACATCATCGCGCGCGGCGAGGGCTGCTGGGTCTGGGACATCCATGGCCACAAGATGCTCGACGGCGTGGGCGGCCTGTGGAGCAGCAACCTGGGCCACAGCAACCGCGCGGTGCGCGACGCCATCCTGGCGCAGCTCGACGAGCTGCCGTTTTACAACGTGTTCCGTGGCACTACGCACCCGCGTGCGATCGAGCTCTCGGCCGAGCTGGTCAAGATGATGGCGCCCGAGCAGGTGGGCGCGGTGGCGTTCTCGAACGGCGGCTCCGACGCGGTCGAGGGCGCGCTCAAGCTCGCGCGCCAGTACCACAAGCTGCGCGGCCAGGGCGACCGGACCAAGTTCATCAGCCTGCGCCAGGGCTACCACGGCGTGCATTTCGGCGGCATGAGCGTCAACGGCAACAGCAATTTCCGCCGCGCCTATGAACCGCTCTTGCCCGGCTGCTTTCACATCGACACGCCCTGGCTCTACCGCAACCCCTACACCGAGGACCCGACGCGCCTGGGCGAGATCTGCGCCGAGCTGCTCGAGCGCGAGATCGTGTTCCAGGGCGCGGACACGGTGGCCGCCTTCATCGCCGAGCCGGTGCAGGGCGCGGGCGGCGTGATCGTGCCACCGGCCAATTACTGGCCGCGGGTACGCGAGATTTGCGACAGGCACGGCGTGCTCTTGATCGCCGACGAGGTGGTCACCGGCTTTGGCCGCGCGGGCGAGCTATTCGGCACGCGGCTGTGGGGCGTGAACGCCGACCTCTGGTGCCTGGCCAAAGGCATCACGAGTGGCTACATCCCCATGGGCGCGACCGCGATTTCGCGCAAGGTCACCGAGGTGTTCGAGGCCGACACCACGGGCGCGGGCGCGGTGGCGCACGGCTACACCTACAGCGCGCACCCGGTGGCCGCGGCCGCCGCGCTGGCGACCTTGCAGCAGGTGCAGGCGCTGGACCTGGTGGGCAACGCCGCGCGCGTGGGCGCGCACATGCAGCAGCGCCTGCGGGGCCTGGTCGACCGGTTCGAGATGGTCGGCGATGTGCGCGGCATCGGCCTCATGACCGGCATCGAGATGGTCACCGACAAAACCAAACGCACGCCCATGACGCGCGCCAGCACCGAGCCCGCGCGCGTGGCCAAGGCCGCCTACGAGGCGGGCCTGATGGTGCGCGTCTCGGGCCCCAACCTGATCCTCTCGCCGCCGCTGATCATCACGCGCGAAGAAATCGACTTCCTGTGCGACGCGCTCGAAGGCGCTTTCGCCGCGGTGCAGGCGGGCCGGGCATGAGCGCAGGGCGGCCGCGCATCCTCATCGTCGGCACCGTCGACACCAAGCACGAGGAAATCGCCTTCATGGCCGAGCAGGTGCGCGCCGCCGGTGGCGAGGCCTTGCTCATGGACGTGGGTGTGCTCGCGCCCGGCCCCCTGCAACCCGAACTGAGCAACACCGCCGTGGCCGCTGCCGCCGGCGTCACGCTGCAGCAGGTGATCGACAGCGGCGACGAGAACAGCGCCATGGCCCTGATGGCCCTGGGCGCGAGTCGGCTGGCCTTGCAATGGCACAGCGAGGGCCGCATCGACGGTCTGCTGTGCCTGGGCGGCACCATGGGCACCGACCTCTCGCTGGACGTGGCCAGCAGCCTGCCGCTGGGCGTGCCCAAGCTGGTGTTGTCCACCGTGGCTTTTTCGCCTTTGCTGCCGCCCGAACGCCTGCCGCCCGATCTGATGATGGTGCTCTGGGCCGGCGGCCTGTACGGCCTCAACAGCCTGTGCCGCTCGGCCCTGGCGCAGGCGGCCGGGGCCGTGGTGGGGGCCTGCCGCGTGGCGCACGCGCCGCGCTTTGACCGTCCGGTGGTGGGCATGACCTCGCTGGGCTCGAGCGCGCTCAAATACATGCTCTACCTCAAGCCTGAGCTGGAGCAACGCGGTTTCGAGCTCGCGGTGTTCCACACCACGGGCATGGGCGGCCGCGCCTTCGAGTCGCTGGCGGCGCAGGGCCGCTTCGCCTGCGTGATGGACTTCAGCCTGCAGGAACTCGTCAACCAGCTGGCCGGCTCGGAGGTGAGCGCCGGACCCGACCGCCTGCTGGCCGCGGCGTGCGCGGGGGTGCCCATGATCGTCGCGCCCGGTGCCACCGACATGGTCGACTACCCGGCCTGGGGCCACCAACCGGCCCGCTTTGCCGAGCTGCCCTCGCACGACCACAACCGCCTGATCGCCTCGGTGGTGATCGATGCCGACATGCGGCGTGAGGTGGCGCGCGAAATCGCCGCGCGGCTGCGCCAGGCCCAGGGTCCCGCGCAGCTGCTCTTGCCCTTGCAGGGCATCGAGGAGTGGGACCGCCCCGGTGCGCCGCTGCACGACGCACAGGGCCTACAGGCCTTCATGGACGAGATGCAGCGCAGCGACTGCGGCCCGGCCCAGGTGCAGGCGCTGGACGCCCACATCAACGACGCCGCCTTTGCCCAGCAGGTGCTGGCCGTCTTCGACGACTGGCTGGCGCGCGGCCTGATCGCCAGGAGCACGCATGCTTGAACCCGCACGCAAAGCCCTGGTGCTCGACTTTGGCGGTGTCATCAGCCGCACCCTGTTCGAAACCCACGACCTCAGCGAGGCCGCGCTGGGCCTGCCGCCCGGCACCCTGACCTGGCGTGGCCCGTTTGACGTGGCCAGCGACCCGCTGTGGCAGGCCATGCAGGCCGACCAGATCAGCGAGCGCGCGTATTGGCTGCACCGCACGCAAGAAGTGGGGCGTCTGCTCGGCGAGGACTGGACCGAGATGCAGACCCTGGTGCAGCGCGCGCGCGGTGCCGATGTGGCGGCCGTCATCCGGCCCGAGGCGGTGGCGGCCATTCACCGTGCCAATGCCGCAGGCCACCGCCTGGCCATCCTGTCCAATGAGCTGGACCTGTTTTATGGCGCCGACTTTCGCCAGCGCCTGCCCCTGCTGGAGGCCTTCGACGTGATCGTGGACGCCACCCACACCGGCATCCTCAAGCCCGACGCGCGCGCCTACCGAGCCTGCCAGGAGCAGCTGGGCGTGGCGGCGCAGGACATCGTCTTCGTCGACGACCAATGGCGCAATGTGGACGGCGCGCAACGCTGCGGCTGGCGGACCGTGCATTTCGATGTGCGCGCGCCCGCCATGTCCTACGATGAGGCCTTGCAACTTCTGGAGCCGATGTGATGGATGCCGCGACCTGGTGGGAACAGAAAGTCTCGAGCTGGTTGCCCAAGGGCAAGAACGGCGGCGAGGTGCAGGCCGTGCAGCAGCTCGAGCGCCTGAGTCCCGGGGCCAGCGCGGCACCGGCAGCGTCCACGCCCGGTCCGCGCCGCTTTGCGGCACTGGACGCGGCCACGCAGCGCCAGGTGCTCAAACCCCTGCTGGCGGTGGCCGACAGCACGGTGAGCGAGGTCGAGGGCGGGCGCCGCGCGCGCGCCTTTGCCCAGTGGTACGCGAAGGCCAGCGCCGAGCAGCGGCGCCAGGCCTGCGTGCTCATGAGCGAACGCTTCGCGCCCGACCCGCAGCGCATCCGCCAGGCGCGTGAAGCCTACGAGGCGGCGGTGGGCACGCCCGAGGAGGGCGCGGCCGAGATTCGGCTGCGCAAGGCCCTGTACTCGGACCGCACGCGCCTCTTGCAGCGCTTCGCGGTCTTCCCCGAAGGCATGCGTTTCCTGGTGGACCTGCGCGCCGAATTGCTGCCGCAACTCAAAAGCGAAAAGCGCCTGCTCGCACTTGAAGCCGAGCTGGAAACCTTGTTCGGCACCTGGTTCGACGTGGCCTTCTTGGAACTGCGGCGCATCAGCTGGGATTCGCCGGCCTCGCTGGTGGAAAAGCTCATCCAGTACGAGGCGGTGCACGACATCAAGAGCTGGGCCGATGTGAAGAACCGGCTCGACTCGGACCGCCGCTGCTACGGCTTTTTCCATGCGCGCCTGCCCGACGAGCCGCTGATCTTTGTCGAGGTGGCCTTCACGCGCGAGATCGCCTCCAACATCGTGCCCCTGCTCGATGAAACCGCCGAAGCGGTGGACCTGAGCAAGGCCACCACCGCCATTTTCTATTCGATCAGCAACACCCAGTCGGGCCTCAAAGGCATCAGCTTCGGCGACTCGCTGATCAAGCGCGTGGTCGAGACGCTCAAGGCCGACTTTCCGCAGCTCAAGACCTTTGCCACGCTCTCGCCCATTCCGGGCTTTCGCGCCTGGTACCGCAAGAACGCGGCGCGGCTGCTGCAAGAGCTGCCCGACAAGCACCAGCGCACCCTGGGGCGCTACATCGGCTTCGAGCCCGTCACGCCCGAGCACATCCAGACCTGGCTGGAGCAGGGCCCGCATGCCGACCCGAAAAGCCCGGGCGCGCGCTGGCTGCTGCACTGCGCCAGCCGCTACCTCGGCCATGAGCTGGAGCAGGGCCGGCCGGTGGACCCGGTGGCGCGCTTTCACCTGGGCAACGGCGCGCGCGTCGAGCACATCCACTGGGCGGCCGACCCCTCGGCCAAGGGGCAGCAGCAGTCGTTTGGCATGATGGTCAACTACCTCTACGACCTCAAGAAGCTCGATCGCCACCGCCGCCTGCTGTCGCAGGGCAAAATCCCGGTCTCTGGCGGTGTCGCGGATCTCTCCCTATGATCCGCGCCTGACAGCCAAAACCAAGAGGAGACAAGCCATGACCGATGCCCTGCGCGCCATCACGCGCCGCCACGCCCTGCAAACCCTGAGCGCCTGCGCCGCCACCTCGCCGCTGTGGTCCTTTGCCCAGAGCGCCTGGCCCAGCAAACCCGTGACCCTGGTCGTGCCGTTTCCGGCGGGCGGCGGCACCGACGCTTTCGCGCGCCCCCTGTCGGCGCAGTTCTCGCGCCTGACCGGCAAGCAACTCGTGATCGACAACCGCGGCGGCGCCGGCGGCACCCTGGGCGCCGGCATCGCCGCCAAGGCCGCGCCCGACGGCTACTCGCTGTTCATGGGTGCGGTGCACCACACGATTGCACCTTTCATGTACCCCAGGCTCGACTATGATCTCGAGCGCGATCTGGTGCCGCTGATCCTCGTGGCCAATGTGCCGCAAGTCCTGGTGGTCAACCCCAAGAAGGTCGATGTGCCGGACTTCAAGGCGTTTCTCGACCTCGTCAAGAAAAACCCCGCGCGCCTGAATTACGGTTCGGCCGGCGGTGGCACCTCGCACCACCTGGCGGGCGAGCTGTTCAAGCTGCAGACCAAGACCT
>JACCDG010303943.1_pt1 | contig 17801 bp, 21 predicted proteins | sample 7442471 | NCBI WGS metagenome assembly JACCDG01 (sample SAMN15323444, study PRJNA562643) | freshwater metagenome | isolation source: river surface water | place: USA:Blue River Watershed | collected 2017-08-17 | reverse complement strand
TTTTTTGTTGCTGTGCTGCGGTTGTTGGTGAAGTTAACGATTCTTTCAACGTATTTGTAAAGTCAGAATTTTCCAAAAGCATTTTTTTGTATGCCGGCAATTCTGAATTTAGTTGATTAGAAATTGACTGAAGATTCTTGTTCGCAACTAAGTTGAGAAGGTGTTTTTGCGAATCTTGAAAAACCTTCTTTTGTTCAAGAAAACTCTTTGGATTAAGCAAATCAACAATATTTTCAATTCTTTTTTTGTTTCTTTCTGTTTCAAGTTGAACTTGTCTTAAAATATCTTCAAAAGAAACCGTGTTTCCATAAATTGATCTATAAAGGTCTTCTTTTAACTTTCTTGTATCTGTGCAAATTTCAATTATTGATTTTTTTTGTTTTTCCCATTCAGCCAATGCTTCTTCACAATATTTCTTATCAACAAACCTAGAAAGAACCTCAAAAAATGACTTTATATTTGATTCATTTATTTCGTCTTGAAGTTTTGAATACTTTTCTTGCGATAGAACGCTCAAGACAATACTCAAGATTGGATCTTTAAAGTTGCCGCTCAGAAGCAAACAAATCTCCGTTAGAGACAATCTACTTGAAAGTTCTTCTAGAAAATCTTTGAATCTATCTAAATCGTGTTTTGTGCCGCGCTCTTTAGAAGTTCTTTCTAGCAGATCAGAAATATTCAATTTTCCGATTGGATTTTGATTTGTTCTTGAATTATCTTGTTCTTGAGAATCGCAAGCCTCTTGCAGCGTATTGATCGCAGTTGTGACAAAGAACACTATTGTATTGAAAATAAACATCTCGGCTGTTTCTTCAATTACTTCTCCAACAGCTCTAAGCATGTCAATGACATCTTCTTCATCCGGCAAAACAAACAATTCAATCTTTTTCTTTACAGATTTTTTAATAAGTTCAATATCATTCTGAAGCTTGCCTCTTAATTCTTTATCTCCGCTGATCAACTGAGATAACAAATAAATTGCCAAAGGAATCACGGCAAAAACTGCAAGACAAATTTTATCCTCTCTTGTTTCCGGATTAATTCCACTAAGAGTATACGCATACAACGCTTCTTTATCATTATCCAGATCAAGCTCTCTGATCTCTTTTGAAATTTGAAAGGAAATTTCATCTCCGGCAACTTCCAGAAAGTCTGCAATTGCTTCGAGTCCACCACGATCAATTTCTTTCACAATTTTTGTACAAATTGTTTTCTTCATTTCTTGAAGAGGAATAAGTTTTGTCAAGCACGACATAATCATGCTTGCAAGTTCATCAATTGGAAAATTATTCAAAACTTTTTCAAAAACAGAATCGGTCGAAGTGTCAGAAAATGTTGTACTTAATATTTGTTTAAGCCTCGGGTCAGAAACATCTTCTGTTTCATATTTTGCTCTTGAATACATTTCATTTTTGAAATCTTCTTTAAATTCTTGTCTAGAAAAGACATATCCTTCATAATCAAGAATATCTTTGCTTCCTAATATTTTTTCAATTAGTCTATCTGTGAAAGCGAAATTAGTTGGATGCGGATCGTTTTTTTGTGGATCTTCCTGAGATACTTTTGGCACAGTAACTTTGAAATAAACAACATTAGGACGGCCAGCCAACGAATAATCATCAATTGAAATATTTTCTTCTATTTCTTTTTGTAAAGCCGAATCTAAATGTTTTTTTTGGCTGTAATATTCTGCAATTCTTGTTTTAATATTTTTATCTTTCTTTAAAACATCAAACTCAAACTCACCTTCAAAAACATGAATATAACGAAATTCATCATTTTCGTTTTTTTCAACTATTTCTAATGTTTTATCCCAATCGTTCATTTTAATTTACCTTGTTATGCCGACTTTTTATATATCGAGCACCATATGGTTTTAGATAATTGATTCTCGAATTCGCCAATCCTGTTTTAATTTTAACAATATCGCTCTTGGTTGCCGAAATCAAAGCTGCATTAATTTTTGCACCCTTAACAACCAAGTCTGGCGATTGGAGTACGCTTCCTTGCGCAATTTCTAAAGGATTTCCAGATGACATTTCGCCAAGAAACATCGAAATTGGATCTGGGTGCGTGTGTGTTTGAATCTCCGCATTAAATTCTGTTTGATAAGTCAAAAACGAGTCAAGTGCTGCCGCCAAAGAATCAATATGGTGAATTAACTTCCCAATACATTCAGACAAATTGTCCCCAAGAGGAATTGCTTGCAAATTCTCGGAATCGTTTCCTGCAACAAGATAAATTCCAGGAACAGAAATTTGTCGTGCCCCGCGAGAGTTTTTTGAATCAACACCCGTCACAAGTTTGATTGACTCTCGGCCAATCAGGGCAACATTATCACTCTTGATTGCAATTCCAGCTTTTGATGTTGTTCCAAGTCCATCTACCGGCGAAAGATGGAAATTCTTGTCCAAATCTGTTTTTTGAGAAACATAAATTCTCGAAGCGTCTTCTCTGATATTGTTGTGTGTGAACGTTTTTCTTTCTTCAAAAAGGGTTGTATCGTGTTCTTTTACGTTTGCCGATCTTCTTCCGGCAACAATATCGATCGTTCCGCATTCAGAGTGACCAGCCCCACCATATCCACTCAACAAGTCGCCCGGTCGGTCCCTGCCTAAAGTAATCATGGTGTTGTTTTCACCCTCAATCACTTTTTCGCATGGGGCACGAATAAACTGTGGAATTGGTTCAACTAATTTATCATTTGCAATTCCGTTATGATTTGAATTTTTATCAGAAATTTCTTTAAGTCTCTTTGAAAGACCTTTTCTATTGATTATTCGTCTTCTCATTTTTTAACAACCAATGTTCCTTGAGTGAATTGAAATTCGGATGAATCTGGCTCTGGTAGGCTATTCAGAATTTCGAAGAATTCTTTTGGCGCAACCCCGCCTTTATCTATTTTTGTACCACCAGGAAAGTACCAATACCAATTCTCATCTTTTCCTCGAATATCATAGTGCAAAACACTTTTCCATTCATTTTTTGGTTCATAGTTGTTTGCATTTTTATTTCTTTCCGCACCAGGCTTCAAAGTTGCACGAACATATGCGCCAACTCCACCGTGTAAAATCTTTCCAGAACTTCTCAATTTCATTATTGCTGCCCACAAAATTGTTTGATTAAGTTTTATTAACTCATTTTTTGAATTTCTGTAGTTCCCTAAAATATCAGCAGCCTTGCCTTGATAGTGATAGCTCGTTTCTACGTGACCATCTGTTGCGAGCCCATCCGCAATAGATAGGTCAAATGTTCCAATTTTATAGTCGCCAAGAAATCCTTTTCTTCCCAATTGGTCAATATAAGATTCAATAATTGACAAGTTCTGGGCTAGAATATTCAAATTATTTTGCTGTTCGGGTGTTGGAAGTTCATTTTTTCCAACTAAATTATAATCTCGCTCAGAGTAAGTTGCATTTGCGTTTTGAAATGCACTTTGAGCAGACGTGCCATTTTTCGAGACACTTGAACTACTTCTTTGTTGATCGTCATATTTTCCAAGGTAAATTGGATTTGCAAATGATTGTTTATCTTTGTAATCAAGCAAAACAAGATCGCCGACTTCGGGCCTATCGACCGAGTTATCAATCGCTGTGTAAACTGGATATAAAGAGATTGTTGCAAAATCATCAGACGATTTTGGAAGAGGGATTGCCGCGTGAATTTCTGGGATTCTGGCGACGATTTGAATTTTTTGCTTTGTGCTAATTTCAGAATTTACAAGAGAAGCCCAGAGAGAATCTGTTGCTGTTTCTCCTTCGGGAAACACAAATAAAACTTCCCCGATGTAGTTGTGAACGTGCGGAAGAATGTTTGGTGCCGCATTCTCGGTAACAATGCTTCTTATCGTTGAAAAAGAGTTGTCGTAGCGTAGAGAAATTGGCTTTCGATTGTTATATTCGAAAGTATTAAGAATTCCAGGAGCTATGTTTTTTAATTCTGCCACATAGCTAAATAAGCACGAAGTTAGATTTTATGAAGCTTTCTTTTTTTCTTCAGCTTCATTAATTGATTTTAGAAAATCAGCTGGGTTAAATTCTTCTTCTTCCGCAGCCTCTTTCTTATTGGCGAGGATAGCAGTTAATTTAACAAGTTGTTCGTTTGACTTAATCAATGTTTCAATTGCTTTTACCATAACAGGACCGACCTGAGACATATCAGAAACTTTTCTGCCTAGTTCATCCAAGGTCAATTCGTATGCCGTTTTTGCTCTTTCTCTATCTTCTTCTACGTTTTTTAAAAGTTCGCTATAAACTTCTTCAGGTGTCTTCTTCATTTTTATTTACCCATTTATTTTTTGAATTCTTATACAAATCTATAAGCTTCGTATTAATAACTAAATTGATTGTTTTTCTTGGTAATCCTGTTAGTTCTTCAATATAAAGAAGAATAGCTCTTTTGTTGATAATGTCAATTTTTTCTATATTTTCATAAATTTGTGCAAAAGCTTCGTGAACTTTTTTCTCATCATCTGTCGAAAGCTTGCTTTCCCAACTTGAAATTTCATCTAAGAAAAAATCTTCTTTCTCTCTTTTCTCTCTCAAGTTGTGATAGTCGTTTTGTTCTTGAACATATTCCTTCAAATATTCAGTTTCAACAATTTTTCTATTTTCAAGACACTCATCAATTTGAACTTCTTCTCTTGTTTTTTTACTATTTTTCTTAACGGCTTGAATAAAATGATTTTTGATAACAAGAGAAAAATACGAAAAAGCTTTGGTGCCACGTGTTTTATCAAACTTGCTTATGACAGTCACAAGCTGGTGCATACACTCGTCTTTATGTTGTTCTATATTTGGAAGAGTATTGAACCTGAATGTATAGACAATATTATCCACCATTTCCTTGAAGGCCGGCGCAATTTTTTCAACGTATAATTTATTTCTTAATACCTTATCGGTAGATTCAATATATTCCTGAATGGCTTCTTGGTGCTCGTGAGTGAAATATACGTTCTTGCCACTGCCACGTTTGATTTTTCTATAAACTTTCTTATGTTTAACAAATGTTTCAGTCATCTTTGCTTTCTAAACTCTTCTCAATATTTTTGCCTAACTCGCCAGCGTTTTTAACCAATTGTTGAATAGATTGTTTAAGTTCGGCGATAACAGGAATTCCGTTAAAAGAATCCATTTTTGCAACATATTCGACGAAGTTGTTAAGTTCAGCAACGTCTCCAGTAAATTCTTTTACATCTGACATAAACTTAATTGTTGCAGCATCGCGAACCAACAAATTTTCAACGAAGTTTTCCAAGACCTGTTCTTGTCCTTTGGAAATTTCTTCTAATTTTGCCAGAGAATTGTTATAGGTCGATGATACAGTTTGAACTCTTTGCAAAGTATCAACAAGTTGTGCCGTTTCCAATTTTAATTTATAAGAAGAAACTTCTAACTCTTTTGTTGCTTGTCGTTGTTCTCTTGTCGAGAAAAGAGCCGCAACAAGCGAGACTAGAGAAGCAACCAATAAAACTATTTCCATTTTTCTTTTTTAACCTCTTTTAACATTTCTTTTGTTTCTTCTATGTGTCGTCTAGTTGCCTGACCTACATTTGATTTTTCTCTTGAAGAAAACTTGGAAAAAAATGTTCTTTTCACATTAAGACTTTTACAGTGAACACAGGTCAAATCTTCATCGTCTGCATCGTTAAAATAAAACTTGTTTTCACAATCAAGACACTTCGCCTGTTTTATCGCCATTTCTTATTCATCTTCCTCTTCCAAGTCATCAGGAGATGTTGGAATAGAAATTGTTCGCGGCGGATTCATAACCCACAGTTTGTCATCTTCAAAAGAAAATTCAAGATTTCGAAGCTCATCTTCCATATTAAGTTGTTCAAAAGTGCATTTCATAAAAAGCTGCAAAAGAGCCACGATTGAATCGTCAGAAAGTTTCATTTCAGTCATTTTTTAATTTCTCCATAATTTCCCTAAAACTTCCAGAGCAAGTTGTTTCAACTCCGGATTCATATACAGACAGTTTATATATATTTTCTATCTTGTCAATAGAAAAATTCTTATAATTTGGAATAAAATCATAAATTGAAGCACCCAACTTCACTCCCAAAAACAGAATTGGGTTCGTTGAGATCCATTCTTTTCCAAAAACGCCCTCCTCTTTTATGATCCAGCCATTCTCAACCTTTCTACAAACTATTTTTTTCATTTCATCTCGTGTGTTACAAACTGCTGATCGTTATCTCTTCCGCCAAGTTGTTCTTTGTGAAAACCTTTATAACAACCAACAAAACCAGTGTAACTGCAATAACCAAAGCATTTAAACATTTTATCATAAAAGTCTGCATCTAAATTTTTTGTTAAATTGCCATTAAACCAAATGTTTTCAACCGTATTACACTCTCTTCGCCAAGATACTTGCGTAGAATCAACTTGACAAAACGGGTTAAGCGGATGTGTTTTGTTCAAATTTGTTGCAGCTGAAGTTTGAAAACGAGTTGCCTTTCTCTCGTAAAATGTCTCTATTAAAGGATCAAAAGGAATAATGTGTGAATAAGCATATTTCACATATGGATTTTCATTATAAAATTCATTCAATCTTTTACAATATTCTTGAGTAATCGCATCGTCATCAGAAAACATAATACAGATATCGGCTTCGTTTTCCTCAATAGCTTTGTTCATAAACAAACCATGTTTAGAACCGCCTTGTCTTTTCTTGTCTTTAATACTATGATTTGTTTCATATAATATAATATTTTTATTATATTTTGGATTTTCAGCCAAAATATTTCGCATTGGAAATTGCTCAGAGCCGTCGTCTATGATTGCAAAAATATAATTTTCATAATTCATTTCCGAAACACTCTTTAATGCATTTAAAACCATCTTCGGTCTTTCGTAATAAGGCATCACTATAAGAATTTTGTTTTCTTCCATTTTTTACAATCCGCCAGTTATTTTTAAAGTAGAGCCATTAATGTATGGATTTGTTATTACGGATAAAATTGCTTTATTTACTTCATTTGACGAGCACAATCTTCCAGCAGGAATCGAAAGATTTTCAATTATTTTTCTGTCTACTTTTTCTATAAGTCCAACTTGGCAATAACCTAACTGAATAGTGTTGCAAGTAATGCCCAAAGAAGCATTTTCTATGGCGACATGGCTAGATAATTGTTCGACAAATGCCTTTGAACAACCATAGATAGAAGTTCCAACTAAAGGCTTTTCTTTTATTACAGAAGAAAATAAAATAATTCTACCAAATTTTTGAACTCTCATATTCTTTAAACAAGAACTGACAAGATTATATTGTCCTACTGTTCCCAAAAGCAAAGAATCGTAATTTTCACCACCATCTGATAGATTAACTTTGTGAACAAAAGAGTCTTTGTTGATTACAGCAAAATTAATAACAATATCAGGATTATTTTTTTTACAATATTCTTCGGTTTTCTTCAAGTCTAACAAATTTAATTCATCGCGGGATGGGGTTAGAAGATTAAAAATTCTCCCATTTTCTTCATCTTTTAGCGACGAAACAAACTCTTTTCCCAAACCTCTAGAACTACCAACAACAAGAACATTTATTATTTTGTTCCTTATACCAGATAGCGATATTTTATTCATTTGCTTTTTCCAAAATATTTTTTGATTTTATATCTTTTTCAGCATATAAAGAGTCGTATGGATCTGAAAACATTGGTGAATAATATTTTTTACAGCCATTAAAATAATAATGAGTTGCTTGCGACCATCTCGTCCTAGTATTATCTATTATCGGAATACCACCATGCAAAAGATTTGCTGCCCAAATTAGACATTGACCTTTTTTTGCCTTAAAAATTTTCTTTTCATATTTTTCATCTGCAAGCTTTTTAATATAATCTTCATATATCGCATAATTCTCAAATTGTTCACCAAATTTTGGAACACATAAATTTAAACTACAAAAATCTATATATGGTTCAAAATGACTTTTTGGACAAAAAGTTAAGGTTCCATTATTTTCGTCAACATCTTCTAACGCAATCCAAGAGGCCCCAACCCAACCAAAAGGAATTGAACCAAAATGAATAAAATCACTATGTAAAGGTTGATTACTGCCTTTGATAAAATTTATTGTTTGAAACGGATACGGAGCGCGACCATACAGCATTGAAAGTGTTGAAAGAACTTTTTCGTGGGCGGCCAATTTTGCAACTTCAGGAATCGTTTTCCACGCTTCAAATAACCTTGGAGAGTCTGAATAATGATATCGTGGATCTTGTGTTAAAAATTTATTATTTAATAAATTTTGATTTACTTTTTCTTTAAGTTGTTCAATAAACTCGTCCTTTAACTCCAAATCAACGACGATATAACCATCCTCGTAAAATTTTTTACATATTTCTTTATCGCTATCACTTAAAGATAATGATTCTAAAATTTTATAAAAAAACGGAGATAATGTCCAAGGCACATTTAATGAATTTTTTGTATAAAAATCTTTCATTTTATTTTCCGAAAAGAATTATCATTAGCAAGATTTAACACGGTATCTTTGTTTCTATTTTTATGAAAAGCAAGAGGGCTTCCAAGAAACACAGACCACTCTTTTAAGCTCTTAGACGAGTAAACAAAACTTTTTGCACCGATGGCACAGCCAGTTGGAAGGGTAACTCCTGGCATTATAATTGTATCGGACGCACACCCAGAAAAATCACCAAATTCAATATCTCCCTCAAACACTTTGTTGTTGCCCCAAAAATCATTTACGGGGCCAAAATCACCAGAATAATCTTCCGAGCCAGTAAAAAGCTTTGAACCATATCCAATAAAAGTCCAATTACCGAGTTTAATTTTTTTTCTACCACCTAAAACACAATGTGTTGTTATTTGAACATTTGAGCCAATTTCAAGTTCAGATGCAATATAACAAAAAGGATCAATTCGTACATTGTTCCCAATACTAACAAGTTCAGGTCTAATAAAAAATGTTTGATGTCCAATAAACACATTTTCTCCACAATATTTTAGTTTCTTTTTTATTTCTTCATTCCAGCCGATACTCATTTTAGTATTTGTTTACCACGTCCACAATGTATTTTTTTTCTTCTTCTGTAAGCCACCACCCAACAGGAATATTTATGTGTCTTGAACAAAAATAATCAACTCCGGGTAATTTTACTTTAAATTTTTCAAAAACAGAATATTTGTCATTTCTCACATGAACAACATCTGACACTATTCCGTTATCAAAAAGATATTTTGAGAAGTCCTCTCTATCTTCAACCAAAACAGTATAAATCCAATAAGAACTTTCTCCAAGAGAATTATTCAAAAGTTGAACTTTTTTATTTTTAATATTTTGATCATAATATTTTCCATTAGCTTTATGTTTTGCAACATTTTCTTCAACCGTTTCAAGTTGTCTTAGGCCAATTGCCGCATTCACGTTATTCATGTGAAATTTATAACCAGATTCTTTTATATCCTGCGTCCATTTGCTTCCAGTAAACTTTCTATCTAGACCGAACCAACGCAAAAGTTTAATTCTTTCTAATTCTTTTGAGTTATTAGAGAGGATTGCTCCACCATCAACCGTTGTTAAGTGTTTAATTGCCTGGAAAGAGAAGCAAACAAAATCGCCCGTTTCCCCAACGTAATTTCCATTCTGGTGTTTAGATAGCAAGGCATGGGCCGCGTCTTCAATTATTTTAATATTTTCTAAATTCAATTTCTTTAAAATTTGTCTAATTTCATCTACTTTAAAAACAGAACCAGCCCAATGAACTCCAACAATAGCCACAACATCTTTTCCGTGTTCTAATAAAAGTTTTTCAACAGATTTTGGACAAATATTTCCAGTATCCTTTTCAATATCAGCCCATAATATTTCAGCACCCATTGTATCAATTGGTTCGTTTGTTGCCATACAAGTGAAAGGCGTCGAAATAACTTTTTTTCCAGGAACTACATTACAACAGCGATAAGCTAAAGAAAGTGCGGATGTACAACTGTTCACTAAAGCACAACTTTCATTTTTAAGCATTTTTCCAAAATCTTGTTCAAATTTATCCGAATATTTTCCTTCTGTTACCGTTCCACCGTCAAAAACTTCTTGTAAAGTTTGTCCTATATTACTTGGAATAAAAACTTTAAAAAGCGGAATCATTATTTTCCTCCATTAAAAACAAGCTAGTATCTTTTGGGCTTGGATATTTTCTTTCTTCCGCAGCAATACTTGCCGGAACGATTGCCGCATTTCTCTCTTTAGCAATTTCATATAAACTTCTTCTTTTTGATGCAACATGTATAATACCAGTTTTGTCACCCAACATCGCATCATATACTTTTGGTGCTATAATGTCAACATAATCTTTTGAAGAAAATTGATCAACAAAAGCTTTTTCAAAAGGAAATTTGTGTCCAAAAAAACTAGTCCTGATGACCAGAGAATTTTCATAGGTTCTAACACATAGTTCAGCAGCAGCTTTAGTTTTTGCATATTTGGTCAAAGGATTTATTGCATCATCAGTTTTATATTGACCAAGCTTGCCATCAAAAACATGATCGGTAGAAATATGAACCAATTTAATTTTACGAGTTATACATGCAATAAGAACATTGCACGCTCCAATTGTATTAACATTAATTGCAGTACGCGAGTCTTTTTCGATTTCAGAAACATTTGTTAGCGCAGCACAATTTACAACCAAATCAATTTTTAGTTTATCAATTTCTTCATCTAAAACGTAAGTGCGACTTTCGTGATCGGAATCACGCATATTTTCGATATTAATTTTCCAAGAAGGCGGGGCGTGAAGAATGCAATCTTTTCTTTCCGAATTTATTTTTAAGAGTTCTTTTCCGAGAGTCCCAGAACCACCTAACAACAAAACATTTTTCAAAACCATTTAAAAAGTCCTTCCTCTTTTTCAGGTTTCCAACCAAGCTCTCGAATCTTATCAGACTTCACGGCATAACGTAAGTCCTGCCCCCAACGATTTTCAACAAACTTATAATATTTTTCATAGTCTTTTGGTTCTATATTGTGCCAAGAAAGAATTGTCTTAACAACATTTAAATTTGACATATAATTTTCTGCTGCAATATTGAAAATTTCGTTCTTAACGCCTTTCCGGATCAAAAGAATAATAGCATCAACGTTATCTTCCACATACGTCCAATCTCGAATATAAGAGCCGTCGCCGTGAACCGGAATTTTTCGCTTGTTTTTTATGTCAACAAGACATCGAGGAATAAGTTTCTCCTCGTATTGTCTTGGACCATAATTGTTTGAACTTCTTGTGATCAAATAATCAATTCCAAATGTTCTATGAGCCGCCAACACCAACATTTCTGCTGCCGCCTTGGTTGCTGAATATGGATTGCTTGGTTTCAAAATGTCTAACTCGGAAAACTTTGAAACAGTGTTATCTCCATACACTTCGTCTGTACTGATTTGAAAAAATAACGGACGATCGTATTTTGGCATTCCTTTCACAAGTTCTAACAAATTATGAACGCCAAGAATGTTTGATTTTACAAAAACATCGGAAGATTTAATAGAATTATCGACATGACTTTCGGCTGCAAAATTAACAAGAACATCACAGTGTGGTAAATGTTCTATTTCGGAAATATCAGCTTCGACAAAAGTATAATTTGGGTGATTATCCCACGGGAGAACGTTGTGGGAAGCGTATCCCATTTTATCAACATCAACTATTTCCCAACCTAATTCTAAAGCTTTTTTTACAAAATGACTTCCTATAAAACCGCGCCCGCCAGTTACAACTACTTTCATTTAAAGTTTTTATCTCTCTCTGAAATTATTATTTCGCCAATATTACAATGTTTTTGGAGCCTGTCAACAATTTTTTCATAAGAAATTCCTGCTTCGCCATCTTTATTATAAAACGCGGTACATTTATATTCTACAATTGAATCTTCTAAAGCTAAAAACCCATGAGCGTAATCAACAGGAATATAAACAAACTCGTTTGGTTTTTCCAAGTAAAATTCATAAACTTGTCCTGTTTTTAAACAATAAGCAAAATCAACTATCTTGCCAAACGGGCAACTTACAAGTTTTCCCATCTTTGGATCAAACTGATAGTGAAGTCCGCGAAAAACTCCTTTCTTAGAAAAAGAACGATTATCTTGACAAAATTTCTGTTCTGTTTTTTGTTCTACGGTTAGATCAAACGTTTGCATAAAATATCCACGTTGATCCTGAAAAATTGGAAGTTCAAACTTAAAAGGGGTCATTTCAACAATGTATCGTAAAAAGAATTTGCTGTATTAATTTTTGTAAACAACATATGATCAATTTTGGCTTGTTGATTTTGTTTTGTCTTTTGATTAAACTGAACCAAACTTTCATCATGTTCAAGCATATTTTTTCCAAAGTAATATATTGTTTTATTTTCGCGTAATGCTCTGAGACACAACTCCACATCTTGCAACTGATTTGCCAGAGAGCAATGGAGGCCACCATTTTCCAAGAACCATTGAAGCTGAATAACTTGAAAAGCTCCTGTAATAAAAAGTTCTGGTTTATCTGTGTTCGATCGCCAGAAATTAGATGCTTTAAATCTTCCATCGTGAACGAACTGCATACAACTGTTTTGATCTAAATAATATTGTGAGCCGCCAAACTGAATAGTCCCTCTCCATTTTCCTGTTAATTTTGGAAAGTGCGTTTTTATATTGTCAGATTCTCCGCTGGAACCGTCGTGGCTTACTTTTGGATAAATTAATTTTGTTCCGCTAATAGTGCAGCCATGTTTCTCGTGTTTTTCAAGAATGTCTACAATACTATTTTTATCACATGGCCACAAATCAGAATTCCAAAGAATTATTGTTTCGCAACCAGCTTTTTTGGCAAAATAAGCTCCAATATTGTTTAATACAGAAAAATTGAATTCATCTAAGGAATTTTCAACTCTCACATAAGGAAGATTTTCAGATTTACAAAAATCTTCAATTGAGGAATCCGTTGTTCTATCGTCTATCACCAAAAGATCAATATGATCGAAAGTATAGTAAAATTTCATCTTGCTGTATGTAAATTTTAGAAGGTCAACATTGTTTTTGATGCAGAGTAGAGCTAAAGGCTTAGCACCTGAAATTTTATCAATATTTGAAGAATTTTTGACAACAAATTTGTTCAAAGTTTTAGTAAAAGAAATTGTATCACCGTGCGGAACAGGCTCTTTTAATTCAAACTGTTCGAATTCAAAATTGTTTCCCAAATCTCCAATTTCAAACAACTTGCAAAATGCATAATCTTGTTTTTTCATCAAAACACCACTATTTCACTATTCTGTGTTTTTCGTACAGTAGTAAGAACAGAATCACAATAAGCCCCATAAACATTTTCTTTTGTAAATTTCTCACAAACTTGTTCCGAAAGTTTCTTAGCTTGCGAAACAAATCTTCCGTGATCTTTATAAACTTCTTGGAGTCTTGATTTGTAAGAGTTCTTTTGCGGAAATGCCCACAAAGTTCCTTGCTCAAGAACACCAGGCCAGATTGCTTCTCTTTGAATTTGATCAATCCTATAATCAACACGAGAGAAGGCTGATTTCTTCTTTTTTCCATCAACAAGATACATAAAATCTAAATAACCAGAATACTCAGGAGCAATCACTGGAAGTCCACAATAAACTGCTTCAAAAATTCCAAGACCATATCCTTCTGCGTGAGAAAGACTGACATATGCTTTAACTTGTGGATGAACAAAGAGTGCCCGCATTTCTACTTCAGACATATCGCCGTGAAGTAAATGAACTTTGCATTTTCTTTCTTTAAAATTAGAAAGAATAGAATTTAGCATTTTTTCAACTTCAAATCTATCAACAGTCGAGTTGTTTTTAACCGATGTCTTTAAAACCAAGCCGACATCAGGATTATCGTGAAATTCCTCTAAGAACCAACCAATCGTATTTGCAAGATTTTTTCTCGGACCCCACTGTGAGACGGCAAGAAAGTTAAATCTTGTTCCAAAATCAATGTTGAGAATTTTTTCATCTGGAACAACATCGGTACGAACTGGATAACCGATCACTTCGATTGGTCGAGCCAATTTCAACTGGTATGTGTTTCCATTTTGATCTCGTGCATCATAAACGGCGCTGAAGCCCAATTTCGCATATTCTGAAATTGTGATTAGTTTGTCCATGTAATTTGATTTATCAATCCAAACAGGAGCGACTTTATTTGTTTCAATACCCGCCGTGACTCCAATGTTCACGGGAGCTAAGTTTTCAAATTCATTTGGAATTGTAACCTGCAAAGAAGCATCAAATCTGTTCCCAGCTTGAACAAAATTGTTTGTTTTATTGATTAAGTCAATATATTTTTGTTGTTCGGGATGACCTTCAAAGAGCCAAGAAGTTTGCCCCCAATTGATCGGCATGACAAAGACTTCAAATTCGTCAGGTTTCGAAAGAAGAGACTCAACAACCAATCTTGCATGTTCGCCATAGCCAGATTGAGTTAAGACAGGACCTTTTACTAAAACGTTCAATTTATTCATTTTGTCACCATCGTCCATCTTTCGTATTTCTTGTTTGGCCAAGAACCATAATCGGCTTTAACTCTATCAAGAAGTTCTTCCCACTGTTGGATGTAAACATCTTTATTGAAGTTCTTCTCCATATGTCTTCTTGCTTTTTTTCCTATTTCCGCTCTTTCTTCTTTTGACATATTATACATTTCTTCAAGTTTGTCAACAAAATCTTTTTCTGAAATTCTGTCTTCATAAATGTATGGAACATCAAGTCCGCCAACAACTGATTTGGCTGCTGGTTCAATAAGGCGGCCAAAAACAGTTTCTCCGTCTGATAACTGGTCTGGGATACCACCTGTATTGGTCGCAACAACCGGAGTTTCACAACATAGACTTTCTCCAACGCTTAAACCAAACCCTTCTGCATCAGAAATTGCAACAGTTACATCAGCAATGTTGTAGAGTTTTGCAACATCTTGCGGCGGAAGTTTTTGAGTTGAAAATTGAACTTCACCGTTCGTTAATTCAAGTTTATGAACGATAGCTTCCAAATCCTGCCCAACAGGATCTCGAATGTCCGTATGCATTATAAGAGTAGCATTATCTTTTCCAACTCTATTTAAAAATTCTTTGAACCAAAAAAGAAGAGTGCCGCTTTGTTTGCGTCTGGCGTTCCTTGAATTCCAAAACACAATAAATTTTTTATTTGGAAAGTTTTTTTCTCGAAGTGCTTCAGCTTCATAATCTGACATTTTCTTAAAAACATCCAAATCGAATGCATGAGGGAGATAAACTGTATCTGTGGTCGGCGAAACTTTTCGAACAATATTATCCGTTAGTCTAGAAATTGTTGCAACAACATCAGTTGAACTATAGAATTTGTCATTGAAGTCAGGAACAGGATAGTTGTCCCAAACATGGTAATAGACAAGAGGAACTTGCACTCTAATTTCATTTGCAAAATTCCAAAGCCATTCATAATAACGCGGATCTGTCATAAACCAAATAGTGTCTGGCTTGTGTTCGTGGACAAAAGTTCTAATCATGTCTGGGTTTCCGTATCCGTCAATAGGAAAGCACATCAAGTCTTCGCCGTGTTCTTCATATTTGAACGGAGTATAGTTTTCGTGCTTCATTGCCCCGCACAAATATAGAAAGCTAAACTTTCCGGTGTTCAATAAACCGAGAACCATTTGTCGTGTCATGTGAGCAACACCAGAAGTTGCCCGAAAATCATCCGACAAAATCATGATTTTCATTTTTTTATTTTCTTGTGACATTTTATCCTATTTGCAAAGTTCAGTTTTGTAGAATGGACACGGATAACCACCTTTTGGATTACACATCAGTCTGTTTTTGATCTGAATTCCTTTTCCGATTGCTGCCGAAACTTCTCTCAATAATTGTAAACTGTTTTTAATTTTAGTAGGGCCACAAGGAACTTCAAAAATCTCAACCCTATCTTTTTTAACAGTTCTTTTCAGGAGTATAAAGTAAGTTTTGATTTTGTCAAGAGGAATTTTATGTTTTTCTGAAAAAAAGTGTTTGTAATAAGTCAATTGATATGTTGTTAGTTTGTCTGTTTTCTTTCTCGCATCCCAACCCCAAGATGTTGTCTTGGTGTCAAGAATGCAATAAGTCCCATCTCCTAATTTAATAACCATGTCAATGAAGCCTTTAAACTTCTTTCCATACGGATTATCAAAAGGCTCTAAAATTTTTTCTTCAACCGAAACAACTTCGTAATTCCCAAAAAAATTCCTCATTTCAAGAAAATATTCTTTTAAAGTTTCCACACCTTGAATTTTCATTTCGGAGATAAGTTTTTGTTGCTTTTGTTTAAGTTTTTCTTCGTCAGTATCTTTTCCGAATTCTTTCAACGGAAGTTCGCCAATTAATTTTTCAATTTCATTTTCGCAAAAAACTTTAACATCTTTTTTCTCATCCGTTTTTTCGTGCATATACTCAATTGAATGGTGAACAGCAGAACCATATTCGGTGAATATGGTTTTTGGATAAGAAACAGCTTTATCAATATGAAGAATTTTGTGTTTGTACGGACAAAGCTTAAACGTTTTCATTTCTGAAAACGAAATACGATTTCCATCAAGGTCTTCAGATTTTTTTTCAATTTTTTCAGTCAAAATTTGGCCTTTTCAATTTCTTGGTTATATCTTAAAAGTTCAGGACAACTTTTCAAAAGAGTTTTTCCGTTTGAAAAATATAATTCAAAGCCGCATGCAACATATTCGTTTAACGAAGAACAAGAATAAGGAGTTGGAAATATTTTTTGCGTATATTGTGAAACAATTTCCGTACCAATATTATCAAAAAGCAAATCATCAAATGTTTTATCAAATGAAACGGTATCAAACCACTCTTTTCTTAAATTTTGATAACCAGCATCATATAAAGCTGTAAAAAGTTGTCGTCTTTTTCCAAGAAATTCCTTTTTTAGTTCATCTCTATCTTCAATGTCGCTTCTCAAAGTTTTCTCTAACGAATGACACAATTCGTGCAAAATAGTTTTTTGAAGCTGCTCGGGATATTTGTCTGACAAGTATAACATCTCACCGGAGCAAAGTCCAGTTTTTCCGTCTTCTAGACCAACGTTCCCGTAATAAACAATCTCAATATTTTTCAACAACTTTTTATGGATGGATTTAAGGACCGCCAAAACATCATCGGCTTTTGCATCAATTCCGTAAACTGAAATATTACCAAAGTTTTTAATTTCAGTGATTTTTGGCTTATTTCTTGATTTGATATATTCTCTTTCTGATTTCACAAAACCCTCTTAAAGAAGTTCGGCTGCGGCGGCGCTGACTTTGCTTCTCTCGCCTTTTCTGAATGTCACATGTCCGGTAAAATCAACATGTTTCATTTTTTCAACTAAATAAACAAAACCGTTACTGGTATTATCAAGATAAGGACTGTCAACCTGTTCAATATCTCCAGTCAAAATAATTTTTGTTCCTTCGCCGATTCTCGTCATAATTGTTTTAATTTCATGTGCATTCAAGTTCTGTGCTTCGTCAATTATTATAATTGTATTTGCAATTGAGCGACCACGAATGTATGTCATTGCTTCTACTTCGATAATACCGCTTTCAAAATAATAATCAAGAGTTGTCTTAATATTTTGTTTATTCTTTTGTGTTTTTGAATCAAGTAAAAATTCAAGGTTGTCATAAATTGGAGCTAGCCAAGGTCTTAATTTTTCTTCCTTTGAATTATGAGTTACAATATAATCATCTGTTATATACAAATGTTCTGGATTGTCGATCAAAATACATTGAACTTCTTTTTCACCCACTTCTTCAACAGATTTAATTCCATGC
>JACCDG011171518.1_pt1 | contig 17803 bp, 15 predicted proteins | sample 7442471 | NCBI WGS metagenome assembly JACCDG01 (sample SAMN15323444, study PRJNA562643) | freshwater metagenome | isolation source: river surface water | place: USA:Blue River Watershed | collected 2017-08-17 | reverse complement strand
TGTGGACACTAAGACTAGCTGAAGATTTGCGTATCATCTTCTCTAAGCAAGATGTATGGTCATGGATAACTCCATCGGGTCAAACAGTCAATATAGGAGATAGATATTCAGATGCTGTAGACTATTTACTTAATCCAAAAAAAGCATCTGAGTTAGATGATATTTTGACTCAGATTAAGGATAAACAAAAATAATATAAATGCCCAGCATTAAAGAGTTACATTATCAATTCAAGTTGAATATGGATAGAGTGGACTCCATGAGCAATCCTGACTTCAACGTAGCAGAGATAGACTGGCTCTTAAATGAGGCACAGTTGATCTTTGTAAAACAGAGAATGACACCCTCTCCAAACTCTCGTAACAAAGGGTTTGAACAATCCCAAAAAAGGATAGATGACCTAGGTAATTTAGTAATAAAATATCCTTTACAACCTGCAATTACACCTTCGAATCCCGCTAGCGGTATTTATGAGGTGCCATTACAGAATCTATCTTTCCAATATTTATATCTAGTATCAGCATGGGTAGAAGCTACCATTAGTGAGGGATGCATTAAAAAAATCCCCCTTAAATTTATGCAACATGATGACTATGTATTAGCGCTTAAAGATCCATTTAACTCTGCCGGAGAAGAATTCATCCCTTATAATATAGGGAGATCTTCTTCAGGTAATTCTGAAGCTTTGTACATTTATTCATCTTTCCCAATTAATTCTGTATTTGTAGAATACATTAAATACCCTTCTAGAGTATCTTATGGTGTATATGCTTATATAGATGGGGTGACTTATCCAGAACAAACTTTGGAGACATCACCAGCTACTCACTATGAGATAGTAGATATAGCCTGCTCAATAGCAGGTCTTAATACACAAAATCCTGAATATATTCAATTGAGGCAAACAAAACTCCTCATTCAAGAATAATTAACATATGATTTCGAATAGAAAACGCGCTACTGAGTCTTTTATAGTCGCTCTTGCCGCACAAACCACAGTACCTGTAACTGGAACTCTTAATAACTCCACTACTGGTAATGTAAACCTTAACAATGGTCAACTAGGTATCATCAGCATGTCTCAAGGAGGCACCATTGCTCCGTGGGCTTTCACGGACGCAACTCCTACTTTTGCTGAAGCTCCTGTTATTGCTCTTGTACAAGGTACCTCTGCTTCTGCTAACATTGCAGGTGCAACCACCACGTATCCTCTAAGTGTACGTCCTTACGAAATAACTAACAAAATCAGCGGCTTTAAAGGTAATGGTATTACTGTTACTAAGCAAGCATTCCGCGCTGGGTCACATAACATCTGGACAGTAGGCGTACCATCTACATCTACCGCAGGCGAAATCAATATCCTAGACCTTACAGAATATCGTCTAACTATCGCTTTCAATGGTCGTCGTATGGATGAACATATGTCTACAGGTAATCAAGCTGCTACATTGTCAGTAGCTCGCACTACCCCTGATTTCACTACTCTAGGTACTACTGACCTATTGGCACGTGATTATGTAGCTACTATGTTAGGTTATGATATTAACTTCAATTCTGAAGCGTTCCTTTCTTCTAATCGTTTCCAAGGTAACGATCCTGTTGTAGCATTTGCTGTAGGTCTGGCATTGTCCGGTCCTGGTGGTGCTGCTGCAGGTACTGCTATCTCAGGCTTAGCTGCAGGAGATGTACTGGCTGTATTCACTGTTAATGGTGTAGATAAGTCCATTACTCTTACTAGCGAAATGTTGGCTTCAATCACTGCTGCAGGTACTGCTTCTGGCTTTACCCATATCTTTAAGATTGATACTGCTAATGCAGGTACTGCAACTGGTGGTACTGCAACTGGCTTGTTCATCATGGCTACCGACTCTAAGCTTGCTTATGTAGATCGTATCCCACAACGTAAGGTACGTCTTCGTGTAGCACTTCGCTCTGGCTTTGATTATCTTACTGTTAATAACAGCGAAGATGTATTCACTGATGAAGGTCAAGGTTACGCACGTCAATTAGAATTGCTTTATCAAGCTACTCAAGGTCAACGTAAATACACTCAACGCCACGTTGAAGATCCTATTATCAACTATCCTTCTCCTATTTTGGAAGGTGGTGAATATACTGTCTACAATATCAATCATGGCCGTACTGAGCAGATCGATACCACTAACATGGTATTCTCTCCTTATCGTGAGATTGTTTGTATTCCTCGTTATTCCTCAGGCACTACTGCTCACGCAGCTATTGCTCTTATTGATACCGCACTTAATAGCTGGCTAGCTTCTACCGGTAATCCTAATATTATCACAGTAGTTTAGTGTTCTAAAACTCTTGTATGAGGGGGATCTTTGGGTCAAATACCCTTGGGTCCCCCTTTTATTTTTATACTATACACATGTCTTTAATAACACCCATATTCACTACCACTCCACTCTTAAGAGTGGATACAGGGTTATCTAAGGTATTTCACGATACCTCTCTATTTGGGGATGGAACACAAGCAAGACCTCTCAGAGTATTAACTCACCCATTAATAAAATCAGGAACAGGTACACCAGAAGCAGCGGTAACAGCTCCTATCGGTACACTTTACTTGAGGACAGATGGAGGAGCTAATACTACTCTTTATGTAAAAGAATCTGGCACTGGTAATACAGGCTGGGTAGCGAAATAACCCCTAAAATATGCTGACCTTAGAACAACTAAAGGAGGTTCATATACCTATAAATGTATATAATAAACCTAATAACTTAAAAGACGCTAATGCAGGGGTCCAGCTTTACAATAAAAGTGTTAATCTTTACGATGCTCTACAACTTGTAGCAGCCGCTCCTTCAAGCCCTACCAACCTATCAAATACACCATCTGGTACTACCATAGAAGTACAGTCTTCTACTGGAACTGACACAGTACTGCCAGCAGCTACTACTTCTCTAGCAGGAGTAATGACTGCTTCTGATAAAATAAGTTTAAATTCTATCATTACTTTAAGCGGAGTTGCTGCAGCTTCCTTAAACTTAGGCACCTTTACAGGCACTGTTATACCAGATAACGTAACAATTAAAGCAGCACTTCAATCCTTAGAAACGGCCCTAGGATCTATTCCTGTAATAACTACAGGTAATTTACTTTCAGCCTCTACGCCTATAACCGTTACCAATGGTACAGGAGCTGTAGTAGGATCTGGCACTACCTTAACATTCGTTCCTGCTAATGTACTTTTGTCCACTCTAGGTGGTAGTCTTACCTTATCTCAATTATCTACTTCTGGAGCTTCCTCTGGTCAATTTATCTCCTTTAATGGAACAGAGTGGGCAGTTACTACTTATACTCCACCAATACAAGATCATAATACCTTAACCGGTAAACAAGGTGGAACAGCTTCTGAGTACTACCACTTAACACAAAGTCTATACAACAAACTAAATTCAGCTACAACTTCTACCGTGATAGGTAGAGGAGCTGGTACAGGTGTAGTAGACCTCATAAGTGTAACAGATTCTCTGGTTTTAATAGGCGGGGAATTACGTTTAAATAATGATGATCCTACTCCAGGTAATAATAAATACTATGGAACTGATGGAACAGGTATAAAAGGATTCTTCGATACTACAGCTTTTGCTGGTATAACTGAAGTACAAGTCACTGATAATTCTAATTTAAACTTCACTGTAACCAACCCAACTACTCTCCCTGTAATAACAGCAGATCTTACTGACACTGGTGTAACTGCTGGAGTATATGGTGCAGCTAATGCTGTTGGAACTTTTACAGTAGATGCTAAAGGTAGATTAAGTGCCGCATCCGTAGTATCCATATCTATACCTTCTACTAGTATATCAGATTTTTCTGAAGCAGTCGATGATAGAATTAATACTCTACTAACAGCAGGTACTGGAATAACCCTGACTTACAATGATGTAGCTAATACTTTGACTATCGATGCAGCTAGCGCTGGTGTAGGAGGTACAGGATTAGCTAATAGAGTTGCTTATTGGACTGGTCCAACCACGCTTAGTTATGATAATGACTTTACCTTCGATGGTACCTATGCTACAATAGGAACAACAACTCCTGCTTCATTAGCTAGATTAACTACCAAAGGATTAGGAAACTCCTTATCTACCTACGGTATAATTCATCAATCTTTATCAGGTAATGAAGTATTTAAAGTAGCTGATAATGGAACCTTACAAATAGGTGCATTAGGTGAAATTTACTTACATCCTGACGCTATTAATTTAGCTACAGGAGGAACATTCCCTATAACTGTATCTGGAGGTGATATGTACCTTAATTCTGATTCCACTGTATTAGTGGAGGCAGGTGGTACAGCCTCTAATACTCCTTCCTTTAAATCTATAGCTACTAGATCAACCCCTACAGGTAATCTATATAATGCTCAGGTAACAGGAACGGTTAACATGACTATAGGAGGCACTAATGCCTTCTCAGATTTATATGTAGATACAAATGTAAATCAAACACTTCATACAGGGCCTATCAGGTCTATCTATGTAAACCCTACTATTACAGCAGCGAATAATTATACTGGCGTTGAAATCGATGCTCCAGGACAAACAGCCTTAAAAACTACTGCTGGTAAAGTTCGTTTCGATTTAGGTTCTGATGCTACTGGAGATATAATTTACAGAGATGCAAGTGGAAACTTAGCTAGATTACCTATTGGCGGACCAACAGAAGTGTTAGGCTCCACAGGTACAGTACCAGCTTGGACTACTACTGCCGGCTCTCTTCCAGGAGGAACTGCCGGAGATGTACTTATGTACACAGGTGGTGCTTGGGTTTCTGCTTCTCCCGTAGTAGAAAAACAAACTGGAATAACAGGGACTGGAGTAACATTGGGAGGAACCCCACTAGGATCTTTATTATTCATTCTTTATAGAAATGGTGTCTACCAAGACGCAACTGATGACTACTCTATAATGGGTAACGCAATTACTATGGTAACGAGTTTAGTATCTTCAGATAAAATTACAGCAATCTATTATACATAATGGCAATCACAAAAATCAAACTTAAACAGTTAGAAAACTCAGCTACTATAGGTAGTATACCCTCTACAGATGGTACTAACATTCTAACTTATGTAGCCCCACTAGCTCAAAACCACTTATGGGGATACGAGCATGGAACAACATCCACATTACCTATTATCATAGGCACTAACTTATCGTATGATGCTGGTACAAATACCTTAAACGCATCTGCTGGAGCTGGTGGTTATTCCGACGTGCAAGAAGATGGAGCTGGATTTACCAACTCTAATACAAATACAAAATTAAACTTCGTAGGCTCAGGCTTAACAGCCGCTGATGGAGGTTCAGGTGTTACTAACATTACAGTAGCAACATTTCTTAATACTCTTGCAACTGCAGGCGCTGTTAACTTAGCTTCTCATGTTACAGGAACACTTCCAGTAGCGAATGGCGGTACCGGTGCGACAACACTTACAGGTCTTTTACAAGGTAATGGTACTTCTGCTATAACAGCAATTACAAACTCATCTACTGTAGGTCAAGTTCTTAGAGTAACAGGTACAAATACTTATGCTTGGGGAGCTCTAGATCTATCTGACACAGATGCAATTACTGGTGACTTGCCTTTTGCTAACTTAGCTCAAGGTTCTGCTCTTTCTGTATTAGGTGTTACAGGTAATGCTATTGCAGATAACGCATCAATTGCAGCAGGTACAGATCATCAAGTATTGCGTAGAAGCGGTACAGCTCTAGCTTTCGGGTCTATTAACTTAGCACAATCCGCTGCGGTAACAGGTATCTTACCTATCGGTAATGGTGGTACAGGTTCTGCTACTCAAAACTTTGTAGATCTATCTAATACTCAATCTGTTGCAGGTGTTAAAACATTCACAACAGGACTTAAATTAACATCAACTCCTTCTGCCGCAGATGATGTTCCTAATATCCAATGGATAATGGATAATGTAGCGGGTTTGAAATCAGGCTCAGTTAGAGTAGCTACTACAGCTATTCTCACAGCTACAGCCCAAACAGCTCAAACCATTACCTTAGGAGGCACCTCGTTAACAATCGACTCTATCTCATTATCTAATGGAGATACAGTTCTTGTAAAAGATTCGGTAACAGGTGGATCGGGTGGTACGTTCAACAATGGTGTTTACGTAGTTAGTGGCATTGGTTCGTCAGTAGTACTTACTCGTGTAGGATGGATGAACACTGCTGGTGACACAGACGGTGTTTATGTTCTTATACAAGATGGAACTACCAATGTAGGTACATTATGGTTTACTATTTCTGAAGTAACTACCTTAGGTACCGATGCTATTTCATTTACTCAGATCACAACATCTGGTACAATAGGAGGTACAGCAGCAACTAATAAAGTTGCTTACGGTTCAGCTTCCAATACCCTTACATCTACGACCAATTTCCACTTCGAATCAGGTCAATTGTGCATAGGTACCGCCACCTTAGAAACAAGTAATATACTTACAACTAAAGGTTCTGGTTCAGGTAATACTACATTTGGACATAGACACTTAAATAGTAGTAATACTAAAGTGTTTAGTGTTGCAGATAACGGTGAAACTATAATCGGTAGCAGTGGTGAATTAACATTGAATACTAATGGTGTTGCGCATACCGGCTTGTTATTTATAGGAGCAGGAACATCTAATGGCGTTAGATTATATGGTGGATCGGCAGTTAGCAGTGGATATTCATTAAGTGTAGAACCAAGTAATCCTAAGACACATACATCTGGAGATTGGACAACTCAGCAGATAATCGGTAACTTTACACCAACAAGTGGTACAGGTACTTTCGAGCAGTTAACTTTAACTACTACGATTAATCAGACTGGTGGAGCTAATGGTATCTCTAGAGGTATTTGGATTAATCCAACCTTAACAGCAGCAGCCGACTATAGAGGTTTAGAGATTACTTCAAACTCTTCTCATTATGCTATCTATACTACAGCAGGTAAAGTTAGATTTAACTTAGGTTCAGATGCTCAAGGTGATTTGTTGGTACGTGGTTCTGGAGGTAATTTAGAGAGGCTGGCAGCAGGTTCTACAGCAGGACATGTTCTCACATCTAATGGATCAGGAGCTGCTCCTTCCTATCAAGCACCTTCTGGTGGTACTAAGACTGTAGGATATATTACTGGTTCAGGAACAGATACATATGATCTTGACGGAGGTGTTGTAGTACTAGATGTCGATGGAGCTGCTTTCTCTTTCACAGTACCATCAAATGTAGACTTAGTAGATGTATATCTAAATGGTATTATGCTATCTAGATCTGGAACTGTAAGTAGAGATTATACGCTTAATTCTGGAACTGGAGTACTGCAACTAGCTTCATCTATTGATTCTTCTAACGTAATAAAAGTAGTAAAACGAGTATAAAAAATATAATATGGCCGTAACTAGAGTAAAAGTACATCAACTCACTGATGGTGTAGATGGTGAACTTATAACATGGGACGCTTCAGGCGCCCCTACAACAGTGGCCGTGGGAACAGCGGGGCATGTACTAACTTCTAATGGAGTAGGTGCAGCCCCTACTTTTCAGGCTGCTCCAGATGTCATTACGGCATCTAACGGTTTAAATAGAACCGTAAACGATATTGTGTTGGGTGGGCCTCTAACTGCAAGCACAACTATTACAACCACTTCTGCATATGTCCTAAACATAGCAACTAGTAGAGCTGGAGCCGCTAACGCAGGATTTATTGTTACAAATAATAGTACAGGATCAGCTATAAAAGGAGTTGCTTCTGGTACCGGCACTGGATATGGTGTTTGGGGTACTTCGGCAGACAACTACGGCGTGAGAGGTGAAAACGCTTCTGGTATTGCAGGAGGTGCTTTCTTCACAATTGACAATACCAATAATGTAATCAATGGTCTTATTGTTGATAGACAAAAAACAAGTTCTGCTGGAAATGGTATAGGGGTTAGTTTAGATTTTAATGTAGAATCAACAACAACTATTTCACAACAAGCTAATACTTTAGTTTCAAAGTTTACAGATGCCACACACGTATCAAGAACTTCTGAATTTAGTATTACTGGTGTGAACAATGCCGTTGCTGCAACACTATTAGCATTATCTGGACCCGGTCAATTAAGGTTACATAAGTATGGTGTTAATAGCTTTACTGGTACTGCAGCATATGCATTGCATGTTGACGCATCTGGAAATGTTATTGAAGGTAGTTTATCTGGAGGTACTCCTACTACAATTGAAGTAACAAACGATAACTTAACAGGTGCAACGGTTTATCCTGTTTGGACAACTGGAGCAAGTAGTTCTCAAGCACTTAAAATATCTAATACTAAAATTAGTTTTGTTCCTTCAACTGGCGAATTAACTGCTTCAACATTTGTAGGTAATTTAACAGGTAATGCATCAGGTACTTCAGCTAACGTAACTGGTACAGTTGCAATAGTAAATGGAGGTACAGGTCAAACTACTGCAGCCAACGCCATTAATGCTTTAGTTCCAACTCAAACTGGTAACTCAGGTAAATACTTAACCACTAATGGTTCTGCTGTTTCATGGGCTACTGTAGCAGGTGGAATAGCTGACGCAGACTATGGAGATATTACTGTTTCTGGAACAGGTACTGTAATGACTATTGATAACTTAGCAGTTACAAATGCTAAGATTAATGATGTCAGCATGACCAAATTAACTAATGGTACATTTCCAATAGCATTAACAGGCACATTGTTTTCTGGCGGTGCTTATACAGTTAACTACTCTGACAACTCTAATGCTTTTGTAATTGACGATACAGGTAGTGTTGAATTAAGAAGTGGCGATGCTACTAATTACTTTAGTGTAAGTGACTCAGGTACCATTATAGTAGACGGTTCTAATACATTAGAATATTTAAATGGAGAACTTAGATTATATGATTCTGATAGCACTCAGTATATTGGATTTAAAACTCCAGCTACAGGTTCGTTAACAACTTCTTATAGTTTAACATTCCCTACTAATGATGGTACAGCATCTGGTCAAGTATTAACTACTGATGGGGCAGGTGTTCTATCTTGGACAACTTTAGCTGCCGCAGGAGACGTAGTTGGTGCAGCATCATCTGTAAATAGTGAGATTGTATTATTCAACTCAACTTCGGGTAAGCTCATTAAAGCAGCTACAGGTTCAGGTCTTGTTACTTCAACTGCAGGTGTGTATGGTACTATTACTAATCCCGCTGGTGGAGTCGTAGGCACTACTGAAACACAGACATTAACTAATAAAAGAATTGATCCACGTGTAACTGCAGTTACAGCATCTTTTACTCCAGATGTATCTACAACAGATATGGTTGTGGTAACTGGCTTATTGGCAACTTGTACAATAGGTTCCCCAACAGGTACTCCTGTACAAGGAACTAAGTTGATGATGAGGATCAAAGACAATGGCATTGCAAGAACCTTAACATGGAATGCTATATACAGAGCTTGTGGCGTACCATTACCTACAATAACCGTCGCATCTAAAACAATGTATGTAGGTATGATTTATAATTCAACCGATACTAAATGGGATGTAGTATCATTAACTCAAGAAGCATAATATGGCAGTAGTAAGATTTCACACAATCGGATCAGTTTCTTGGACTTGTCCACCTGGAGTCACCTCGATATTTGTGCAATGTTTTGGTGGAGGTGGAGGTTCAGGAGGTGTATCAGGAACAACATCAGGATCGGGGGGAGCTGGTGGTGGAGCCTATGCTCACGCTACTTTAGCTGTAACTCCTGGAACAGTGTATAGTGGTTTTGTTGGAGATAGAGGTTCTGCCGGAGCAGCTGCTGCAGGAGCTGGTGGTAATGGACAAGATACATGGTTTGTGGCTGCTGGTACGCTTATCGCTACAGGAGGTTCTGGTTCTGTAGGTGTATCTGCAAATAATGCAGGTGGAGCTGGTGGTGCTGGTGGTTTAGCTTCCACATCTATTGGAGACGTGACCTATGATGGTGGTACCGGAGCTGATGGTACAACTGGATTAGGAGGAGGAGGCGGCGGCGGAGCTGGTGGTTATTTAGATAAAAACAATGCTTCTGGAGCTGGAGCTGGAAACAATGGTTCAGGCTCTACTGCAGGTGCTGCACACTCAAATTATGGAGGTGTTGGCGGTCAAGGTAGAACCACTAATGGTACAGGAACTGTACCCATCACTACTACAACTAACGGTAACAATTATGGTGGTGGAGCTGGTGGGGCCAGAGCAACAGGTGCTACGGATCAAGCTGGTGGTTTGGGACGTAGAGGTGAGATAATAATTCACTATCAAAGTGGAGACACTTTTTTAACTTTTTAAAATATGATACTTTTTGAAAACTCATTCATTAAATTGAGTGAAAATGAAATGGCCCCTACTAAGTTAGATGCATTCATCGTAATGTATTGCACTCCTAGTAAGGGAACAATTGAAAGCTGGCTAACAGGGGCCATTAAATCTACTACAGATGAAGGTAAAATAACATCCTACACTGACACAGGTAGATTTCTTCCTAAAACATTTCTAGATACGGAGTTTAAAGATTTAGATATACTTAGTGACCTACATACTAAATATACTGCGGAGTTAGCAGCCCTAAATCCAGACTTATCGTTCGAAACTAAAATATAAAGTACTTTATAAGTACTGCACTACAACAATTAAACAACAAACAAAATGCAACAAATAGATATAATCAACGGTAAGCCTTTTAAAGATAATCTAGTATCATCTAAACTAAAAGCTCTAGAAAACGAAACTCCTGTAGTAACTAACCTAAGTTACGCAACCTTTGCCAACCCATCTACAACAGAACGTACGTTTGTAGAAACAAGTGGATATGTAAGCAAAGAGAAATTATTTGCCACCATCGACTCTATCTCTAATATCACTTCTAATATCTCTGGAATTCAAACTTTTACCTACAAGCTATACTTAGGAGGTACTGTAGTAGCTCAATCAGTAGTTACTGTTCCAGATGCTTTGAATACTTTATTCTCAGTGAAATTGGATGGATTTGTAATGTTCTCACGTAACAACGCTGGATCATTGGAGTATGTAGGAACTATCCAAGCTGTTCCAGTATCTACATCAGCTACTGCGGATGTATCAACTATTACAGTTGTAAATACTCAATCTCCTATTGTCACTCAAGCTACATTAGCTGGAGATTATGATTTAAAGTTAACTTGTACTGCTTCAGTAGGTACTGCTACAACTACTATTACTTCTATGGGAGGTCGATTGACTTTCGATAAAAATATATAATAAGATGACCCTAACAATAGCCTCGCAGTGTGCTAGCATATTAGTAGACTCAGATCTATTTAACATCACTAATATTAGCAATAGCATAGCAGTAAAAATTAACGGTGCTGCAGCTATAACACTTACACCATCAGCTTCAGCCAGTAATTATACTATTACTCCGGAGCTTTTGGATTTGGACACCTTTACCGAAGGTGTATATGATATAACACTTTCCTCAGTACTTATAGATTCTAGTACCGCTACTGACCAAGGATGTGCCCCCATTATTTGTGATTTACTCTGCAAAGATTCAACCCTAGCTTGGTATGCTGACGTTAGTAAAATAGATAAAGCACTAGCCTTAGAAGGAATAAAAGCAGCAGCTAATTGTGAGACGTGCGGATGCAGTATCATGTTAACCTTATTTAATTCTTTAACAGATGCCTCAGCTCCTACCTGCGGATGTGGATGCGCTTAGATGTGCATTTGTACATTCAATCTATTCTTACTTAAAATGTAAGACCTATTCAATTTCCTGCTCCCTATCTAAAGCAAAAGAAGACTTTCTTAATTATAAATTAGCTAGCTCTACCTGTACTCTAGGTGAGACGGATAAATGTAGATTAATAAATGCTGTAGAACCAACCTTACTAGTAAGTTGCGATACACAAGTACCTTGCTCAGCTCAGGCTGCTATTGCTATTAAGAATACACTAGGACCTGCTTTTTATACTCCTACTATTATAAATGAAACCTTTGGAACAGATGCGCCAGTGTTTTCTGCTAGAGGAGATATAAGCTTAATCCCTAACAGTGTTTATCATGATGCTTCTCTAACCGTAGGTATAATAGATCAGGATTTTAACATTATTGATTCTACTGTATTTACAACAGGTAAAGCTAAAGTAGGAGCTTCAGTTATTACTAGTGACATCTATAGACTCAAAGCAGCTACGCTTTTCTCTATTGAAAACATCTCAACCCTAGGTTCAGGATACTTAAAGACTATTAGAATATATTACACTAATAGTATAGGACAATATGTCCCTGGGCAATTCTGGGATATTGATGTTTCGACAACATCTCCATATCTGGCTTGCGGTACTTGTACACCAGTAACAGCTTCTGATTTACTTTTTAATTCACCTAACTGGGCTACAGCTATAAAAACAGTTGTAGATAATGCTATACGCGATTTAACTGGAGCTGTGAATATAGATTTCATAGCTGTTAAAGCTAACAACAGAGCCTTATTCTATACTACCGTTAAACATTTGCCTAACTCTACTTGGTGTGGATTACGTCCAGCTGACTTTGTTTTCTGGTATACTAATGGAACACAGAATTTTAAAAGCTCGGCTTCATCTCTAGGTCCGCCCTTCTTTCCCACAGGTAATGGTAATCTTTATGGAACTCATACATTTAGTCTATCTTGCGATGATAAGATAGTTGAAGTGGGTAATGTAGGAATGAACTTTGATGGAGCTATAAATCAAGCAACTTCAGAATTTAATGAGCTTAAGCTAGTAAGCAACAAAACATTCTTAGCAGGTTCAATAAGCGATACCTCTACTTTAGATTGCTCAGCTAATGAATATACAGCTACAGTTACTTCTAATGAAGTAGTTGTATCTGTACAGTGGTTAAACTCATTATTAACTATAGTAGGAACTGGCTATACATTTACTCCTTCATCTCCAGGAAACTATATTGCTAGAATAACACTATCTTCAGGATGTGTAATTGATACTCCATTTACAGTTCCAGCATAGATAGATTACTTAAACAAAATACAGCCCCTGTGCCCATAAGCATGGGGGCTTTTTTATTATGCAACTAACACTAAAAAGACCCGCAATTACCGATACACCATTCACTATTAGTGAATTATTTATAGATGGAATATTCTTCTCTCACGTAATAGAAGATAGAGATAGAGGATTGTATAAAGCAGATACTTTGCAATACATTGAATCGATTAAAGTAAAACATGAAACGGCTATTCCTTATGGGCAATATCAAGTAGTAATGTCCTTCTCAAATAAGTTTCAAGCGTATCTTCCAGAGCTTCTAGATGTTCCAGGCTTTGCTGGAATAAGAATACATGCTGGTAATACTCAAGCCGACTCCAGTGGATGTTTACTACCAGGAGTTAAGACTGGAAATAAGGTACTACAATCTAGAGTAACAACCGCTAGTTTAATTTCCCTTATTAAGAAAAGATCTAAATTAGAGAAAGTATTTATTGATGTGCTACCAACTATTGTTGAAAAATAATATATCTTCATCATCATCTTATATTTATTATCTTTAAATAAACTTATTTTATGACCCTCAAAGAACATACCCAAGCCATTAGGAATATAATAACTAAAGGTCAAGCTAGCGATGATTCTGCATTTTCGCTAAGATTAATAGCTCACTTCTTAAATATAGCTAGAGCTATATTAACAGAGCAGAAAGCTAATAAATATACCTACATATCAGAGCAGTCTTTTCAATCTCTGTGTGTTCCTTTAGAGCTATCCTCGTTTCACAATTGTTGTTCTATAGATACTGTAGACTGTAAAGTCCTTAAAAGTGTAAATCCACTCCCTAAATTCTTAAACGCTAGATGGGGTGACTTTGCTAAAGTAATGACTTTAGTAGGAGAAGTAATTTCCAAATCCTCCCCTACTACTAATAAGTATAGTGCTTACACAATCTCCAACAATCCACCTAAAGCCGGATGGTTCATTCATGATAACCATTTATATATTATTAATAATAAGGAATTAGAAGATGTTCTTCTTAATGCTCTATTTAATAATCCTATAGAGATAACTCAATTGAACTGTCCTGCTAATAATACTAGTACTTGTCCAGACTGGTATGATGCTGAATACCCAATTGATCCAGACTTAGTTTCTCCCGCTTATAAATTAGCATTAGAAATGATATTAACTTCGTATAGGCTACCACCTCAAGACACCATTAATGATGCCCAAGACAACCAAGTATCTTAATAATTATAAAGACTTCTATGAAGCATATCCACATAAAGATAATGTAAGTCCTCAGGAGTTTAGATTGATCTTAAAAATGTTTTTCAATCTACTAAAGCACTCTATGATTCATGAAGGAAAAATATACAAATTTCCATCTGGAGTAGGAATAGTAGGAATATTTAATGTTAATGCTAAAAAACAGATGTTTGATTATCAACTGTATAAAAGTACGGGCGTTAAAAGAAACTTAAGGAACTTACATTCAGAAGAAAAATGTTTTGGAATCAAGTGGATCACTACCCCACAAGTTGGGCAACCCTATAAATTTGAACATACTCATTCGTTTAAAGCTTCGAGACGTTTCCAACGAGACCTAGCTAAAGCAATAAAGAACGATAATACATCTCATCTATATCAAGATAATGAAGTATACATCCATTAAATCAGTACTAGCTCAACTTGCTATGGTCTTAGACGATCGTTATTGGAATGAAGCTACTATGTTAGAGCATGCCTCTAGAGGCTTTAGACAATTGAATTTAGAATCCAAGTGGGAAACTAAAACTGTAGAAGATCAAATTATAGATCATAAAGCTCAACTGCCTTCAGATCTCAAATACTTACTGCAAATAGCTTTTAAGCAAAATAGTTCCATTGAGAACTATAAGCCATTACTACAACCACTAAGACTGGCTACCACACCATTTGCAACATCAGTATGTATATACGGATGCAACGCAGATTGCACAGACTGTCCACACCAATATTCACTCTCCCCCTCTGGTGTAATAACATCTACTATTGAATCTGCAGATATAATAATAGCCTACTTAGGATATCCCGTAGATGAAGAAGGATACGCTCTCATTCCAGATGATGAAAGTGTAAAAGAAGCTATCTTCCATTATGTACTGTACAAGTACTGGCTACAGAAGGATCTTATGAAAGAAGAAGGATCTTCTTCTAGAATGCAGTTCCATTTATCTATGTGGAACACCCTCTCTAAAAAAGCCCTTTCCCTTAACCTACCTTCTTTAGGACAAATGGAAAATTTGAAAAATATACACAATCGCATGGTACCTGTTCCAGATCAATTCTCAGCTTTATTTGGAAATCTAGGTGGCAAGCAATATAACTCCTTTTAATCTATGCAGACATCAAGTACTTTTGCAAAAGGTATAAATACTGATGTTCTCCCTAAATATCAAGAAGACGGTACATATAGATTCGCACTTAATGCGGTACTAGAAACTTTAGAAGGAGAAATGTCTGCTATCTCAAACGAGATAGGCAACTCTTCTTGTTCTATAGACTTCCCATCTAACAAAGTAATAATAGGGAGTACCCTTACAGATACGGATGAAACTATACTATTCTTATATGATAGTGAGGGAGATCATGAGATAGGGATACATAATCCAATTACCTGTACTTATACTACAGTAATAACAGATCCATGCTTAAACTTTTCAGATAAGCACCCTATAAATGCTAAAGTTAAAATAAGAGAGGGTTGTAATAGAGTTGTATATTTCACAGATAACTACAATCCATATCGTACCTTTGATATAGACGACGCTAGAACATCCGAGTGGCCGCCTAATCCAACTAATGGAAATACTTCAGGCATAATAGATTGTGATAGATTAAAATACTCCAGAGATTACTTCTTACCTTGTATAGGATTATATGAGGGTATTTCTAATTCTGGTATAGAAGAAAATGCAGGTGGTAGTTTACCTATAGGTATATACTACTTTGCTGTAAGGTATTTAGATATTAAACTTAATCCTTCACCATGGACTATGGTTTCTAGGGGAGTGGCGATAGCTGACGAACCTTTTAAACATACCCTATCTGCTAACACAATTAATTATTATGATGGAGGATCTAACGTTGAAGGTTCACCATTCTATGTTACACCTAGTGATAAAACTATTAATTTCTTAGTAACTGGAGAATCATATACATTTGATTATATTCAGGTAGCCGTAATTAGAAGAACATCAGATGATGGCTCTATTACTTCGGTTGACATTCTTAAACCAGAGCCTTGGTCTATCGGATCTCTTAAATATAAATATGATGGTAATCCGGATAAGATAGAAAGAGCCGGCACATTAGAAGAGATATTAATCCCTCCAGTAAAGATAGAAAAAATAGCAGCTCACGAGGTTAAAGATCAAAGACTATTCTTAGCTAATACCTCATATACTAATAAGGATATTTCATCCCTACAAAGATATGCTTCTAAGATAAAAACTGAGTGGGTAAAAACATCCATTACGAATGCAATTAATTCTGGAGTTCGTCAACCTAACTACTATAACTTCAACGGCTCCTTCATGGAGGATGAGGTTTATGCATTTGGTATAGTTTATGTGTTTGATGATGGGGAACAATCTCCTGTTATTCACATACCTGGAAGAGCTCCTAACCAAGTTCCAGCTACTGCTTACAACCCATATATAGGATCGGGCGGGGTACCAACTACAGGAGGCCCTAACTGGGATACAGGAATTCAAACTTATGGCGGTTCTAATCCATCCTTACCAGATCAGTCTAGATGGAGATATGTATCTACAGCTCTTCAATATAATTCAGGAGCTCTAGAGGGCTTGATGGGTTATCATGAAACTCTAACTGAAACTTACCCTAATGTAGTTAGCTGTGATGCACATGCTGATGGATATTGGGGAAGAGACTGGCAGGGTAATCTAATTGTACCAGGAACCACTAAAATTAGGCATCATAAAATGCCTGGTGCTGAGCTAAGAGATAATGCAGCTAATACTGAAGGATTTAGAACAGGGGTACGTTTCTCTAATGTAGAGTATCCTGAAGGCTTAGATATTGTAGGGCACTTCTTTGTTTATGGGGACAGAACGTATAATAAAACTATACAAGGAAAAGGAATACTAATCCCTAAAAGAGGTACTGTATTTAATACTGTTCCTTTAAAACCTTTCAACTATACTGTACCAGTTTTACCTGGTTTAGGTTTAGATCAGAAAGATTATATATTCTTTTCTGGAGATGGGCTCTTAAATCAAAAGCTTATAGATGGGGATTACTTTAAAACAGAGAAGGTACTTAGGGATCTAAACTTTGAATCTGGTGGAGAACCAGAAATAGTAAGAAATAATTCTTCTTCCATCTTACTAGATAATGACGGAGGTAACGCTACTTCTAATGTAGAAACTACTTATAGGTATTTCACTAAATATATAACTCCAGTTACTACTGAATTGATAAATCCAATAGTAACTAATATCCTAGCTCTTAAGAGTTATGATGGAGCAATGCAGGGAACAGAGACATATAACCCTACCACTGGAGACATTTTAGTGAATAACTCCATTAACAATAACTTCCAATACATACACACTACTAACGGACCATCTAGCTCTATCGTTAATAACGCTGGTAACTGGATGGGGAGAATGTACTTTGGAGCTATTAGATCCTGGAAAAATGTATTCGCTAATCTTTATACTATACAGTATAAAAGAATGAATAACTGTATAAGTTATGGGACAGCTGGAACTACT